>Ga0190361_1001081_pt1 | contig 10494 bp, 7 predicted proteins | sample 48721845_MG_FD_161273 | JGI IMG/M metagenome (GOLD analysis project Ga0190361, IMG submission 161273) | Hydrothermal vent microbial mat bacterial communities from Southern Trench, Guaymas Basin, Mexico - 4872-18-4-5_MG | ecosystem: Environmental > Aquatic > Marine > Hydrothermal vents > Microbial...
GATGTATGTCTTCTACGGGTTGCATCAAATGGAGATATCCTTACCATACGGTGTATGCCATTTTCAGATTTTAGATACCCATATGCATAGTTACCCTTGACAAGAAACATAACACTCTTAATACCTGCCTCTTCTCCTTCCTGAAGATCCATTATCTCAATCTCATACCCCCTCCTCTCACACCATCTGCTATACATCCTAAATAGCATCTCTGCCCAATCCTGTGCCTCTGTTCCCCCAGCCCCTGCATTGATATGGACAATCGCATTCTTTTTGTCATCCTCATTTCCTAAAAGGCTCTTTATATAGAGATGATTTATCCTATCCTCTAAGGCCTTAATCTCTTTTACAATCTCTGCTATACTATCTCTATCACCCTCTTCATCTGCAATCTCCAATAGCACCTTAACATCTTTAAGCTCCTGCTCATTCTTCAACCATTGATCTATCTTATCGTTTAGATCGGATCTTTCCTGAGTGATCTTAGATACATAGTCCTGATCCCTCTTCCAGAAATCAGGACTTTCCATGATCTTCTCTATCTCATTAAGCCTCTTTCTACAGCTATCTATGTCAAAGATACTCCTTTATCTCTTTTAGTTTAAGCTCCAGCTCTCTGATCCTATCCATTGCTTCATCAAACATACACTCTACCCCCTTTATCCCTTTTCTTTTCAACTCCTAAATAAGATAATCCAATGATACATATTATCAATATAAAATATATAAAAGCCTTAGGATGCCTTGTATAAAAGGATAGATGGTTATAGATATGTATTTGAAGATTTATCACCTCTTCTTTAAAGAGATTACTCTCCGCAATTACTCTTCCAGCAGGGTCCACAATCCCGCTTATTCCGGTATTTGCACATCTAATTAGATATACCCTGTTTTCCACTGCCCTAAATGCTGCCATCTGAAAGTGCTGATATGGAGCAGAGCTATTTCCAAACCATGCATCGTTTGTGATATTTACTAAAATCCCTGCCCCCCTCCTTACCTCCTCTGAGGAAAGTTCCGGGAATATGGATTCAAAACATATCAAAACTCCCATGGATATATCCTTAAATCTTAGTGGGGCAAGACTCCTACCGGATTCAAATTCACCAAAATTGGGCAAAAGCCCTCTTAAAAATGAAAACATCCCTTTAAATGGTAGATATTCACCAAAAGGGACAAGATGGACCTTATCATAATAGGATACTTCCTTTCCAGAAGGAGATAACAGATATGCCCTGTTGTAGAATCTTCTTGGATATCCCCTTCCATAGGCCGGGGAGCCAAAGAGGATATATGCCTTCATCTCTTTTGAAAGCTCTCTAATCTTCTTTGAAAATGGGCTATCTTCCTGAAAGAAAAAAGGAAGCGAAGTCTCAGGCCATACTATGAGATCTGGTCTAAAGCTTTTGGTAAGATACGTAAGCCTTATATATTTTTCAATGGTCTGTTTCTGATATTCCGGATTCCATTTAATGGATTGATCCACATTTCCTTGAATGATACTTACCTTAAATGAGCATCTATCTTCTGGATTTTTAAAGCATCTTAGCCTGTAATTTCCATATATTAGAACCACTGCAAGTAGTGTTATAAATGTAATAAGATTTAATAGAAGACTTTTTATATATCCCTCTCTTTTTTCAAAAAATATATTATAAAGAACTGCATTTTCCATCATAACTAGAAGGGATATCCCATATACTCCGGTGATATCAGCTACCTGAATCAGTGTCTTACACTTAAATTGGCTGTATCCCAAAAGACACCAGGGGAACCCACTTAAAAGTCTTGCCCTTAAAAATTCAAGAAGTGTCCAAAAAGATGGGATCAATAGCACAGAAAACCACCTATCATAAGATAGCTTAAAAAAATAACAGAATATTCCAAAATAGAGAGAGAGGTAGATACAGAGTAAAAATAGAGACACAAGCTGTAAAATAAGATTCACATTTCCATATCTTCCAATGGCTATAGTTATCCAATATAGCAGGGAAAGATAGTGTGAAAACCCTGCAATAAGACCCATCTTAAAGCCATCTTTGAAAGAGGCTCTTTCAATTGCCCAAAAGAGTGGTATAAATGCAATCCAGGCAAGATAATACCTGCATAGAGGGGGAAATGAGAGAGTAAGTAATATGCCTGATAGAATAGGTGCAATAGATCGAGCTTTTATCATATAGGGGCCTTATCCCTTCTTGGGAAGAACAACTACCCGATTGATCTTCCTTTCATCAGAAGACTCTATCCTGAATATGATATTATTAAATACAATCTCCTCTCCTCTCTTAGGGATCCTTCCAAGCCTATTCAGTATGAGTCCTCCCACAGATTCAAAATCTCCTTTGGAAAATTTTACCCCTAAGTATTCCTCAAGCTTTTCTATCTCCAACCTTGCATCTACCACTATCTTCCCATTTTCCAGCTTCTTAATAAAAGAGGGCTCCAGATCATGCTCATCCATGATCTCTCCCACTATCTCCTCTAAGATATCCTCTATAGTGATTATTCCAGAAGTCCCCCCATATTCGTCTGTTACAATAGCAAGATGAGTCTTTTTGTTTTTCAATTCCTTCAATACATCATTTATGTTCCTGTTTTCCGGGACAAATAGCGGTCTTCTCAGAATCTCATGGGGTACATTCTTCTTAGGATCGCTTCCCCATAATTTCAAAAGATCCTTTGCATGTAATATCCCAACGATCTCGTCAATAGTCTCTCCATATATGGGAATACGGGTATGCCCACATTCAGTTACAATCTTTATTATCTCTTCTAAGGAGCTATTCAAAGGGGCTGTTACCATCTCAGTGCGGGGAACCATAATGGCATGTGCTGGGGTGTCCTTAAGCTCCAGCACCCCTGCAAGCATCTTTGTCTCTTCAAGGTCAATAAAACCCTTAGCCCTACCCTCTTTGATGAGGTCCTGAAATTCGTGATCCAGATCTGCTTTATTCTCTAAATAATGTCCTCTTAGGAGCTTCTTAAGAAAGGCAAATGGATTTTTACCTCTACTCCTCTCTTTTTGAGATTTGCTATCCAATTAGGTATATGCTTCCTCCCAGCGATTATACAATTCAAATATATTTTCAACTTGTCAATATGTCAATAAGATCAGAAAAATAATAGAATAGTATCTAAATATGTTTGAAAAAGCCTCTTGTTTTGTTTATCATATTTTCTCCAATTATGAGAAAGAGAGAAAAGCCTAAGAGATTTAAGCAGATATTTTTTAAAGACTGGTGTAAAGGTTGTGGTATATGTGTGGAGTTCTGTCCAATGGGGGTATTAAAGATGGATGGAAGAGGAAACCCCCTATCCCAATTCCCAGAGAGATGCACAGGATGCAGATTGTGTGAACTTAGGTGCCCAGATTTTGCAATAGCTGTAGTGGAAAGTGAATAGGTGAAGATGAAGAGGGCTTTGAAAAATTCAAAGCCCTCAAGAAAAGGCTGTAATTAAGGGTTATTTTAAGTTAATTTTTGGGGGTCTGGTCTCCGACCCAGAGGGTCATCCGACCCGGAGGGGGGTGTAACCCCCAGTGTAAAAAGGGGTTATGCAAAGCTCTCGATGAAGAGGAAGAACAAGAGGCATCTTATACTTGGAAATGAAGCTATTGTGGAAGGTGCCCTTGCCTCAGGATGCCGCTTCTTTGCAGGTTATCCCATAACACCCGCCTCTGAGATTGCAGAGATGCTATCCTACAGGCTTCCTGAGGTGGATGGAACCTTTATACAGATGGAAGATGAGATTGCAAGCATGGGGGCAGTGATTGGGGCATCCCTTGCTGGAGTAAAGAGTATGACTGCAACCAGTGGCCCAGGATTTTCTCTTATGCAGGAAAATATAGGATTTGCGGCAATTGCAGAAATCCCTTGTGTGGTGGTAGACGTGATGAGAGGGGGGCCGAGCACAGGTCTTCCTACATCCCCATCCCAGGGGGATGTTATGCAGGCAAGATGGGGGACACACGGTGATCACCCAGTAGTGGTTCTATCGGTATCCACTGTATCAGACTGCTTTAACATAACGGTTAAGGCCTTTAACATATCAGAAAAATATAGGGTGCCTGTTATTGTCCTATCTGATGAGATGGTATCCCATACCAGAGAGGCCATTGAACTTCCAGATCCAGATGAGATAGAGATTGTGGATCGCAAAAGACCTGAGATGCCACCAGAATGGTATATTCCCTATAAGGATGATATGAAGGGAGTTCCACCAATGGCTCCATTTGGAAGCGGATACCGCTTTCATGTAACAGGGCTTGTGCACGATGAAAGGGGATTTCCTACACAGAGGCCGGATGAGATTGATGCATTTATAAGGAGGCTCTTTAGAAAGATCACACTGGGATTTAATGAGATCATGATGATAGAACCTCTCTATATGGAGGATGCTGAAATCGCTCTAATCGCATATGGATCAGTGGCAAGGGCATCAATGAGGACAGTGAAGGAGGCAAGGGCTAAGGGGATCAAGGCAGGACTTGTTAAGCTCATAACACTCTTTCCCTTCCCTAAGAGATTAGTGCTTGATGCAATTAAGAATTGTAAGGTAATAGTGGTTCCAGAGCTAAACATCGGGCAGATCAGTAGAGAGGTTAAGAGGATTAATGATCTGGGTATCAGGGTGGAAAAATACAATAGAGTAGATGGTCAGATGATAACCCCTATGGAGCTTTTAGAATTTATTGAAGGCCTGTGATGAAGCAAGAGGTAACAAGGCTCATATACAAATATCTCAGACACGACAAAAAATTTCCCCATGTATGGTGTCCTGGATGTGGAAATGGTATTGTGCTGGGCTCCCTTATCCGCGCAATTGACTCCATAGGGCTTAAAAAGGATGAGATTGTCCTTGTATCAGGTATTGGATGCAGCGGCAGGATGCCTGTATATGTGGATTTTAATACCCTCCATACCACTCATGGAAGAGCCCTTACCTTTGCAACTGGAATAAAGCTTGCCAATCCATCTCTTACGGTAATCGTAGTTATGGGAGATGGAGATGCAACTGCCATTGGAGGCAATCATCTGATACATGCTGCAAGACGGAATCTGGATCTAAATGCCATTATAATCAATAACCGCATCTATGGTATGACAGGGGGCCAGCACTCTCCCACCACCCCATATGGTGCATTTACCACCACCTCTGCCTTTGGCCACATTGAACATGCCTTTTCCATTGCAGAGTTGGTGGTCACCGCAGGGGGAGCCTTTGTTGCAAGGGGAACTGTCTATCATGTAAATCTCTTAGACAGATTGATAAAGACCGCCATATTGAGAAAGGGATTTTCAGTGGTTGAGGTGGTATCAAACTGTCATGTTCAATTTGGAAGAAGAAACAGACTTTCTGATCCCGTCTCCATGATGAAATGGCTCAGGGATCATGCAATTCCCATTGAAAGGGCAGGAAAGGATCTATTGGAAGAGGAGGATGGAAGATTTACCATTGGAGTGCTTGCAGATAAAGAGAAGCCTGTATATATTGAAGAATATGAAAAGATCAGAGACAGGGTAAGGAAGATGGGTGATGGAACATAGCAGGTTTGAGGTAAGATTTGCAGGCTCTGGAGGGCAGGGAATAATCCTTGCAGGCCTGATCTTTGCAGAGGCAGCCACCCTTGAAGGGTATTATGTAACAAATACTCAGAGCTATGGGCCAGAGGCAAGGGGTGGGGCAAGCCGCTCCGATGTGGTCATATCAGATACACCCATAGACTACCCCAAGACCATCTCTCCTGATATACTTATCTGTCTGAATCAGAGCTCATGTGATCTCTATTTCAAAGACCTCCGGGAGGATGGAATACTAATTGTAGATCCTGAACTTATAGATCAGGTCCCTACAGAAAGGAGCATCAAGATACCATTTAGGAAGATATCTTCAAAGATTATAGGAAATGGAATCTCTGCCAATATGGTGGCCCTTGGAGCGCTTATTCAGATTACAAAAAAGATACCTCAGCGGGTGGTTGAAAAGGCAATAGAGAAGAGAGCTCCTAAAGGCACGGTGGAAAGAAATATCAGGGCATTTAGGGCAGGACTGAGGGAGGCAAAGAAGGTGGATCTTCAGAGCCTTCCTAAGAGGATCCTGGAAGGAGAAGAGGAGATTTAGAGACGATGAAGAAAAGGGCAATTCTTGCTCTTGAAGACGGAACCCTATTTTGGGGATATTCATTTACAGGCGATTTTGAAACCACAGGAGAGGTGGTATTTAACACATCCATCACAGGATATCAGGAGATACTCACAGATCCTTCCTATTGTGATCAGATAGTTACCATGACATATCCCCTTATTGGAAACTATGGCATCAATGATGAAGATATAGAATCTGACAGAATCCAGGTAAAGGGATTTATTGTAAGGGAATATCAGGACTATCCCAGTAATTGGAGGTCAAGGAAGACCCTTTCAGAGTATCTTAAAGAGAATGGTATACCTGGAATTGAAGGGATTGATACCCGTGCTCTCACCCGCCATATTCGGCTTCAGGGTGCCATGAAAGGGGCTATTTCCACCCTGGATCTAAATGAGGAATCCATGGTGGAGAAGGCAAGGAGATCTCCATCAATGATAGGACGGGATCTGGTAAAGAAGGTCTGTATAAGAGGGCCCAAGAGATGGTCTAAGGGGAGGATGTGGGATATAGAGGGGGGGCTAAATGGATCTTCATGGAAAGGCAATAAGAAGTGGAAAGTAGTTGCCATAGACTATGGGGTAAAGTATAATATCTTAAGATTACTTGAGAGCAGAGGCACTGAGATACTGGTATTGCCCCCGGATGTCTCGGCATCTTTAATACTGGATCTCAAACCCGATGGCCTGTTTTTGAGCAATGGCCCGGGGGATCCTGCGGCCGTCTCATATGCTATAGAAACCATAAGGGAGGTGATTGGCAGAATTCCCATATTTGGGATATGCTTGGGGCATCAGCTTTTGGGACTTGCACTTGGAGGCAGGACATTTAAGCTAAAGTTTGGTCATCGTGGGGCAAATCAGCCTGTAATGGATCTTAAAACCGGTAAGGTTGAGATCACCTCCCAGAATCATGGATTTTGTGTGGATATGGAATCCATAAAGGATGAAGATGTAGTGCTGAGCCATATAAATTTAAATGATAGAACCCTTGAAGGCCTTATGCACAGAAGATTACCCCTCTTTTCTGTCCAATACCATCCGGAGGCCTCCCCTGGCCCTCATGATGCCACATATCTGTTTGACCGTTTTATCGAGATGATGGATCAATTTCACAGAAAGGCTGGATAGATGCCAAAGAGGGAAGATCTTAAAAAGATACTTATTATCGGCTCTGGCCCCATTGTTATAGGACAGGCATGCGAATTTGACTATTCAGGCACCCAGGCATGTAAGGCACTTAAGGAAGAAGGGTATGAGGTGATATTAGTAAATAGCAATCCTGCAACCATTATGACTGATCCAGAGATGGCACATCGCACATATATAGAGCCCATAACATGGGAGATATTGGAAAAGATAATAGAAAGGGAAAGGCCTGATGCACTGCTTCCCACCTTAGGGGGGCAGACAGGGTTAAATATCACTGTGCAGTTAGAGGAAAATGGTGTTATTGAAAGATTTGGTGTTGAACTCATTGGAGCATCTATTGATGTGATAAGAAAGGCCGAAGACAGGGAGAGATTCAGGGATGCCATGCAGAGAATCGGGCTTAAGGTTCCCAAAAATGGTATAGCAAGAGGCATGAAAGAGGCACGCAGGATTGCAAAGGCAATTGGATATCCCATAATTATAAGGCCCAGCTTTACCTTAGGTGGTAAGGGAAGTGGAGTTGCCTATAATCGGGAAGAGATGGAAGAGATGGCAAGGGCAGGGCTCAGTGCCAGTATGATTTCAGAGATAATAATGGAAGAATCCCTGATAGGCTGGAAGGAATATGAGCTGGAGGTGATGAGGGATTTTAAGGATAATGTGGTGATAATATGTTCCATTGAAAATTTTGATCCCATGGGAATACACACCGGTGATAGCATCACCGTTGCACCTGCTCAGACCCTTACTGATAGGGAATATCAGAGGATGAGAGATGCTGCTATTGCCATTATAAGGGAGATTGGGGTGGAAACCGGAGGTTCCAATATCCAGTTTGCAATCCATCCAGATACAGGCGACATGATGGTAATTGAGATGAATCCAAGGGTATCTCGCAGTTCTGCACTTGCATCCAAGGCCACAGGATTTCCCATTGCAAAGATAGCCGCAAAGCTTGCAGTGGGCTATACCTTAGATGAGATACCCAATGATATCACAAAGGAGACCATGGCCTCATTTGAACCCACCATTGACTACTGTGTGGTAAAGATTCCCAGATGGGCATTTGAAAAGTTTCCAGGTGCAGAAGACAGGCTCTCTACCTCCATGAAATCGGTAGGAGAGACAATGGCAATAGGAAGGAACTTCAGAGAGGCGCTTCAAAAGGCCATAAGATCCTTAGAGATTGGAAGATACGGGCTGGGATCAGACACTTCAGGAGAGGTGGATTATGATATTGAAGAGATAGAGGAAAGGTTAGTGATTCCAAACTCAAAGAGGCTCTTCTTTATCAGGGAGGCCTTTAAAAAGGGACTCCCCTTAGAGAGGGTATATGAGCTTACCAGAATTGACCCCTGGTTTCTCTATCACATAAAGAAGATATTTGAAATAGAATCCCGGCTTAAGAGCAGAGCCAAGGGAGGAGATGGTTTTGATTCTCTAAGCAGGGAAGAGATCTTCAGGATAAAACAGGACGGGTTTTCAGATATTCAGCTTGCTAATATCTTTGGAAGAGAGGAGATGGGGATAAGAAGGATAAGAGAGTCAAGAGGGGTAAGGCCTGTGTATAAGCTTGTGGATACCTGTGCCGCTGAATTTGAGGCATATACCCCATACTATTACTCTACTTATGAAGTGGAAAATGAGATAAGGCAATCGGACAGAAGAAAGGTAGTGATTCTTGGAGGCGGGCCTAACAGGATAGGGCAAGGAATTGAATTTGATTATTGCTGTGTCCATGCATCACTTGCACTCAGAGAGATGGGGATAGAGAGCATAATGGTAAATAGCAATCCAGAGACTGTCAGCACCGACTATGACACCTCTGATAAGCTCTACTTTGAACCCTTAACCTGTGAAGATGTTCTAAATATTGTGAAGCAAGAAGGGGCAGAGGGGGTGATTGTGCAGTTTGGTGGGCAGACCCCGCTCAATATCTCAGTTCCTCTTGCAAGAGCAGGAGTAAAGATACTGGGGACAGATCCGGATAGCATCGACAGGGCAGAGGATAGGGATAGATTTCAGAGACTGCTAAATAAACTTCATATTCTTCAGCCACCCAATGGCTCTGCCACCTCCTTAGAAGAGGCCTTAAGAGTGGCAGACAAGATCGGATATCCTGTGATGGTTAGGCCATCCTTTGTCTTGGGTGGGAGGGCCATGGAGATCGTCTATGACGAGATGGATCTTAAGCACTATATCAGAGACGCGGTGGAGGTCTCCCTTGGAAGGCCGGTCCTTATTGACAGATTCTTAGAACATGCAATTGAGATAGATGTGGATGCCATCTCTGATGGGGATATCACCATAGTTGGGGGAATTATGGAACATATCGAGGAGGCAGGTGTTCATAGCGGTGATAGCGCCTGTGTGCTTCCACCCATAACTCTGGAAAGAGAAATAATTGAAAGAATCATAGCACATACTAAGGCCATATCTAAGGAACTACATGTAATTGGTCTTATGAACATACAATTTGCCGTAAGGGATGGTCAGGTCTATGTATTGGAGGTAAATCCAAGGGCATCCAGGACCATTCCCTTTGTAAGTAAGGCAACAGGTATCCCTCTGGCAAAGCTTGCTACTAAGGTCATAATGGGTGCGAGCCTTAAGGAACTTGGGTTTGCGGGGGAAATTGTGCCAGGCCATATCTCAGTTAAAGAGTCTGTTCTTCCATTTACCCGTTTTGAGGGGGTCGATACCTTACTTGGACCTGAGATGAAATCCACTGGAGAGGTGATGGGAATTGACAGATCCTTTGGCCTTGCCTTTGCAAAATCACAGCTTGAGGCGGGTCAGATGCTTCCTTTAAGCGGAACGGTGTTTTTAAGTGTAAGAGATGAGGATAAGATGGAGCTTCTTAAGACAGCTCTTATATTTTTTGATATGGGCTTCAATATTGTGGCCACAAAGGGAACTGCCAAGTTCTTACTAAGTCATGGTATAAAGGTAAAGAAGGTAAGAAAGGTAAGGGAGGGGAGGCCAAATGTGATTGATATGATGAAAAATGGTGAAATTGATCTTGTAATTAATACAACCAGTGATAAGAGGGCTATTGAAGAGTCATTCTCCTTAAGAAGGACCGCTCTTCTTCTGGACATACCCTATTCCACTACCATATCAGGAGCCTATGCCACAGCGCTTGCCATAAGGGAGATGCGGAGTAACTCGCTTCAGGTAAAGACCCTTCAGGAATATC
>Ga0190361_1001085_pt1 | contig 10490 bp, 7 predicted proteins | sample 48721845_MG_FD_161273 | JGI IMG/M metagenome (GOLD analysis project Ga0190361, IMG submission 161273) | Hydrothermal vent microbial mat bacterial communities from Southern Trench, Guaymas Basin, Mexico - 4872-18-4-5_MG | ecosystem: Environmental > Aquatic > Marine > Hydrothermal vents > Microbial...
GATAGAATCTTTCCATAGGTATTCTTAAGTGTTTGGATATGGACTGAAACATCCTTAGATTTGCCTGATGAGGAATAAACCAGTCTATCTCATTTATAGATACATTATTATACTCTGCTGCCTCCTTTATGGATTCAATAAAGTGTCTGACAGCTACCCTGAAGCTTGCATTTGCCTCAATCATGTTTAAATAGTGGAGGCCTTTGTCCACACTCTCATGGGAGATGGGAGTGGTGGCTGATCCTCCACCTGGTAGTAGCAGATCCTGCCCATTCTTTCCATCCGTATGGATATGGGTGGATAGCAATTCGTGCCCATCATTTCCCATACTCAGTATGGCAGCCCCTGCCCCATCTCCCCATAGAATACAGGTGGACCTATCCTTCCAGTTTAGAGTCCTTGTCATTATCTCAGCCCCCACCACCAATACCTTTCCTGCCTGGCCAGTCCTTAGATACTGGGTTGCCACATTTAGGCCAAATATAAAACCGGAACAGGCAGCGGTTACATCAAAGGTGACAGCCTGAGGTGCATCAAGCTTTGCCTGAAGCCAATTTGCGGCCGAAGGGCAACAGGTATCAGGGGTGATGGTCGCTACAATAATAAGATCTATATCTTTAGCTGATAATCCTGCCACATCCAATGCCCTGAGGGATGCCTCATATGCGAGGTCCGAAGTGTTTACATCAGGATCTGCAATTCTCCTCTCTTTAACCCCTGTCCTCTGAACTACCCACTCATCAGTGGTATCCAGCCCCATCTTTTGAAGATCAAAATTGGTCAATACCTTTGGAGGCACATAAGAGCCTGTTCCCAAAATAACCACCTTATTCCTATCCATCCATAACTCCCTTCTACTTTATTCCCAACTCCTTTTCCTTTTTTGCAATATTTAATCTTGTCTGGATCACTGTATCAGGTATAAGGCTTATGGAATCAATTCCGCATTCAACCAGAAACTCTGTAAAGTCAGGGAAATCACTGGGGGCCTGACCACATATACCTATCTTCTTACCCTTCTCTTTAACTGTCTGAATCACACTTCTTACCATCCTCTTTACCGCCTCATTCCTTTCATCATAGAGATGAGATACCAGCGCTGAATCCCTGTCAAGCCCAAGCACAAGCTGGGTAAGATCATTAGATCCAATTGAAAAACCATCAAATATCTCTGAAAATCTATCAGCACATATCACATTGCTCGGTATCTCACACATAACATATATCTCAAGACCATCTTCCCCCTGAACAAGTCCATATTCCTCCATCAATTTTATAACCTTGATCCCCTCTTCAGGGGTCCTGCAGAACGGCACCATCACCTTTATGTTCTTCAACCCCATCTCAACCCTCGCCTTATAGAGTGCTCTGCACTCAAGTGCAAATGCCCTCTTAAATCTCTCATCATAATAGCGCGATGCCCCCCTCCAGCCTATCATAGGATTGCTCTCCTTGGGCTCATAGAGATATCCACCCACTAAGTTCTCATACTCATTGGTCTTAAAATCACTCAGCCTCACTATCACATCATTGGGATAAAAAGCAGCCGCTATTCTGCCAATTCCTTCAGCAAGTTTATCCACAAAAAACTGACCCTTATCCTCATACACCATCGTCCTCTGCTCTATCTTATATACCACCCCTGCGATTCTATCATCCTCCTTTGCCTTCTCCTTCAGTTTCCCATAGTCCAATAACGCCAACGGATGTATCCCTATATGAGAGTTTATTATAAACTCTAACCTCGCCAACCCCACCCCATCATTGGGTATCATGCTCTGAGAAAAGGCCTGCTCAGGGATACCCACATTCATCATTATTTTGGTCTTGGTCCTTGGAAGTTCATCTAACTTGTAGTTTTCCACCTCATAGCGCAGTAGCCCCTTATATATATACCCACTCTCACCTTCACAACAAGAAACTGTGATCTCCTGACCACTCTCTATAACCTCATCCGCATTCCCCGTGCCTATCACACACGGAATCCCAAGCTCCCTGGACACTATCGCAGCATGACACGTTCTGCCCCCCTTATTGGTAACTATGGCAGAGGCAACCTTCATTATGGGCTCCCAGTCAGGATCAGTCATCCTGGTGACCAGCACCTCTCCAGGCCTAAATTTATGCATCTCTTTGGCACTCTCCAACACCCTGGCCACCCCCTGACCCACCTTGGTCCCTATAGCCATACCCTCAGTCAATACCTCACCCCTCTCAAGTAGCTTATATACCTCATAACTTCCCATATCCCTCTGAGAATGAACTGTTTCAGGACGGGCCTGAACAATAAAGAGCTTGCCACTTCCCACATTCACCCCATCACCATCCTTCGCCCACTCAATGTCCATGGGTATAAATCTGCCCGCCTCCTTAGAGTAGTGCTCTTCAATTATGCACGCCCACTCAGCAAGCTTCAGTATCTCATCATCCTCCAACACATACCTGTGAATTTCTTCCAAACTGACAGGCACCTGCCTTATAGTTGAGTTATCCTCCATTGAATAACTTAGCTTATAGGCCCTATCCCCCACCTTCTTGTTTATTATAGCACTCTTTCCCTCCTTCAAAGTGGGCTTAAATACATAATACTCATCAGGATTAACGCTACCCTGAACCACCATCTCCCCAAGCCCATATGCCGCAGTGATAAATACCACATCCCTAAAACCAGTCTCCGTATCAATGGAAAATATGACTCCGCTATAGGCAGAATCACTCCGAACCATCTTCTGAACCGCAACCGATAATGCCACATCAAACTGGCCAAACCCCTTATCATGCCTATATGAGATAGCCCTGTTGGTAAATAGACTTGAAAAACAACGCTTCACCGCATCCAGCACATTCCTCTTACCCCTTATGTTTAAATAGGTCTCCTGCTGACCTGCAAATGAGGCATCAGGCAGATCCTCCGCTGTGGCAGAAGACCTGATAGCCACATCTAAACCATCACTACCCCTCAGGCCAAATTCCTCGGCTAATTTATCGTATGCACTAAATATCGCCTGAGACAAATCAGGTGGAAACTCGGCATGCCTTATCAACTCCCTCACCTTCCTACCCCTCTCCATCAGACCCTCCATATCATGCGTGTCCAACCCCTTCAACACCCTCCTTATCTCATCCTCAATGCCTGCATACTTCAAAAAATACCTGTATGCATACGCTGTAATTGCAAATCCATTGGGAACATTTATACCCCTGCTCTCCAGCTTTCTGTACATCTCCCCCAACGACGCATTCTTTCCCCCAACCAGCGGAGTATCCTCTATCCCTATCTCAGAAAACCATAAAATAAATGACCTGTCCCTTTTATCTGCCATCTCTCCCTCTCCTTATATTGAAGATATGGATCTTTCCTAAAAGATCCCCAATCTCTATGAACCTTTGCATAACCCCTTTTTACACTGGGGGTTATACCCCCCTCCGGGTCGGATGACCCTCTGGGGCGGAGACCAGACCCCCCAAAAATTAGCTTTAAATAACTCATAATTATAGTCTTTTATGAGAGCTTTGGAAAATTCAAAGCTCTCTCTATTTATGCTTTATCTTTCATAAAATTTCAATATAAATGAAGAGATAGCTATATGGCTAACAAAGAATGATCTTTTTGTCAATTTACAAAAAGAAGGGGGATATTTATGAGGATGCCAGATGGAAGTATATATATGGATTATAATGCCACTACCCCCATTGCACCAGAAGTATTGGACGAGATGTTCCCATATTTAAAAAGTGAATTTGGAAATCCATCCAGCACCTATCCATTGGGGATAAGGGCAAAGGTGGCAGTGGAACGAGCAAGAGAGGAGATAGCAAAGCTTATCGGAGCAGAGACCCAGGAGATCGTGTTTCTATCAGGGGGATCTGAGGCCAATAATATGGTCTTAAAAGGAATGGTAGATCTTAAAAGGGCATCTGATTTTCATATTATTGTGTCAAAGATTGAACATCCCTCCATACTCAATCCGTGTCTCTATCTGATGGAAAGGGGTGTGGAGATAGATTTTGTGGATGTGGATGGATCTGGAAGGGTGAATCCAGAGGATGTGGAAAGGAAGATAAGATCAAATACATGCCTTATATCTATTATGCTTGCCAATAATGAAACAGGGACAATTCAGCCAATTGAAGAGATCTCCATGATTGCAAGATCACATGGAATTGTGTTTCATACAGATGCGGCTCAGGCCGTGGGAAAGATAGAAGTTAATGCCAATAGCCTTGGTGTGGACCTTATGACCATTGCGGGACATAAGCTATACGCACCAAAAGGAGTTGGTGCCCTGTATATAAGAAAGGGGGTGAGATTAGATCCCTTAGTGCATGGGGCATCTCAGGAAGGAGGGCTCAGGGCAGGAACTGAAAATGTCCCTTTTATTGTTGCACTTGGAAGTGCATGCAGGATAATAAGAGAGATCATAAATTCTGAGTATGAACGTATAAAGAGATTAAGGGATACCTTGGAAGAGAGGCTCTTATCTTCAATAAAAGATATAAGAGTCAATGGACATAAGATCTTAAGGCTTCCCAATACATTAAATATCTCCATTAATGGAGTGGAAGGAAGAGCCCTTTTGGATTCCACTGCAAAACTTTTTGCATCTACTGGAGCGGCATGCCATGAAAAGGAGGTTAGCATATCACATGTGCTATCTGCAATGGGGGTGGATAAAGACTATGCCATGGGAACCCTTAGGCTTTCACTCGGCAGATACACAGATAGAGAACAGGTAGAAGAGGCCGCACAATTAATTACTGATGCAGTAAAGAAGAGGAAAAGATAAAAATTCTTTTGACATCCAGTCTAAATTTGGTATTAGAATAAGACTGGAGGTGATAAGATGAATATATCTACTGATATTAAGCCAATCAGCTATTTGAAGTCAAAGGCAGCAGATTTATTAAAACAGATTAATGAGACGCATCGACCTGTAATAATTACACAAAATGGAGTACCTAAGGCCGTGCTACAAGATCCAGAAAGTTTTGAGAAAATGAAAAATGCTATAGGAATCTTAAAAATTTTATCTATAGCTGAGGGCGAAATAAAAGATAATGATGTTATGGCCAATGAGTTGGTTATGGAGAAGATTCAAGAAAAGCTGAAATGAGTAATGGAACAAAGGTTTCAAGTAATATGGGCTAAATCTGCCGTAAATGACCTTGAAGAAATCATTGATTATATAGCGCAAGATAGCCCATTAATTGCAAGAAAACTTTTTACCCAAATTAAAGAAAAGGTAGAGGCACTTACTTTTTTCCCTCATCGTGGTCGTCATATTCCTGAATTACAAAGACAAGGCATTTTAATTTACCGAGAGTTAATTATTCCTCCGTGGAGGGTGATGTATAGAGTAACGGAAAACAAAGTGAACATACTGACAATAATTGATTCTAGAAAAAATGTTGAAGATATCTTGTTAGAAAAATTAATAAAGGTGAAATAAGGGCAATTATGCCTTTTGCTTGCGGTTGTAAGAAAGTGAGCCCTGTCATTAATAAATATGGTTAACCGCCTCTTCTCTTATTTAGCCTTTCCATCCTTCTCTTTATCTCCCTTTCAAAGCCTCTGATAGAGGGGTTATAAAAGATCCTTCCTTTTAGTCTATCTGGCAGATATTGCTGATCAACCCAGGCATCTTTAAAATTATGGGGATACATATATCCCTTTCCATATCCAATTCTTTTAAGAAAGGGGGTGGGTGCATTTCTTATATGCAGGGGAACGGGCAGAGGACCGCTCTTTTTTATCTCCTCCTTTATTGCCTTTTCAGACATGTATAGGGAGTTACTCTTAGGTGCCATTGAAAGATATACGGCCGCTTCAGCAAGAGCAAGCTCAGCCTCTGGAGGCCCTACCTTTTCCCATGCCTCAAATGCAGCAATTGCAATGCCAAGTGCCTGAGGATCTGCCAGTCCCACATCTTCTGAGGCAAATCTGATCATCCTGCGTGCGATGAAGAGGGGATCCTCTCCTGCCATAAGCATCCTGTAGAGCCAGTAAAGAGATGCCTGGGGATCACTTCCTCTGAGGCTTTTGTGAAAGGCAGAGATGAGATTATAGTGTTCCTCTCCGCTCTTATCATAGGGGAGGGGAGAAGAGGGAAGGAGCTTATCAATAGCTGCCTTTGTTATCTCCTTTTCCCCTTTTGTCTTTGCAAATAGGGCTGCATGTTCCAGATTATTGAGCCCTACTCTTGCATCTCCATGACTCAGTTCTATCAGATAGTCAATAACATCTTCTGAAATCTTTATATCCCAATTTCCGATTCCCCTCTCTTTGTCTTCTATCGCTCTAAGAAGGATCTTTTTCATATCTTCATAACTTAGAGGGTTGAGGATGAGCACCTTTGATCTGGATAGCAGCGGAGGAATAATTTCAAATGAAGGATTTTCTGTAGTGGCACCTATCAGCACAATTAATCCATTTTCCACAAAAGGGAGGAACCCATCCTGCTGGGCCTTATTAAATCTATGTATCTCATCTACAAAGAGTATTGTGGGCTTTCCAAACATATCCATATTCCTTTTAGCACCATCTACCACATCTCTCAGCTCTCTGAGTCCAGAGGTAACCGCAGAAAAGGAATAGAATGGCAATCCTGTATAGTGGGCAATTAATCGGGCAAGGGTGGTCTTGCCAGATCCTGGTGGCCCCCAAAATATGGTGGAAAAGGGTTTACCTGAATCCAGTGCCTTCCTAAGGAGGCTTTCCTTTCCCACAATATGATCCTGCCCCACCACCTCATCTAAGCTCCTCGGCCTCATTCTTTCAGCTAAGGGAATATAATCATCTTTCATAATCTAAAACCCTCTTGATGAGACTATAGGGATAACCTATGATAGGAAAAAAGATAAGATAATCAAAGGAGAAAGATAAGATGTCCTATTTTGCCCATCTTCATGTGCATACAGAATATAGCCTTCTGGATGGAGCAATCAGAATAGGGGATATGCTCAAAAAGGCAAAAGAGCTGAATATGGATGCAGTGGCAGTTACTGATCATGGAAATCTATTTGGCTGCGTGGAGTTCTTTAAAGAGGCAAAAGAGTTAAATATAAAGCCCATAGTGGGATGTGAATTCTATGTGGCACCTGCTGACAGAAAGATAAGAAGACAGCCTTCCAAAGATGAAAGGAGCTCCTACCATCTGATATGTCTTGCCATGAACCAGGAAGGCTATAGGAATCTGTGTAGACTGTCTACAGCAGGATATCTGGAAGGCTTTTATTACAACCCCAGAATAGATATGGAAATCTTAAGGGAGTGCAGTGAAGGGCTTTTGGTTATGAGTGCCTGTCTTAAAGGATATATACCCTATATGATCCAGAAGGGTAGGATTGATAAGGCAAGAAAGAGGGCAGAGGAATTTTGCCAGATATTTGATGGACGTTTCTTTTTAGAGGTTCAGGCAAATGGATTGCCCGAACAGGAGCAGGTAAATAGGGGACTTAGGGAGCTATCTGAGGAGCTATCCATACCACTTGTTGCAACCAATGACTGCCACTATCTAAATAGGAAGGATGCTGAGGCACATGATATACTGCTCTGCATTCAGACAGGAAAATCTGTAAATGATAAAAATAGATTAAGGTTTAATACGGATCAGCTCTATTTTAAATCCAGAGATGAGATGTTAGACACTCTTGGAGAGGAATTTTTAGATGCCATAGAAAATACCAAGCTTGTGGTGGATATGTGTAATTTTGAAATGAAATTTGGGAAGTATCATCCCCCATTATATGATACACCTGATGGGAGTTCCTTAGAGGATCTATTAAGAGATAAGGCATGGGAGGGGCTAAAGAGGAGATTCAAAGAGATGGAAGGATCTCTCAGTGAGGAGCTGGAGATCCAGTATAAGGATAGACTGAGATATGAACTGGATATTATCAGTAAGATGGGATTCTGTGGGTATTTTCTTATTGTGGCAGACTTCTGTGAATTTGCACGTAGCAGAGGAATCCCTGTGGGTCCTGGAAGGGGTTCTGCCGCGGGTTCCTTAGTTGCATATTGCCTTAGGATAACCAATATTGATCCCATAAGATATGATCTCATATTTGAACGATTCCTCAACCCCCAGCGGATAAGCATGCCTGATATTGACATTGATTTTTGCATGAATAGAAGAGATGAGGTGATTGACTATGTTACCCGAAGATATGGAAGAGACAGGGTATCCCAGATAATTACATTTGGCACCATGAAGGCCAAGGCAGTGATTAGGGATGTGGGAAGGAGTCTGCAGATACCCTATTCAGAGACAGATAGAATAGCAAAGCTTGTTCCTGATAGAGCGGATATCACACTCAGAGAGGCCTTAAAAGAAGAACCTGCGCTAAGGGAGGTAATGAAGGAGTCAGATAAGGGTAAAAAGCTCATTGAGATCTCCCTTGCCCTTGAAGGGCTATGCAGACATGCATCCACCCATGCCTCAGGGGTTGTGATTTCAGATAGACCTCTCATTGATTATCTCCCCCTCTATAAGGCCCCCAATCATAAAGAGATAACCACCCAATATTCCATGGAATGTGTGGAAAAATTGGGGCTTATAAAATTTGACTTCTTAGGACTAAAGACCCTGACTGTAATAGCTCAAACACTGGATCTGATTGAGAAAGAGACAGGAAACAGAATTGATATTCAGAGTATCCCCTTAGATGATAAGGATACATACAGGCTTATCTCAGAAGGAAAGACCACAGGGGTATTTCAGCTTGAAAGCCGTGGCATGAAAAATCTCCTAAGAAGGCTTAAACCAGAGGTCTTTGAGGATCTTATTGCCATCGTGGCTCTGTATAGACCTGGGCCTCTGGGAAGTAATATGGTAGAGGAATTCATAGAAGGAAAGCATGGAAAGAGAGAGATCCGTTATATGCTACCTGAACTTGAGCCCATTCTTAAGGAGACCTATGGGGTAATTCTCTATCAAGAACAGGTCATGCGAATTGCTCAAATTGTTGCAGGATATTCCATGTCAGAGGCAGATGAGCTCAGAAAGGCAATTGGAAAGAAAAAGCCCGAGATACTTAGAGCACACAGAGAGAGATTTATTGAGGGGGCAATTAAGCGTGGAATATCAAAGGGAAAGGCAGAACGACTATTTGATCTGATAGATAAATTCGGTGGATACGGATTTAACAAATCCCATTCCGCTGCCTATGCCATGATAGCATACCAGACCGCATATCTTAAGGCACACTATCCAGTTCAATTTATGATAGCACTTCTTACTCAGGATATGGGGAATCAGGACAAGACCATAAAGAATATTGCAGAATGCAAAGAGATGGGAATTAGCATACTCCCACCGGATATTAATGAAAGTCAGGCAGATTTTACAGGAGTTGGCAATAGTATAAGATTTGGCCTTGCAGCTGTAAAAAATGTGGGAATCAAGGCGGTTGAGGTGATAATTGAAGAGAGAGAAAAGAATGGCCCATTTAAGGATCTGTTTGATTTCTGCAAAAGGGTGGATCTTTCCAAGGTAAACAGAAGGGTTATTGAAGGTCTTATACAGGCAGGCGCATTTGACTATACAGGAATTGATGGGGGAGTGCTTATGGGATCATTGGATGATATCCAGAAGGCATGTCATGGAAGAAGGAATGGGGGGCAGTTGAGTATGTTTTCTCAGGGATTTGACCAGGGTGGGATGCTTGAAAGCTTTATATATCCAGATATAAGCCCTTGGGATAAGATGGAAAGGCTTAGGAGGGAAAGGGAGGCACTGGGATTTTATATCTCAGGCCATCCACTGGATTCATACTCAGAGATGATAAGAGAATTTTCCACCACCACAATAGATGATCTTTCAGAGATAAGAGATAAAAAGAGGGTGAGGATTGCAGGGGCCATAACAGGGGTAAAGATAAAGAACACCAAAAAAGGGGATAAGATGGCAAATATCCTCTTAGAAGATGCCACAGGTTCCATAGAGGCAATAGTATTTTCTGATCTTCTTAAGCGATCAATGGAAATTATTAGAGATGAAGATCTTGTGCTCCTAACCGGAGTGCTTGAACATGGAGAAGGGGAAGACAAGATCATTGCTCAAGAGATCATCCGATTGGAGGAACTGAAAAGGAAACACCTTAGCCACATAGAAATTCACCTAAATGAAGCAGATATAAGCAAGGCCACCTTGATGGATCTTAGAGGGATTCTCATAAAATATCCCGGAAGCTTTCCTGTAAAACTCAGGGTAAGATGTGAAGATGGAAAGGAATATGTCATCAGGGCCTCCAGATTATTTAATGTAAGTGGTGATAAAGAACTTCTTAGAGAGCTTGATACCCTATCCTGTTGTAAAGTGAGGAGCATATATGGAAAAGGGGCATAAAGATTAAAGAGGTTAAGATTATCTGAGATTCTAAGACCCTATTGAGACTATTTTAATTCATAAAATAAAAAACCCTCCCCTTTCAGGGAGGGGAATCCTGGAGAGAAAAGGTGATGGTTTGTTATATTATAATTAACCCCTTTT
>Ga0190361_1001088_pt1 | contig 10482 bp, 10 predicted proteins | sample 48721845_MG_FD_161273 | JGI IMG/M metagenome (GOLD analysis project Ga0190361, IMG submission 161273) | Hydrothermal vent microbial mat bacterial communities from Southern Trench, Guaymas Basin, Mexico - 4872-18-4-5_MG | ecosystem: Environmental > Aquatic > Marine > Hydrothermal vents >...
GCAGCTTTTTGTGCCTCGAGGAGGAAACCTGTTTACATAAAGAATATGAAAAAACACCCTCTTACAGGTTATGTTGTCTCTTTCTGTGAGAAATACAATCTAAATCAGATGTATACAGTGCCTCTTATAAGCAAGGGGGGACTTGAAGGAGTGCTTCAGGTCATTGTGAAAAGTCCAAAGGTGCTTTCTGAAGAAGACAGAAAATTGATTGATATTGTCTGCGAGGAAATAGCAGCAGGAATCTCCAAAATAAAAGCAGAACAAGTCTTGAGAGAGCTTTCTCAGAAAGATTACCTGACAGGTCTTTACAATTATCAGCGTCTCTGGAAAAAGCTTGAAGAACAAAAAGACAGAGAAAAAAGATATAAAGAAGTTTACTCTGTTATATACATTGATATAGATAATTTCAAGTCCTACAATGATACTTTTGGACATCTTGAAGGAGATAAAATTTTAAAAAAAATGGGGGAGCTTCTTAGGAGTTCTATCCGTAAGGTGGATTCTGCTTACAGGTATGGGGGGGAAGAGTTTGTTATACTTCTTCCTTATACCGAGAAGAAAGTGGCAAGGAAGGTAGCAGAGAGAATAAAAGAGGAAGTTGAGAAAAATTTTTCTTTTACGAGGATTACGGTGAGTATGGGGGTAACAGACTCAAGGACAAACGAAGATGTAATAAAAATGGCTGATGAGGCAATGTATGAAGCAAAAAAAGAGGGAAAAGACAGGATAAAGGTTATTTAATCTCTGTGGTTAAAAACAGCTTTTTTTACTATTGACTTTGTTAGATTAGCTGAGGTGTGGAGAATAGAATCCTTAAAATTTTCTATTTTGCCTGAAGCAAGGCAGGGGTAGTAATGGTGAAAAAGTGCTGCTTTTTCTTCTGCTTCCTCAACTTTTACTCCTTTGAGTTTTTCTGCAATAAATAAAGTAGCTCCACAGGGAGCCTGTCTTATGACTTTGACTTTGTCAATTTTTCCTTCTTTGCAGAAAATTTCAATCTCGGGTTTTCCGAAATATTCCGTAAATGAGATTATAAGCTCGTTTTTGGTGCCTTTACGGGTTAAAGAACAAAAAGGAGAAGGAAGGGCACAGTCAACACCCATCTTCCCAAGTTCTTTTTTTATCTGATTGCCAAGGCCTGAGGGAAGCCAGTCTCTGTTGTCACAGGGAAGGATGACTGCTTTTGCACCTGTGAGTTTTGTGAGCTCTGGAATAAGTTCTGCAATCTGGGGAAGTTCACCAAGCGAGATGATAAGATCAGAGGAAGGAAGATCTTCAGGTAAGAATTCTTCAGGTTCTTCAATTATTGGTGGGAAAGACAAGGAGACTTCCCAGACGTTTATTTTCCATTGTGAAGGTGCAAAAGCTTTGAGGTTTTTCACTATTCTTTTTCCATATTTCCCATTGATTACAGCAAGTATACGCATTTTAAAGTTGTGTTAACTTTTTGTTTTGTTATAATTATTATCCACATAATACCCACAACCTGAAGGTTGTCAATTGGGCTGGAAAGAAAATGGATATTATAAAAGAGTTTGAGAAAAGCAGTATTTGTAAAGCAATAGGTGATGTTTTGTCTGTTGCCCTTGTAGCCTGGACCCCTGACTGTAAGGTTTTTTACTGGAATAAAAGCGCAGAGAGAATTTTTGGTTGGAAAAGGGAAGAGGTTGTAGGAAAAAATTTTTTTGATTTCTTAATTCCTGAAAATGAAAAAGAAAAAGTAGGAAAAGAGGTGGAGAAATTAATAAATTCAGGTATTTATTCAGACCGTCTTGTTAACTGCAATTTAACAAAAAAAGGCGATGTTATAAAGTGCAAATGGCACAACGCGGTTTTAAAGGATAAAAAGGGAAATGTCCAGGGTGTGATTTCAATAGGAGAGGATATAACAGAACAAGAGAGGGTAAGGGAGAATCTTGAGAAAGGGTATGAGCTTTTGAGAACACTCATGGATACTATTCCAGACTCGGTGTATTTTAAAGACAAAAAGGGAAGATTTGTTGTCGTAAACAGAGCAAAAGCTGAGCATGTGGGAAAAAGGACTTCTGAGGTTGTTGGAAAGACAGATTTTGATTTCTTACCGGAAGAGGAAGCAAAGAGAGCTTTTGGGGATGAAAAGAAGGTGATGAGGCTTAAAAAGCCACTTGTGGATAAGGTGGAGAAAGTAACTTATCCAGACAGTAAAACGGTTTGGGTTTCTACCACTAAGGTTCCCTGGTTTAACAGTAGGGGAGAGGTAATTGGCACAATAGGAATATCAAGGGATATTACAAAAAGAAAAGGGCAAGAGGAGAGGATAAAGAGGCTTTACAGGTTGTATAGAATTGTTGGAAGAGCAGTTAACAGAGCAAAAGATTTGAGAGAGCTTTGTTATAAGATTCTTGTAGGATTAAAGGAATCTTGTAACTTTGATTTTGGTGAAATATTTGTTTACGAGGAAAGAAAGGGTATTATTTCCCCTCTTACAAGAACAGGTTGCTTTAAGAGATTAAAAGATAGTTACTTTACAAAAGAAAGAAGAGTTGAAAAAGAAGGAAAAGATGTTATTGATGCTGTAATTTCCTGCAAAAAGCCTCTCTACATAAAAGACCCAGAGAAAGATAATCTTTCCTGTCATCTTTTTTTCCTTTTCAGGAAGAACGGACTTATATTAAATCAGATTTATGCTGTTCCCCTTGTGACAGAAGAGGTTATCCATGGAGTTTTTTTAGCCTGCACACTGGATAGTAATGTCTTGTCTTGGGAGGGCAGAAAATTAATTGATACTGTCTGTGAGGAAATAGCAGCAGGAATCTCTAAAATAAAAGCAGAACAGGTCTTGAAGGAACTTGCTGCAAGAGATAGCTTAACAGATCTTTTGAACAGGAGGCGGTTATCTGAAAAAATAAAGGAACAGGAAGAGAGAAAAAAAAGATATAATGAGCCTTATTCTTTTCTTTACATTGATATAGATGACTTTAAAAAGTGTAATGATACCTTTGGACATAGGGAGGGAGATAAGGTTTTAAAGAAAATAGGCGAAATTCTCAAAAATTCTCTTCGTAACACAGACTCTGCCTACAGATTAGGTGGGGAAGAATTTGGAATAGTTCTCCCCCACCTGACAAAGGAAAAGGCAAAAAAAGTAGCAGAAAGAATAAAAAAAGAGATTCAGAAAAAACTTTATCCCTCACACAAGATTACAGTAAGCATAGGGGTGGCTGATTCTCGAGATGGTGAGGATGTTTTGAAAAAGGCAGATGAGGCAATGTATGAGGCAAAAAGAAAGGGGAAAAATAAAATCTGTCTTGCCATCTCTTCTCCGGATGAAACCCCTAATTCTTAGGTTTTTATCTTTTTAAAAAGCGAAATATACTCTCTTGCTATATTTTCTCCTGAGTCCTTTCTGGCAAACTTTAAAACTGTTTTTTTAAGTTTTCTCTCAGGTTTTTCTCTCTTAATGCGGAACTTTGACAAGTTGCCTCTCTTAAATATAATAAGAAACTAAAAATTCTTCAACAGGTGAGAGAAAGTGAAACATCCAACAAAGCTTTTTTTGACAAAAGGAGTGGGTAAACACAAGGAAAAACTTGCTTCCTTTGAGGATGCCTTGAGAAATGCAGGCCTTGCGGAGTATAACATAGTGAGGGTCTCAAGTATTTATCCTCCCGGATGCAAGATTATCTCCAAAGCAGAAGGCAAGAAACTTTTATCTCCAGGACAGATAGTTTACTGTGTCCTGGCAGAAAATGCTACCAACGAGCCACACAGGCTGATAGCCGCCTCCATAGGGCTTGCCATCCCTCGTAAAAAAGATCACTACGGTTATCTATCCGAACATCACAGTTTTGGTCAATCTGAGAAAGAAGCCGGAGAATACGCAGAAGATCTTGCAGCCTCCATGCTTGCCACTATATTAGGAGTTGAATTTGACCCTGATTTAAGTTATGATGAGAAGAAAGAAATCTGGAGAATAAGTGGGCAAATAGTTAAAACCACAAACATTACCCAGTCTGCCCTGGGAGATAAAAGGGGACTCTGGACAACGGTGATAGCAGCAGCAGTTTTTGTGGAGTGAAAGAATGATGTTAAACAAAAATCCTGTTGAACCTTTTGTTGTAAAGGGAAAAGGGAGTTTGGAAGATGTTCTTGAGAGAATGGGAAAACTTTCCTTTCAAGCAAGGCAACTTGGACTGTCATTCAAGGTGTGGCAGAGGATGCTGGAGGACGAGACGTTTATTTTTCTTGGACTTGCGGGAGCAATGGTTCCTGCGGGAATGAGAAAAATTGTATCTTTTCTAATTGAGAAAAGGCTTATTGATTGTCTTGTTTCAACTGGGGCAAATCTTTTTCATGATTTGTATGAGACACTTGGAGGAAAGCATTATCAGGGAACCCCCTTTGTTGATGATATAAAACTTAAAGAGGAGGGCGTGGATAGAATTTACGATACCCTTGCTCCTGAGGAGGGTTTTAGAAAAGCCGATAATTTCATAGCAGAATTTGCTCGAACTCTTGACAGAAACCATTCCTACACAACAAGAGAGTTTATATACTATCTTGGAGAAAATCTTGCAAAAAAGGGAAAGGAAAAAGGGATAATCACAGCAGCTTATGAAAAAAAACTTCCTATTTATTGTCCAGCTATAGGTGATTCCTCCATAGGGATTGCCCTTGCTGCAGATAAGGTTTTTTTAAATTTTGATGTGGCAAGGGATGTTTATGAGACTGCTTTTCTTTCCGGAAAGGCGAAAAGGACAGGTGTAATTTACATAGGTGGAGGGACACCCAAAAACTTTATTCAGCAAACTCAGGTAACCTTATCTTTAATAGGAGAAGAAAAAGGTGGTCATTACTATGCTATTCAAATAATTACTGACCCGCCTCACTGGGGTGGGCTTAGTGGTTGCACTCTGGAAGAGGCTCAATCCTGGGGTAAAATAGCACCTGAGGCAAGAAAGGTTACACTCTATTGCGATGCTACAGTAGCACTTCCTCTTCTGGTAGAGGCTCTTGCTCTAAGATTAAAAGAGGGTTTTAAGAGATCTTTTATTCCCCAATTTGAAATGGGGAAAGATATAAAGATTACAAATATATAATAAAATGAACTTTCTATCAACTTACAGGCTAAATTTTGCTGACCTTCCCTCATCTCTTGTTGATTCTCAAAAATCAAAAGTTAGGATTGTCCCTGTTCCTTATGAGGCTACTGTAACCTACAAAGGTGGAACAAAGGAGGCACCTTTTGCTATTATCACAGCCTCGCAAAATCTTGAATTATGGGATGAAGAGCTTGGTGCAGAACCCTGTGAGGTTGGTATTTTTACCCTTGCTCCTTTTAAGTGTTCCTCTTCTGGTCCGAAAGAAGCGGTGAAAGAAATCTGCAGTTATGTAGAGAAAATATGGGATTCTGAAAAATTTTACATATTTATAGGCGGTGAACACACAGTTTCTGCAGGAATAGTAAAAGCCCTGAGCAAGATTTACTCCTCTCTTTCTGTTCTTTGTCTTGACGCTCATGCTGACCTGAGGAATGTTTATGAAGGTTCTCCTTACAATCATGCCTGTGCAATGAGAAGAGTAAAAGAGTGCAGTTTCTCTCTTGTTGAGCTCGGTTTGCGAAGTTTCTCTAAAGAAGAGGCAGAGTATCTTAAAAGAGAAGCTATCCCCTATCAAACTTCCTTTCAGGTTCTACAATCTGATAGCTGGAAGAATATTATAAGGGAACATCTTTCTGAGTTTGTTTATGTTACAGTTGATGTTGATGTTATGGATCCATCTTTCATGCCCTCAGTTGGAACACCTGAGCCAGGTGGTCTTGACTGGTATAAAATTCTGGAAATTATAAGATTCACTGCAAGGCATAAAAAGATAGTTGGAGCAGACATTGTGGAATTTTCTCCTCTTGCAGGAGTAGTTGCCCCAGATTTTCTCGTCGCAAAGCTTATATACAAAATTATAGGCTACAGATTTTTTTAAAATGACCTACAGAGAATTTTTGCGTAAAATAGAGAAAGGAAAAATAGCCTGTTTTTATCTTTTTGAGGGGAAGGAGGAGTATTTTAAGAAAGAAGCTTTGAGGAAGTTGAAAGAAAAAATTGTTACAGGTGGTGAGGACTTTAACTTCCAGGTTTTAAGTGCAACATCCTGTGGTTCAAGGGAGATTTTAGAATTTGCTTTCCAGCTCCCTTTTAAGGGAGAAAGACAACTTTTAGTGGTGGAGGAAGCGGATAAGTTAAGTTTGAAAGACCAGAAGAGTTTACTCTCTTATCTTAAAAATCCCGTTAAGTCTACCTGTGTTGTTTTTACAGGAGACGGTTTTGACCACAGAACAGGTTTTTATAATTTCTTTGGGAAGGAAGGAAAAATTGTTTTCTTTCGTCCTTTGAATGAGTTTGAAATGATTGAGTGGATAAGAGAAAAAGTTGAAGATGCAGGAAAAATTATAACCGAAGATGCAGCCTTTGAATTATACAGGAGAATAGGGAAAGATCTTTTCCTGTTGGAAGGGGAAATTGAAAAGCTTGTTGCTTTTGTGCATCCTTCCTCCTGTATAGAAAGCTCTCATGTTAGAAAGATTACAGGGGAAAGATTCCAGGAAGATATCTTTGACTTTCTTGATATTTTCAAGAAGAAAGATCTCCCCTTTGCTCTTTACAGGTTAAACAGACTTTTTTTAAAAGGAGAGGATCCTCTGGGAATAGTTTCTATGCTTGCAAGAGAGATAAGGATTCTCCTTTTTTTAAAGTTTTCTCCGAATATAAACCCTTCCCAGGCCTGCCAGCATATATTTAAAAGACACTCCGGATTTTTGTTAGAAAAAACAAAAGAATATATAGACGCAAGCACAAAGTTTAGCCTTCCCTGGCTTTTTTTTGCTCACCAGAAAATATTAGAGACAGAACTCTCTATAAAAAAGGGCAAAAAAGAACCTACCCTTGCACTTCAGCAAACTGTTATAGATATTCTTTCTAATTAAGCTTTTTAATTCATTGTTTTATTTTTGTTCAAGTTGAAGCTTTGTTGCCTCTATTGTGTTTTTAAGAAGCATTGCTGTTGTTACTGGTCCAACACCTCCAGGAACAGGTGTAATATAAGATGCCCTTTCCTTTGCCACTTCAAATTCTACATCGCCTACTATTTTTCCTCCCACACGGTTAATACCCACATCTATCACAATGGCTCCTTCTTTTATCCATTCACCCTTTATAAGGTTTGCCTTCCCCACGGCTACAATCAGTATCTCTGCTTTTTTTACATACTCAGGAAGTGTTCCTCTTTCTCCTGTAGCAATGTGGCATACAGAGGTCGTTACAAATTGGTCAAGAAGCAGAAGAGCTGTTGGTTTTCCAACTATATCGCTGTGACCAACCATAACTGCTTCTTTTCCGTAAAGCTTTACTCCTGTTGATCTTATAAGCTCCATTACCGCCATTGCGGTACAGGGTCCAAGAAAAGGTTTTCCGTAAACAACCATTCCCATGTTTGTTGGAGAGACTCCTTCTGCATCTTTCTTAGGATCAATAATTTGTTGGAGCTGGCGGGCGTTAAGGTGCTCGGGAAGAGGCATCTGCAAAATTATACCACTCACTTTAGGGTCATTGTTGAGTTCTCTGATGAAGTCTGCAACTTCCTTTTGTGTTACATCTTCTTTGAACTGGTGGAGCTTGTACTCTATTCCTATTTTCTCACAGGATTTTTTCTGCGCATTGATATAAACTCTTGAACCCGGGTTTTCTCCCACCTGTATAGCAGAAAGAGAAGGAGACCTCCCTTTTTTCTTTAACTCCTCAATTTCCACTTTTAATTTTTCCTTTATCTGATTAGCAATTTTTACGCCATCTATTATCTTTGCAGGCATTTTGTCCCCCTTGCTATTTCCTTTAACCTTAAAATAATCCCTTTATTTTTCCTGTTTGAGGGTCAATGTCAACATCCACAAAGGCAGGTCTTGAAGGAAGACCGGGCATGGTTTGCATTGCTCCACAAATAGGATATAAAAATCCTGCTCCAACAGAGGCTCTTATGTCTCTCACGGGAAGCTTGTAGTTTCTCGGGACACCTTTCCAGTTGGGGTCGTGAGAAAGAGAAAGATGAGTCTTTGCTACATTTATGGTGAGTTTGTCGTATCCAAGTTTTGTGTAAAGTTTTATCCTTCTTTCTGCCTCTGGGGAATATTCCACTCCATCTGCAAGGTAAACTTTGGTAGCAATTGTTTCTATTTTTTCCTTGATGGAAATATCATCAGGAAAGAGGAACTTCATCTCATGGGGCTTTTCTATTGCTTTTATTACTTCTCTTGCAAGCTCAAGTGTCCCATCTCCTCCCTTTGCCCACGCCTCTGAAACGGCAACTCCATCTGCTCCTGCCTCAAGGGCTTTTCTTTTAACAAGCTCAATCTCTCTGTCAGTATCTGTGGTGAATCTGTTAATAGCGACCACGACTGGAATTCCATACATTTTTACTATCTGGATGTTTCTTGTCAGGTTCTCACATCCCTTCTCCACTGCAGGAAGATTTTCCGTTTCGATTGCCTCTTTAACCTTGGATAAGGGCATACCCGGGCGGAGGTGAAAAGCACCTCCGTGCTCCTTTAATGCCCTTATAGAGGCTACAACCACTGCACAATCAACTTTCAGGCCACTTTGCCTGCAGGCAACATCAATTAGTTTAACAAAGCCACAGTCTGCTCCAAATCCACTTTCGGTTACCACGTAATCGGCAAGTTTTAAGGCTACCATATTAGCCATAACGGAGTTATTACCATGGGCTACATTGGCAAAGGGAAAACCATGGCATATCATTGGATGTCCTTCAGTTGATTGGACAAGATTTGGTTTCAAGGCATCCTTAAGAAGCACAGTCATTGCTCCTGCTACCTTCAGGTCCTCACAGGTAACAGGCTTTTCGTCATAGGTGTAGCCAATAACTGCTCTACCAATTCTTTCTCTCAGGTCTTCAAGTCCTGTGGCAAGGGCTAAAATTGCGGCTGTCTCAGTGGCAACAGTTATATCAAAACCTGTGACGCGAGGATAACCATTTTTTCTTCCACCAAGTCCCACAATAACCTCTCTTAAGGCGCGAGAGTTTATATCCTGGCAGTAAGTCCAGGTTATATTTAAAGGGTCAATATTGAGTTTATTTTTATGGAGGATACTTGCATCTATTGCCGCAGCACAGAGATTCTGAGCTGTTTCAACAGCATGTATATCTCCTGTAAAATGAAGATTTATGTTTTCCATTGGAAGTGCCTGTGAGTACCCTCCTCCAGTTGCCCCTCCTTTTATACCGAAAGTTGGTCCCTTGGAAGGTTCACGAAAGGTATTTATTACTTTTTTTCCTTCCTTTTTCATTAGCTTATAAAGACCCTGCCCCAGACCAAAAGCGGTTACTGTTTTTCCTTCTCCAAGAGGTGTGGGAGTAATGGCGGTTACAGTTATAAGTTTACCGTTGGGTCTGTCTTTTAACCTTTCCAGCACCTTCTGGTAGTCAATCTTTGCTATGTAGTTGCCATAAAGCTCAAGTTCTTCTTCTAAGATACCTGCATCCCTTGCCACTTCAGTTATTGGTCTTAGCTCAGCCTCCTGAGCTATTTCCAGGTCACTTGGCACAGGATATCTTCTTTTTACTGGCATTACAATACCTCCTTTTTCAGGATTTTATGGAGCTTTGAATAAGACTCATTGCTTCTGCTCTTGTGGCAGGGTTTTCTCTAAAAATACCTCTTACAACTGATGTGACAGTAAGTGCCCCAGGTTTTTTTATTCCCCTCATGGACATACATAAATGTTCTGCCTCAATTATTACCATTACACCTCTTGGCTGCAAAACTTCATTTATAACATCTGCTATTTGAGTGGTGAGTCTTTCCTGAACCTGGATTTTTTTGGAGAGAATATCTACCACGCGGGCAAGTTTACTAAGTCCTGTTACTCTATTATCCTTTGGAATATAGGCAATGTGTGCTTTTCCCACAAAGGGAAGCAGGTGATGTTCACAGAAAGAATAAAGAGGAATGTCTTTTACAAGAATTATCTCATCGTGTTTTTCTTCTTTTAAGATTGTTAAAGCTTTTTTTGCTTTTTCCTTACTTCCTCCAAATATTTCCTCACACATCCGGGCAACTCTTGAGGGAGTGTCCCTTATTCCTTCTCTTTCAGGATTTTCTCCTATACCTTCCAGGAAAAGTCTTACTGCCTTTTTTATCTTCTCTTTATCCATTCTGAGTTGTGAATATTTTCTCAAAATTATCTTTTATATCCTACCAAAACGGGAAAAGTTGTCAAATTGGCTTTTTAATGTAATAGGGAGGGGTTGTCTGGGGCATGCTGGAGGTTTCAAAGAAAAAGAAATTTTTGAAGCCCCAGAAAAAATCTATAGCTTTGTCCATCATTAGGAAAGGTAAACCGGGGACACTAAAGGTAAAAATTTTAGAAGAAAAGGAGAGAGAAAAAAATTTTTCTTTCTCCTGTAGCTGAAAACAACAAATATTGTGACATTAAA
>Ga0190361_1001090_pt1 | contig 10464 bp, 3 predicted proteins | sample 48721845_MG_FD_161273 | JGI IMG/M metagenome (GOLD analysis project Ga0190361, IMG submission 161273) | Hydrothermal vent microbial mat bacterial communities from Southern Trench, Guaymas Basin, Mexico - 4872-18-4-5_MG | ecosystem: Environmental > Aquatic > Marine > Hydrothermal vents > Microbial...
GAGTTGGGTTACGAAAGGGATTATCTTGGAGAGGAACTCAGGGATGAGAATCAGATCCTAGAATTAAGGGTACAGGATATAATAATTCCAGTAAATGGTGCCGATTATCTACTTAGAACATCTAGGTTTGTAGACGAATTATTGCAGAAATTTTATGGAATTTCTCCATATTATAACGCACAGAAAAAAGAGGATCTCTTAGGTCAATTGGTAATAGGTTTAGCTCCACATACATCCGCTGGAATTATAGGTAGGATAATAGGATTCACTAATGCTAATGTCTGCTTTGCCCATCCATACTGGCATGCTGCGAAGAGAAGAAACTGTGATGGCGACGAAGATTCCCTGATGCTCCTCTTAGATACATTGTTGAATTTTTCCAGAAAATATCTCCCAGAGAAAAGGGGTGGACAGATGGATGCCCCATTAGTCGTAAGTACAATACTCGATCCCAAAGAGATAGATGATGAAGCACACAAGATGGAAATCGTCAGCCATTACCCCTTGGAGTTCTATGAAGCGACATGGAAGCAAAAGAGCCCATCGGATGTTAATGTGAGGATAGTTAACGATGTCCTCGATAAAGATCCATATTCTGGATTGAAATTCACCCATGATACATATAACATCACCGGTCCAGTAACCGAGACGAGGTATGTGAAACTCTCTACAATGAAGGAAAAGGTGGATGCACAACTCAAGGTGGCAGAAAAGATCAGGGCCATAGATGAGAGAGAGGTAGCCGAATTAGTAATAGATTCCCACTTCTTAAGGGATACCTACGGAAATCTAAGGGCTTTTTCCAGACAGAGATTCAGATGCGTAAAATGTAACGCCTCCTATAGAAGGGTTCCATTGATAGGAAAATGCACCAAATGCGGGGGGAAACTCCTCTTAACTGTCTCGGAAGGATCGATCAGAAAGTATATGGATATCTCCATGGACCTGAGTGAGAAATACAATGTATCGGACTATCTAAAGCAGAGACTTCTACTCCTTAAAAAAGAGATTGACTCTTTGTTTACAAATGACCTTTCCAAGCAGGTCGGTCTTTCGGATTTTATGTAGTTAAACTTCAGAAAGTTGATCAGCTCGAATTCAAAGTCGCTTCGCTCAACACCCCTTATCGAATTCCATCCATATCAACTCCCGGCCCATGCATTAATCAGGTTTACCACATCCCCTAAATCTGCCTGACCCTGTGCCCAGAGGTTTATGAAGTCCACTACTTCCTCGAGAGTTACCTCTCCGCACGGGGGATAATCTCCTGGAAGTTCACAGACTGGACCCCCTGCCCATGCATTTATCAGGTTTACAACATCCCCTAAATCTGCCTGACCCAGAGACCAGAGGTTTATGAAGTCCACAACTTCCTCAAGAGTTACCTCTCCACAAGTTGGATAATCTCCGGGGAGATCACACGGCCAGATTATCGTTGTGGTTGTGCTTATAGTGGTAGTTGTCGTAGTAAGTGGTAATGTAGTAGATGTAGTCGTAGATGTACTGGTTGTCGTGGTTGTAGTTATTGCCACCGTTAAAGTGAAATTCACTTCAGTTGTCCGATTTTCAAACACTTCTGCCGATTTGGATTGACTTTGATATCCCGATTTAGATGCAGTAACGGTATAATTTCCTGTTGGCAGGGTTATTATGTAATTTCCTGTTGAGTTCGTTGTTGTTTGGTGGGAGTTCACTTCAATTAGAGCTCCTTCTATTGGTGCTCCAGTATCTTTGTCCGTTACCTTGCCAGAGAGGGTGCCGGTGGCAAGAGGGGTGCCTAAGGAAGCCTCCTCTGTATTTCCATATGCACCTAAATTTATTTTACCATTTGGATAGTCTGGTTCGTTAGAATAATCGTCACTTGGATCACCAGCATCAATACATTTAGAGGTGACATTATCTTTCACCCATGCCGAACCGTTCCATCTCCCATTACCACTTTTCAGGTGGAAATCTCTCCCTGATGGATCAGCGAAGAGCGGATCAGCGGAAATATCGCCATCTCCTGCGGATGCACCGCCACCGTAATTACCAGCAGTATTGCCCCAGACATCGTTGTAGGAGGAGAGGACATTTCCGTATATCCCATATTCACCATTGTTTACAATGATATCGTTCTTCGCAACAATATTGTTCACATCTGCCCCATCCTCAACATATATTCCTGATTTTAAAGCATTGTTGATCACATTATTTATTATCTTTATATCCTTGAGGCTTGCAGTTCCTTCTGTCATGAGATGGATTCCATGACTATATGCGAGTTGGGTTCCATCTGTTTTTGCTATGATGTTCCTTAAGAAGGTCTCGTTACTTATCTCTGTAGCCTGAGGCCAAAGCGCGATTCCCGGCAAACCGTAGTGGCCCTCAATATAATTATCCATATAGATATTATTTCCACAAGGAACGCCTCCCTGCGGATTGATAAGAATGCCGAAGCCATAGACATTGAAGTAGTTGTTCTCTATTATGCAGTTTGAGGACTCATATATCCTTACTCCTGCATTTCCCGTGCCTGCAGAATACACATAGTTGTTTGTGAATGTTATGTTCTCGCTGTAAATTGCTCTCAATCCCTCATGTCCTGCCTGGATAATCTTGCAGTCCCTAACTACAGAGTTGTTTGTATGGCTAAATTCCACACCATCGGTCCAGAAATTGATCATCTTCACATCTTGAACTGTGATATTATTGGAGTTGTAGAGATGGAAGGTATCAACATCGCTGTCTATTCCCTTTGGAACAGGACAATTGCCTTTGTTTCCATCTATGGTTAAATTTTTAATAATTGAAGATGAAACTCCATTAGCAGTGATAACTGCCCAATACTCTTTTGTGCTTCCATCTTCAATCTTTATTGTTGTTTTCTCCGTGCCTTCTCCTTCAATGGTAATATTAGAATAAAGATTTATCCTATCCCTAACAACACACTGACCACTGATTATTACTTTACCGCCCCCAATCATTTTAAGGCTTTCTACTGCCGCATTTATTTTCTCTTGATCACTAACATTATCGCATTCATAATCTCCCCCCACTTTAATATAGATAGTTCGTTTGGCCTTTTTTAACCCAACAGTCAGGCTCTCAGTTGTGTTTGCTTTAAGAAGCTTTGTTAAATATCCTTTTTTTGAAAATTTTAACGTGTATTCACCGGGTGGTAGGTCAATTTTAAAATAGCCGCTCCCATTCGTCGTTGCAAAACAGTTTGCATTAAGACAAGTAACATTAACATTCTCTAAAGGATTGGTAGGCTGACCTTCATCGTTTACCTCTTTTACATACCCCTCTATAGTTTCTGTTACCTTCAGATAATCCTGCAAGATTTCTTCTTCGCTAAGAGATCTGTTATAAATTTTCAACTCATCTATTATTCCGGTAAAATAAGTACTAAACTCTTCCTGAGCATCCGCTTCCTTTGCGTTCCACGCCCCGATATGAATCGGTCTTTGAGAGGTGTAGATTGTCGATGGAGCGTCATTTATTGCTTCGAGATTTCCATTTACATAAATTTTCATTTTTTCACCATCGCTAATAAAAGCAACGTGATACCACTCACCATCAATTTTTCCCGTTTCTATCCAATTTGACCCGCTTCCATCTCCGGCTGGGCTTAATCCAAAATCAAATTTTTTATCCTCCACCGTGCAAACATATGACCTATCGTTAACCTTTGGCTCAACAGATTTATCATAGTACCATCTATCAACAATCGTCCCCCTCTGAGTCGATTCGGGTTTTACCCAAGAAATAATTGTTATCTCTTTATTTATCGAATTTATTGTTGGCGAAGAATTTATCTCAACATAACCCTCTTCGAATCGTAAAGCCTTTCCTATCCTTCCTTCGGTCCAACTTGCATTATGAATAACCCCATGATTTTCATTTCCCGATAGATCATAGGCAATATCCCCTTCTCCCTCATCAAAACTGAGATAAGTAACGGCATCTGTACTAACATTCGTATAATTTTTAACCTCGCATTTACCCTTATCAACATCGCACTCAACTTTTGTATTCCCTTCAATATCTAGATTTTTTATTTCAGCTACTTTTCCACTTTTCTCTGCTCTTATTGTGTATGTGTAATTTATTATCTTGAGGCCCTCATCTGGCTCTCCTCTTAGCCAAACATATACCCAAGGGCCATCGTTATCAAATCTATCTATAGTGACATCAAACTCAAAAGTAAATGAACCCGTAACCTGGTTTATCTGGTAATATTTTAGATTTTCAAATTCTTCTGAAAGGTTTGGATTCGTTGAGTAGTCATTACAGTTACCATTTACGCAGAGATCATCAATTCGGAAATCTAATTCTCCCCTATAAACCTTGGTATGAATTCTTATATCTGAGCTCGTCTCATTCCAATAGATCTCTCTTGTCCCTTTATTTCTTACCTGAAACGCAACCTCGTCTAAATTTAAATCAAATTCTGCCGGAATGGTAAATGAGTCATTCCATATCTCCTCCCCTTCTTTTTTTACATTAATAGTTAATTCCTTACTGCTGTTGTTAAAAACGACTTTTACGTGATATTTTTTACCTTCTTCTATGATATTGTCCCAAACCAAAGAGATATTCGATTTATGCAATATCCTTCCATGAACATTGTCAAATACATCAACCATCATATTTCTCGCATAACTGGAAGGACCAGCAAACCAGCCTATCCTTACCGCATCCCTGTCTCTGGAGAGTTTTTTCACATAATCCGTAACAATAAATCTTGTATTTCCGGTAGCGGTCTCCTTTTTCTCGCTAACAATCCTCCTTTGATGATAGAAACAATCGTATTCGCTTTTTGAACCCTTTGCCCAAACCTTACTCATCTCCTCTCCCTCTGGATAAAAATTTACATTATCAACTTCATTTTTAACCGTAACATTTCCATCCGTAATTACATCTAAATAGTACTTTATCGCCGCAAATTTTTGAACATAGTTATTATCAATATCTTTAAAAATTCCCGGGGTTATTTCTATATCATCTACATCGCAGTTAACACAGCCTATTCCACTATCCAAGTAACTTTTCCAGTCATAGGGACTACCTTCACAATAGCACGTATGGCTTTGGCCACTAGTTTGAGCCAAGGATTCTTTAATCACCAACTTACCGTTTCTAACTTTAATATCGTAAAGGTTAATCTTATCTCTATGGGCATTAATAAGAAATGTGACATTTATATCTTCGTCCTTTCCCTCAAAAACCACATCCTTTACTATAAATTCATCAAGGTTTATATCATCTGTATATGCCCAGAACGATTTATTTCCTTTTAAGAAATCCCTTTCATCTCTTAATACGTTGCTATAACTTCCAGTACATGTATAATTTCCAATATCGCTTTCTGTAAGGAGAAAGGTTGAATTCTCAATTACCACATAATAGGGCGAATCCAAAAGAAAATGGGTGCTATTTAAAATATTTGAGTTTTTAATCACCACGGCGCAATTGCATGAATGTCCTAAAGGCATAGTATCATAAAGATAACCCCTCTCTTTTGTATGAGGGTCCTGCCACAATCTCTCATTCCCATAGTGGGTACTTGAAGAAGCAAAATTCCATGTAAAAATTCCATCAGAGGTCACCGTAGAATTTTTTATTTCGAGCCAAGAAGAATATTTTACCGCAAACTCATAACCATCTTTGATAATGAGGGTTTCATTTTCGATTATTAATCTTGAAGCCTCATCTAAAACCAGATTTGTATTGCAGGCAGCGACCTTATTTACTTCATCATAACTAAAGAGTTCTGGCGAATCAATCTCTTCTGCTATTTCTTTCAGGGTAATATTCCTGCCCTTTATGATAATTCCATTCTTGTAAATGGGATAATAACCATAGTTATGACAATAATAGTTCGAGATATATGTACCATTTACTATCTCATTTTTTGGAAATATATATCTATTTTTATAGACCTCGATAGAATCTAAAAATACATCATCATCTCCATCCATTAATCTCACGAATATCCCTCCGGAGGCATTAATTGAATCGTCATGAGTCCAAATATCAAAATATTCGTCTTCGTATTGATAAAACCACCCATCTTTTGTTCTAATTATGGTTACTGTATGCCATTTATCATCTGAATATATCCCGGCACCATCGTAATCAAAACTAAATCCCTTTACCGTGCAATGATGATGGGCATCCCAAACCCTCGAATAGCAGACATCCCCTTCCTCAGAATTGGTAATATAACAAAAATCTGCTATTTGGGCTCTGCTTCCTTCTGGAAATTTATATTTGAATCTCCAAGTTCCATAAGCTGTATCAGAAGGCAGGTAGGAGTAAGTAAGAATATCCGCCCATCCTCTTTCAGGAGTTGGAGGAATTGAATAATCGCTCCATTCGGGCAATGCCCTTCCCCAGGGGTCTGTTTCTGTTCTGTTTTGACTCTTTTTATCGGTAAAAAATTCAAATACATCTGGCGCCTCTGATTCGTTTAATGTGGAAATAACCCATTCGTGATGTGCTTCTCCATTTTCATTGTAGGCTTTGACATGCACTTCAAATATGCATTCTGAAGGGTCTTGAGAACAGTTGAGAGAAGGGACTGTAAAGGTAAAGGTGTTTGAGTTTACTCCTTGATCTACCTTATTGACAGACCAGTTATAACTGCAAGTTTCGTTTGCTGTAACAGAGAAAGTAATCTCATCTCCCGGCTGGACGAGATACATCAAATCTTGTGAATTATCTTTATTTGTTGGGCTTCCTCCAGAGGAAGACCAATCAGTAATTGATGGTGCGGCACTTGCCACACCACTCAATCCCATAATAAATATGGCAATTATAACCCATAAACCAAGACCTCGCATCCTCAACATACCTCCAGAATCCAAACCTTTTCCAGCATTAGATCTTATTATTTTCATTTTCCCATAATTATATTTTTCCTTTCTATATAAAATTATTTCAAATTCCAGAATTTCACGTTGATTTTTCTCCTTTCAGCCGGTGGTGGACCCCTTTGATAGTACCTGTTCATCGCAATATACTACCTTGCCTTCCTTATTCTTTCCAGTATTCTTTCATACCCTCCTCTCAAGCGTTCACTTACCCGTCTCGTGAAGTCGAAGATTGTGGCTGTGCTCAAGTCTAGGTTATAATCTCCTTCAAAAACTCCTTGATCTTCCTTCCTGTAAGGTAGTCTTCCTTTGTACTTTACTTCATCAATGTAACTTGCGATAGTGTGTTCCTTCCAAATATTCCTCTGGGAGGGCAATCGGGATGGGATGATTAGGCTCAGGCATCTCTCTTGTTACTCCCTCATGACCCTTCTTTCTACCGGTTTTCCACCATTGGCTTTTCTCTTCTTTCTCTTTTTGGAGGAATTATGTGTAGCTAAACACATACGATTATTTTATTATACCTCCAATTTCATCTGTTCTTCTCTCACTGGATAATCCCCGGTTAGACATGCCAAGCAGAGTTTTTCCCTCGGAAGACCGATAGCTTTAATTAAACCCTCTAAGCTTGTGTAAACTAAAGAATCTGCCCCTATCTTTTTCCTTATTTCTTCGATGGATTTTTTCCTGGCAACAAATTCCTCTTTAGACTGCATATTAATTCCATAATAGCAGGGAAATCTCAGTGGTGGACACGAGATCCTTACATGAACTTCTTTCGCACCTTTCTCCCTGAGTATTTTTATTATCCTCTTAATCGTGGTGCCTCTGACAATAGAATCATCCAATACGACCAGACTTTTACCTTCAATCTCACTCCTTATGGGATTTAATTTTATCTTAACCCCTATTTCTCGTTCCTTTTGTTCTGGCATTATAAAGGTTCTTCCCAGGTATCTGTTCTTAATCAAACCCTCCCCATATGGTATGCCGGATTCTTGTGCATAACCGATAGCTACATTGATTCCAGAGTCCGGAATTGGAACAACCATATCTGCTTTTACGGGAGCCTTTTTAGCAAGGATTCTCCCCAGATTCTTTCTTACTTCATAAACTGAAACTCCATCGATCACAGAATCTGGCCTGGCAAAATATACATATTCAAACATACAGTGAGCGGTTCTTTCTTTTCTTCCGAAATAAGAATCCAATTTATCCCCAATTACCAAGATCTCCGATGGTTTTATGTCCCTAATGAGCGTCATCCCCAGGGCATCGAAGGCACAACTTTCCGATGCAATTGCATACGCATCTCCAGATTTACCTAGAACGAGGGGCCTAATTGCCCATGGGTCTCTAACCCCTATTATTTTATCATCTTGAAGTATTACCAAGGAATAAGCACCCCTAAGATAATTCATAGCACTCTTTATTCCCTCTATAAAGGTACCCGTCTTAAGATGTTCCTGTGCAATTAACTGGGCAATTATCTCTGTGTCGGTAGTTGTGGAAAAAACACCACCCCTCCTTTCCAGTATAGATCTCAACTCCTGGGGATTAACAAGATTTCCATTATGTGCTATAGCAAAGCCCCCTTTGGCATAATTTATCATCAATGGTTGTGTGTTCTCAATATCGGATTCACCGGTAGTGGAATATCTCACATGACCTATACCAGAATTTCCTTGGAGATAGACATCCTTAAAAACATCTGGAACGAGGCCCATGTCTTTATGTATATTTATTCTATCCAATGATCTTGTATAAGTGGCAATACCTGCAGACTCTTGGCCGCGATGCTGTAGAGAATAAAGTCCATAGTAGATGCTGTCAAAGACATCCTCATTAGAACGAATACCGAATACGGCACAGTTTTCTTTTATGTCTTTCTTCATTATTAATTAATTATCCTTTTCTAAGTTTAATAATTAAGGATGGAAATCAAGAAGATAGATCGTGGAATTTGTATAGACAATTTCAGAGCCTCTGGGGTGAGAGAGGGAGGATATGGAGTAGCGATAATTGTTAATGATACGCCCTGTGAAACGGCGGGTGTTTTTACTACAAATAATCTAAAGGCGGCACCAGTTTTAGTGACAAGAGAAAAAATAAAAAAGAATAATCTTCAAGTAATCATCGCGAATTCTGGAAATGCCAATGCATGTGTCAAAGATGGCATTAATGATGCCAGGAAAATGTGTGAAATTACTGGTAGGGAGTTGGATATCAATCCGGAGAATATTGGGGTGGCATCCACGGGCATAATTGGTAGGAAACTAGATATGGAGTTAATTGAAAAATTGACAAAAAAAACTGCAATGGAATTATCAAATTCCCCAAGGGGTAGTGAAAATGCCGCCAAGGCTATTATGACTACTGACACCAGAGAAAAGCAGCTTTCGTTTGAATATAAAGGAATAAAGATGGGTGGAATTTGTAAAGGTTCTGGAATGATCGCCCCAAATCTTGCAACGATGCTCTGTTTTCTCACCACAAATGCTAACCTAAGCAAGAACGAATTGCAGTATTCATTGAACAAGGCAGTTGAAGAGAGCTTCAATATGTTGGTTGTGGACAATGACATGAGTACCAATGATATGGTTCTTTTGATGAGTAATGGAAAAATGGAATGTGAATTGAAAGATTTTCAATTCTTGCTGAATTACATAACAAGAGAATTTGCGAGGTTAATAGCCAGGGATGCAGAGGGAGCCACAAAATTTTTGGAGGTGCAATTATTAGGGACTAAAGATAGGGAAACCGCCAGGATCGGAGCAAGATCTATCGTTTCATCTTCATTGGTAAAAACCGCAATGTACGGTGAAAATCCAAACTGGGGGAGGATCATAGCTGCTCTTGGAGAGGTTATGGAATTGGATTTTGAAAAACTCGATCTCAGCTTTGAATCCAAAGGTGAAAGGGCGATGGTGGTGGAAAAAGGAAATTTAAAAGACTTAGGAAATGCACGGGAAATTTTGAAGAATGATGAGATTAAGGTTATCGTAAATCTAAACTCTGGAGAGGAAAATGCGATTGCATGGGGATGCGATCTGACTCCAGAATATATAAAGATTAATGCGGGGTATAGTTAAATATAGTTGAAATGAGAATCTTAGGCCATGATATTAGTGTAGTGGAGGCATTGATAATTGTAAATGTCTTGATTTTTATGTTTACTTTCTTAGACGTAACAGCAGTTTATCGTCCTGATGGATCTCAAGAATGTATTAGGAACAAAAATCCTTATTTATGTTACAGGACATATGGAGAAAAATGTTGTGTTTACACTTGGCATGAGTATAACTTAGCATTGGCTGGTTCCACAATTTTTGAGAAGCCATGGACCATTCTGACAAGCATGTTCTTGCACAGCGGATTCCATCATTTGTTGTTTAATATGATCGCATTATTCTTCTTCGGAATTTACTTAGGAAGGATAGTGGGGGAGAAAGAATTTCTGAAGATTTACTTCATTGGCGGGATCGCAGGTGGTCTTCTATTTATTTTCACTTCATTAATAGTTGGAATCTCCAGCCCTTATACGTTTGCAGTTGGTGCCTCAGGAGCAATCTTTGCAGTTGGTGGTGCTTTGGCTATATTAAGG
>Ga0190361_1001092_pt1 | contig 10448 bp, 11 predicted proteins | sample 48721845_MG_FD_161273 | JGI IMG/M metagenome (GOLD analysis project Ga0190361, IMG submission 161273) | Hydrothermal vent microbial mat bacterial communities from Southern Trench, Guaymas Basin, Mexico - 4872-18-4-5_MG | ecosystem: Environmental > Aquatic > Marine > Hydrothermal vents >...
GTTTTAAAAGAGGTTCTTTTAAGAATTAAGAATTTACTTAACGATCCCCCTTATAATTATGTTATCCACACCGCTCCTTTTAGAAGGGAGCACCGGGGCTACTGGACTACTATTGAGGAAGATTATCACTGGCATATTGAGATTATTCCCCGGCTTACCCGGGTGGCTGGTTTTGAGTGGGGCACAGGATTTTACATCTGCCCTACTCCTCCGGAAGAAGCAGCAAAGTATCTTAGAGGTGATAAATAATGCCGGAATTAAGAAGAGACCCCATTACTGGAAGGTGGGTGATAGTAAATATAGAATCTCCCCTTTATCCTTCTGATTTTCATATTGAGCCTCATAAATGGAAGGGTGAAGAGGGGTGCCCTTTCTGCTATGGCAATGAAAATTTAACTCCTCCGGAGATAGAGGCAATAAGGTTAGATGGGGGTAAACCCAATACCCCGGGTTGGAAAGTAAGGGTTGTGCCTAATAAATACCCGGCCTTAAGGATTGAAGGAGATTTAAATAAGAGAGGCCTCAGGTTATATGATATGTCCAACGGGATTGGGGCTCACGAGGTTATTATTGATAGCCCTTACCATTATAAAGGCTTAGACGAATTAGAAGATGAAGAAGTGCAATTTCTGATAAAGGCTTATCGTTCCCGGAGCCAGGATTTAGTCAAAGACAGAAGGTTTAAATATATTTTAATCTTTAAAAATGTGGGATTATCCGCAGGAGCTTCTTTAGAACACGGGCATTCTCAACTTATAGCTTTACCGATGGTACCTAAAAATGTTTCTGAAGAAATAAGGGGTTCTACCCGCTATATAAGTTATCATGAGAGGTGTATATTTTGTGATATAATATCTCAGGAATTAACCAACGATAGAGAAAGAATTATAACTGAAAATGAGAAGTTTATTGCTCTTTCTCCTTTATCTGCCAGGTTTTCTTTTGAGACCTGGATTCTTCCTAAAGAACATAGAACCCAGTTTATGGATATAAAAGATGAGGAAATCCCTTACTTGGCTAAGATTTTAAAGGAGGTAATCTTCAAAATAAGAAGAGTCTTGTTTAGCCCCCCTTACAATTATATTATTCATACTTCTCCAGTAAACAGTGAAGAACCTTTAGGTTATCACTGGCATATCGAGATTATGCCTAAGTTGAGTAGAACTGCCGGTTTTGAATGGGGCTCAGGTTTTTATGTAGTAGGGACTCCTCCGGAAGTAGCAGCTAAATTTTTAAGAGGAGAAATGTAGTTAAAATAGGAGGTGAAAGATGGCAGTAAAAGTAGGTATTAATGGTTTTGGCAGAATCGGAAGGTTAGTTTTTAGGGCAGGGTTAAATAATCCTAATATTGAGTTTATTGCAGTAAATGACTTGCCGGTTCCTACGAAGGTATTAGCCCATCTTTTAAAGTACGACTCAAATTTCGGAATTTTATCTGAAGAAGTGCAGGCTAAAGAAGGAGCTATCTCTGTAGGAGAGAAAGAAATAAAGGTTTTAAGTTGTAAATCTCCCGGAGATATTCCCTGGAAAAATTTAGGTGTAGAGGTAGTGGTAGAGTCTACAGGAGTCTTTAGAGAAAGAGAAAAAGCTATTGCCCATTTAGAAAAAGGAGGAGCTAAAAAAGTTATAATCTCAGCTCCGGCCAAAGGAGACGATATTACTATTGTTTTAGGGGTAAATCAGGATAAGTATGACCCTAAAAACCATCACATTATCTCTAATGCTTCTTGTACTACTAATTGTTTAGCTCCTATGGTTAAAGTTTTAAATGACAATCTAAAAATAACTAAGGGTTTAATGACTACTGTCCACTCTTACACTAATGACCAAAGGATTTTAGACTTGCCTCATAAGGACTTGAGAAGGGCTAGGTCCGCTGCTTTATCAATGATACCTACAACTACTGGAGCTGCCAAGGCTATTGGTTTGGTTATTCCCGAACTTAAAGGAAGATTAGATGGTTTAGCTATAAGGGTGCCTACCCCTACAGTTTCTATTACTGATTTAACTGTAAACGTAGAAAAGTCTGCTTCAGTAGAGGAAGTAAATAATTTGTTTAAACAGGCTTCTCAAACTTATCTTAAAGGAATTCTTCTTTACAATGAACAGCCTTTAGTATCTAAGGATTTTGTGGGTAATCCTTATTCCTGTATATTTGATGCGGAATTGACTCGAGTAGTAGAAGGTAATTTAATAAAAGTTTTAGGCTGGTATGATAATGAGTGGGCTTACTCTTTAAGAGTGGTAGAGTTGATTGAATACATTGCTTCTAAAGGGTTATAAATTATTCATAATTCATAGCTGATAGGTCTTAAAAGGGGAGGAAGGGATGGCTAAGCTTACAGTCAGAGATTTTGATTTTAAAGATAAAAGAGTTATAATGAGGGTAGATTTTAACGTTCCTTTGAAAGAAGGCAAAGTTGAAGATGATTCCCGAATAATTTCAGCTTTAGAGACAATAAAATATCTTTTAGATAAAGGCGTAAAGAAATTAATCTTAATGAGCCATTTAGGAAGACCTAAGGGGAAGGTTGTTGAAGAGTTAAGAATGGGTCCGGTGGCAGGGAGGCTTTCGGAACTTTTAGGTGAGGAGGTTGAGAAATTAGGTGATTGTAGGGGAGAAAAGGTAAAAGAAGCTATTGAAAATACTGATAAAAGGGTAATCCTTTTAGAGAATCTAAGGTTTTATCCTCAGGAGGAAGCTGGTGATGAGAGCTTTGCCCAAGAATTAGCCAGTTTAGCTGATATCTATGTAAATGATGCTTTTGGGACAGCTCACCGAGCTCATGCTTCTACGGCAATTATTGCTAAGTTTCTGCCTTCTTGTATAGGTTTTCTGATGGAGAAAGAGATGAATTATTTGAGTAAGGTTTCTCAAACTCCTCAAAAACCTTTTATAGCTATTTTGGGAGGAGCAAAGGTTTCTGATAAAATAGGGGTAGTGGAGAATTTGTTAGAGAAAGTAGATAAGATTCTAATCGGCGGAGCAATGGCTTATACTTTTTTGAAGTCTCAGGGTATAGAAGTAGGTGCTTCTCGGGTTGAAGAAGACAAATTGGAGTTAGCTAAAGATATTCTTAATAAGGCAAAGGAGAAGCAAGCAGAGATTTTTCTTCCTCTTGACCACTTATGTGTGGAAGATATAGAAAAACCTCAAACCAAAAAGATTATCCAATCTGTGGATATTCCTGAGGGGTTTAAAGGTGTAGATATCGGCCCTAAAACTATAGAGAAGTATAAACAGGTAATCTCTCAGGCTAAGACTGTTCTCTGGAACGGTCCTTTAGGAATTTTTGAAAACCCCGAATATTCTCAAGGCACCCGGGAAATAGCCGAATTTTTAGCCCAAAGAGAAGCTTTAGTAGTAGTAGGGGGAGGAGATTCAGCAAGTGCAGCTAAAAAATTTGGAGTGGCTGATAAACTTTCTTGGGTTTCTACTGGTGGAGGAGCATCTTTAGAGTTTTTAGAGGGTAAAGAATTGCCAGGTATTTCAGCTATTCCTGAGAAAACCCCCTAACTTGACAAAACCTTTTCAAAAGAAAGTGTCAAGTTAAAGCCGTAACTTGACAAAATGTTTTGAAAATAAAATAAAGTTAGAGAGATGAGGATAAAGGTAATTGCCGGGAACTGGAAGATGCATAAGACAATAGAGGAGGCTAAAAGTTTAGCCCAGGGATTGGCAGAGAGGGTAGGAAGACCTTTTTCTGAAGGGTGTGTGGCTATTTTTCCTCCTTTTACTGCTTTAAGTGAAGTTAAGAGAATAATTGAGAAATCTTCTATAAAATTAGGGGCACAAAACTTGTTCTGGGAGGAAGAAGGTGCTTTTACCGGAGAGATATCTGCGAAGATGCTTAAAGATGTAGGTTGTAGTTTTGTGATAATTGGACATTCAGAAAGAAGGAAGTATTTTTCTGAGACTAACGAGATTGTAAATAAAAAATTAAAATCCGCCTTGTCTTTTGACTTAACTCCTATTGTTTGTGTAGGAGAGACTTTAGAAGAAAGAGAGAAAGGCTGCACTTTCAAGATTGTAGAAGACCAGATAAAAGGCGCTTTTAAAGATATATCTGAAGATTTAGCTTTAAGAGTAATCATAGCCTACGAACCAGTCTGGGCAATTGGCACCGGAAAGGTTGCTTCTCCTTCTCAAGCTCAGGAAGTTCACCAGTTTATAAGAGAACTTTTAGAAAAACTTTATTCAAAAGAATTGGCTCAGAATATATTAATTCTTTATGGAGGTAGCGTAAACCCTGAGAATATAGAAGGCTTAATTTCTCAAAAAGATATCGACGGAGCTTTAGTAGGTGGAGCCTCTCTTAAATTAGAGGCATTTTCTCTGATTGTAGAAAAGTCTATAAACGCCTAAAATGTATAATTTAGTCTTAGCCTTACATATAATAGTGAGCCTTCTCCTGGTAATAACAATCCTTGTTCAGAGAGGAAGAGGCGGAGGTTTAGTGGAAGCTTTAGCCGGGGCTGAGTCCTTATTTGGCACGAAGACTTCTTCTTTTTTAGTAAAAACTACAACTACTTTAGCTGTTCTTTTTTTTATAACTTCTACCAGTTTAGCCTTCCTCTCTAAAGAGAGAGACAAATCCTTACTTCAAAAAAAGAAGTTTGAAGAAAAGGTAACAGAATCCAAAGAGAAGCCGGTTTCCCCTGAGAAAAAGAAAGAATCTTCCCAGGTTAAAGAGAAAACAGAAGAAAAAAGTTCTCAATCCTCTGAAGAATAAAAATCAGTGAAGAATTTTTTTTTCTTCATTTTTTCTTTTCTTCCTTATTTAGTCTTTCCCCAGGATAGAGGAGACGCCATTATTATTGGGAGTATTGCTTCTCCCCGAGTTTTAATTCCTATCTTAGCTTCAGATTCAGCCTCAGCAGAGGTATGCTCTTTTATTTTTAACGGGCTTCTTAAATATGATAAGAATCTAAATTTAGTAGGAGATTTAGCCCAAACCTGGCAGACAGAAGAAGAGGGAAAAGTTATAATCTTTCATTTGAGAAAAGGGGTTCTTTGGCATGATGGGGGAGAGTTCTCAGCTTACGATGTAGAGTTTACCTATAAAAAATTAATTGACCCTAACACCCCTACTCCTTATAGTGGAGATTTTGAGAGGATTGAAAATTTAGAAATTTTGGATAGATACACTGTAAAGATAACCTATAAAGAACCTTTTTCTCCAGGTTTAGCTAGCTGGACTATGGGGATTATTCCCAAGCATATCTTAGAAAAAGAAGAGAATCTTTTAAGCTCTAAATTTTCCAGGAACCCCATTGGCACAGGCCCTTACAAATTTAAAAAATGGATAGCCCAGGAAAAGATTGAGTTAGTTGTTAATGAGGATTATTTTGAAAAAAGGCCTAATATAGATAGAGTTATTTTCAGGATTATTCCGGATACTGCTACCTTATTTTTAGAAGTATTAGCGCAAGGTGTAGACAGTTCTGGGCTTACCCCTCTTCAATTTTTAAAGCATAGCCAGGCTCCTCAATTTAAGAAAAACTATATTAAATTCCGCTATCCTTCTAATAGTTTTCTATATTTAGGTTATAATTTGAACAACCCTCTCTTTAAAGATAAAAAGGTAAGACAGGCTTTAAATTACGCCGTAAATAAAGAAGAAATAATAAAGGCTGTACTCTTAGGAGAGGGAAAAGTTTCTACCGGCCCTTTTACTCCCGAAAGTTGGGCTTATGACCCTGGGTTTAAACCAGCAGAATTTTCTCCTGAAAAAGCTAAAACTTTGCTTTTTGAGGCGGGATTTAAAGATGAGGATGGTGACGGGTTTTTAGAAAGAAAAGGGGAGCCCTTTAAATTTACTATAATTACTAACCAGGGGAATTTAGAAAGACAGAGAGTTGCTGAAATTATTCAGGCTCAGCTTAGAAATATTGGGATAAAGGTAGAGATTAAAGTGGTGGAATGGTCAGTATTTATCGATGAGATTATAAGAAAGAGAAAGTTTGAAACGGTTTTATTAGGCTGGAGCTTATCCCGGGACCCTGACATTTATGATATTTTCCATTCTTCAAAAACTTCTCCTTCTGATTTTAATTTTGTAGGTTATAATAATCCTGAGGTAGATAAACTATTAGTAGAGGCCCGGAAAACTTTTGACCGCCAGAAAAGAAAACAACTTTATCAGAGAATAAACAGGCTTATCTATGAGGACCAGCCTTATATGTTTATATATATCCCTAATAGTTTATCCTGTCTTCATCAAAGATTTAGGGGGGTGAAGCCAGCTAAGGGCGGGTATTGGTATAATTTTATTGATTGGTGGGTACCTTTGAAGGAACAGAAATACAAAATAGAATTTAAAGGTTAAGATGCTGAGATATATAATTAAGCGTCTGGTAAATATGGTCCCTTTGTTAATAGGGATAAGTTTTGTTTCTTTTTTGGTTATTCACCTTGCTCCGGGAAGTCCTACCAGTATTTCTCTGTTTAATCCTAAGATAAGTCTGGAGGCAAGAGAAAAGTTAAATAAACTCTATGGCTTAGATAAACCTGTCCACATTCAGTACTTTAACTGGCTTAAAGATATCTTAAAGTTTGATTTTGGCTACTCTTTAGTTGATGGAAGAAAAGTTTCCTCTAAAATTTTAGAGAGGCTTCCAGTAACCTTAACTATAAATATTCTCTCTTTATTGGTAATTTTCTTTACTGCTATACCTTTAGGGTTATATTCAGGGTGGAAAAAGGGAAGTTTCTTTGATAGATTTACTACTCTTTTTGTTTTTATTGGGTTTGCTACACCTTCTTTCTGGTTAGCTCTTTTATCTATGCAGTTTTTAGGGGTAAAATTAGGCTGGTTTCCCATTTCGGGGATAACTTCTATAGATTTTGAATATTTTCCCTGGTATAAAAAAGCCTTAGATTTTTTATGGCATATAAGCCTTCCAGTTTTAGTAGCCAGTTTCGGGTCATTAGCAGGGTTATCGCGTTATAGCCGGGAAAAATTCTTAGAAGTTTTAGATAAGGAATATATTCGCGCAGCTTTTGCTAAGGGGCTTCCTTCTTCTCAGATAATCTATAAGCACGCCTTAAAGCCAGTCTTTCTTCCGGTAATTACTATCTTAGGACTTTCTGTCCCCGGGCTTTTGGGAGGAAGTGTTATTTTTGAGACTATCTTTTCTATTCCGGGGATGGGCAGACTTTTTTATGAGGGGGTAATGATGAGAGATTACCCCTTGATTATGGGGCTTTTAGTTATCGGAGCTTTTCTTACTCTTTTAGGAAATTTCTTGGCTGACTTAGCTTATACCTGGGCTGACCCTCGGATTAAATATAGTAGGTAAAAAAATCAGGCTATAAAAAATGATTAAGAGAATTTTAAAAAATAAGTTAGGTTTGTCAGGTTTATTGATTGTTTTATTTATGTCTTCTTTAGCATTATTAGCTCCTTTTATTACTAAATATGAACCTACTTCTCTGAATATTGAAGAAGCCTTATTACCTCCCAGCTCAAAACACTTATTAGGCACGGATTCTTTAGGGAGAGATTTATTTTCCCGGATAGTATATGGAGCAAGGATATCTTTATCTGTAGGATTTGTAGCTGTAGGGATAGCAGTAATTATTGGGATAATTTTAGGCTCAATAGCTGGTTTTTTTGGAAGGGTAATAGATGCAGTAATTATGAGATTTACTGATATTATGCTTTGTTTTCCTTCTTTCTTTTTGATTTTAAGTTTAGTGGCACTTTTAACTAAACCTTCAATCTACCTTATTATGGTAATAATTGGTTTGACCAGCTGGATGGGACCAGCCCGGTTAATAAGAGCTGAGATTCTTTCTTTGAAAGAGGAGAACTTTATTTTAGCTTTGAAAATATTGAAAATACCTACTCCCACGATAATTTTAAAGCACTTAATCCCTAATGCCTTGTCTCCAGTATTGGTTAATGCTACTTTAGGTATAGCTTCAGCAATATTGGTGGAGAGTTCTTTAAGTTTTTTAGGTTTGGGAGTTCAGCCTCCAACATCTTCCTGGGGCAATATTTTAATGGAGGCAAAGTCTACTTTAGGAGTAGCTCCCTGGATTACTTTTTTCCCGGGGTTATGTATCCTCCTCACAGTTTTAGGATTTAATCTTTTAGGCGAAGCCATAAGAGAAGAACTTAAATAAAACTATGGGAGTTATCTTAGAGGTAAAGGATTTAAAGTTAGGTTTTTCCAAAAAACCTGTTTTAGAAGGGGTAAGTTTTAATATAAATAAAGGTGAAGTCTTTTCTTTAGTAGGAGAGTCAGGTGAAGGCAAAACTTTGCTCTGCCTCTCTTTAACAAAGCTCTTACCCAGAAATACTTATTATTCAGGAGAAGTGAATTTTTATCTCTCTGATAAAAAGATAAATCTTTTGAATCTTTCTGGCGAAGAATTAAGAAAATTTAGAGGAACAAAGATTTCTTACATCTTTCAGGAAAGTTTAGCTTCTTTAAACCCTTTTTTAAGAATAGGCTATCAGATAGAGGAAGTTTTAATCTACCATAAAAAGTTTAGTAAGAAGCCTGCTTACTTAAAGAGTTTAGAACTTTTAAAGAGCGTAGGTTTTAGGAATCCTCAAAGAGTTTATTTAAGTTTTCCTCACCAGATAAGTGGGGGAGAAGCTCAAAGAGCAATGATTGCTATGGCTTTAGCTTCTGAACCCTGTCTTTTAATTTGTGATGAGCCCACTTCTAACTTGGATTTAACTGTTCAACTCCAGATTCTCAAATTGCTTAAAACTAAACAGGAAGAGCTGGGGTTTTCTATCCTTTTTGTAACCCATGATTTAAGTTTAGTAGAAAAGTTCTCTAAAAAGTTAGCTATTCTTCATCGAGGAAGGATTATAGAAGAAGGAGAAACTGAGAATATTTTTAGGAATCCTCAAACTGAATACACCCGGCAACTTCTAAACTCAGTTTTTAAATTATGAGCAAGAACTTTCTTATAAAAGGAGAAGCTATTTCTAAGACCTTTAAATTAAGAAGGGGCTGGCAGACTTTTTTTATAAAAGCTTTAAACAAGGTGAGTTTTCTTTTGTCAGAAGGCCGGATTTTAGGGATTGCTGGAGAAAGTGGTTCAGGAAAATCTACCTTAGCTAAGATATTGGTGGGTCTGATTAAACCTTCAGAAGGCAATTTGATTTACCAGGGTAATTTATTGGAAAAAGGAAAAATCCAGCTTATCTTTCAAAATCCTTACACCTCCTTAAACCCTAAAATGAGAATAGGAAAAGCATTAAAAGAAGTTCTTTACTATCAGGGCTTAAGTTCTCAAAAAGGAGAATTGGAGAGGATATTTTCTCTGGTAGAACTCCCTTTTTCTTTAATAGACAGGTTACCCTCTCAACTTAGTGGAGGCCAGTGTCAAAGAGTAGCTATAGCCAGGGCTTTAGCTTCTTATCCTTCAGTTTTAATTTTAGACGAGCCTACTTCTAACTTAGATGTAGTAGTTTCTAAGAAGATAATAGATAACCTCTTAAGGATAAAGCAAGCACTTAAGATGAATTATATTTTTATCTCCCATGATTTAGGTCTTCTTTCTTACATAACCGAGGATTTATTAGTAATCTATAAGGGAAAAGTAGTAGAAGAAGGCCCAACCTCCGATATTCTTAAAAAACCTTTACACCCTTATTCTCAGCTCTTAGTAAGTTCAGCTAAAAGAGATTTTTCTTTGAGTTTAGAAGAAGATTTTCCAGAAGAAGGCTGTATCTTTAGGAACAGGTGTGTTTTTAAAATGAATATTTGTCAAAATCAACCTCCTTTATTTTTAAAGGAAGGTAGAAAAGTAGCCTGCTGGCTTTACCAAAGTTAAAGATGCTTAGAAAGAAAGCAAAAGTTGTTGCTAAAGAGGGTGATAAGTTAGTATTGAGTTTTGAAAGAGAAGGAGGTTGTGTGGGTTGTAGAAATTTTTTTTGTAAGGCAGGCCAGGGTAAGCTAATTATTAAAGCTAAAGGGGATTTTAAAGTAGGAGAAGAAGTAGAATTAAGGATAAGAAGTAGTTCTTTCTTTCTGTTAACTATACTAACTTTTCTTATCCCTTCTCTTTTATTTATTTTAGCTCTTGTTTTTTTAAAAAATTCAGGAGTGTTTTTGAGTTTTTTGTTAAGTATAAGCATTTTATTAGTCTATTTCTTTTTTTTAAATTACTGGCTGAGAAAGAGAATTTTTTGCCAGGTAGCAAGAAAGGAGGAGGAATGAATATAGCGGTCTTAGCTTCAGGAAGAGGAACTAATTTTGAGGCAATAGCTAAGGCAGTAAAGAAGGGTTTTATAAGAGCAAAATTAAAACTCTTAATTACTGATAAAGAAAATGCCGGAGTAAGAGAGCGGGCTAAAAAATTTGCAGTCAAAGATATTTTTATAGACCCTAAAAATTTTAAAACAAGGAAAGGTTTTGATAGAGAAGTAGTAAGGATTTTAAAAAAAGAAAAGATAAATTTAGTAGTTTTAGCCGGATTT
>Ga0190361_1001096_pt1 | contig 10436 bp, 9 predicted proteins | sample 48721845_MG_FD_161273 | JGI IMG/M metagenome (GOLD analysis project Ga0190361, IMG submission 161273) | Hydrothermal vent microbial mat bacterial communities from Southern Trench, Guaymas Basin, Mexico - 4872-18-4-5_MG | ecosystem: Environmental > Aquatic > Marine > Hydrothermal vents > Microbial...
TAAGGAGTCAACTATAAAAAATGAATAAGCAAAAATTATTTAAAACATCTGTTTTCCAAGAGCAAGGTATAAATGGTACGCAAAAGCTTTGTAGAGGTGGCAATAACTGCCTCGGTATAGGATTTGCCTTCTTTTCTCTTTTTAAGGTAATATTCTCTAAAGTAAGGGCAGTTTCTTTTAACAGAGCCAGCCATAATAAAGGCAATTCTTCTGGCATGGGCATTGCCTCTTTTGGAGATTCTAAAACTTGCCTTATAGTTTCCGGATTGTTTAATAACAGGGTCCAGCCCGCAAAAGCCAACAAGTTTTCTTTTATTGGCAAATCTCTTAATATCAATAATCTCAGCCATAAAATAGATGGCAGATTCTTTCCCAATTCCAGGGATAGAGGTAAGAATTTCTATTTCTCTTTTGAAAAATCTATCAGCTACTTGCTCGATAAGCTTAGATATATTTTCTTTTTCTTCCAGCAGATTAAGGAGTCTATTTATTTTAATTTTAAGCAATTGTTCATAAAGGGGATAACTAAAGGCAATAGAGGAAGAAGCGAGTTGATAAATATTGTAGGAGGTAAGCCTTCCATTTCTACCTTTTTTAGAAATAGGGGTTATTTGTTCAGTAAATTCAGCAAGAGAGATATTTCTTATTTTGTTAGCAGAAGGGAATTTGACCAGAATAGCAAGGATTTCTTTAGAAAAGAGAGAATTAGTCTTCTCAATTTCAGGAAATACCAGAGTAAGGATTCTTTTGATTTCAGTTTTAGTTTTAGCAATATCATGGGTAATTCTTTCTTTTTCTCTTACAAAGTATCTGAGGCTATATTTTTCATTTTGAGGATGATTTTTATCAGTTTTAAGGTTATTTTTATTAAATTCCAGGAATTGAGCAATAGTTTTAGCGCTCTTTTTATCAGTAGTAGAAGGTTTAGAATTAGTAAATCTGAAAAATCGCCACATTTTATAAGGGTCAATTTCAATAGTATTATACCCCCTTACTTTAAGGAAGTTAAAGAGATTTTTATGGTAAATGCCAGTAGACTCCATGCCAATAGAGAGGTGAGGTTTGAGATTAGAGATAATATTTTCAAATCTGCTGAAGCCGGAAGAATTCATAGAAAAGAGTTTATCTTTGAGGATAAAGGAGCCATTTTTAATAGCAACAGAGAAAGAGTCTTTAGAGATATCAATGCCACAGAAGTAAGTGTAAGGCATAATAGCACCACCTCCTTTTTAAGAATTAGAGGGCAATTTACTCTCGGTCTCAACCTCCCGCTTAAGATGAGCCTTGAAGACTCAATCAACCTATTTGAGACCAGGAGAGCAGGAAACACACTCCTTAACGAGCCTATCCACGGTGTGGATCCGCTTAGGCGGAAAAGCTCAGGAAAAATGCTGTTTTACCCTCCTGGTTTCTATTTTACAAATTTTAATGGTTCTGTTACATATAAATCTAATATTAAATATCATAATTTAAACTAGGAGGAGAGTATGGATGAGATTTTGGAGATTCTAGAAGAAAATGCCCGAATATCCATTGAGGATTTAGCTAGGTTAGTTAAAAAGAGTAAAAGAGAGGTAGAGGAAGCGATAAAAAAATACGAGAAGAAAGGCATCATCGCTAAGTATAAGACAATAATAAATAAGGGGCGTCTTAAAGAAGAAACTCCTGTAGTAGCTCTCATTGAAGTAAGAGTTACTCCTCAGAAAGATGTAGGTTTTGATAATATTGCCCAGCGGATTTACCGCTTTTCTGAAGTCAAAAGTTGTTACCTTCTTTCCGGTACTTATGATTTACTTTTGGTAGTAGAAGGAAAAGATATTCAAACCGTGGCTCGCTTTGTTTCTGAAAAGTTAGCACCTCTAAGTAGTGTTAAGGGCACCACTACTCACTTTATGTTGAAAAAGTACAAAGAAGATGGAGTGATTTTTGTAAAAGAAGAAAAAAATAAAAGGTTAACTATTACCTACTGAGATGATCTCTAAAAGAGTAGAAAAAATTCCCCCTTCAGGAATTAGAGAATTTTTTGATTTAGTTCTAAGCAAACCCAATATTATCTCCTTAGGGGTAGGTGAGCCTGATTTTATAGCTCCCTGGAGAGTAAGAGAAAGGGCAATAACTGCTTTAGAGGAGGGTTTTACTTCTTATACTTCCAACAAGGGATTAAAAATTTTAAGAAGAACCATAGCTAGTTATTTGAAGAAAAAGTATGGGTTAAGTTACAATCCTGAGAATGAAATTCTAATTACTGTAGGAGTAAGCCAGGGTTTAGATTTAGCTCTGCGAACCATAATCGACCCTCAAGATAAAGTAGTAGTAGTGAGCCCTCATTATGTAGCTTATCCTGCTTTGGTAGAGCTGAATTTAGGGAAAGTAGTTTTTCTTGAAACTACTTCTCAGGAGGGGTTTAAGGTAAATTCAAAAGAACTACATAGGATTTTGAAAAAGGAAAAACCAAAAGCAATTATCTTAAATTATCCTTCTAACCCTACCGGAGTGACTTACTCTAAGGAAGAGTTAAAAAAAATATGGAGTGTTTTGTCAAAGGAAGATGTAGTAGTAATAAGTGATGAGATATATGGAGAGATAGTCTATAGAGAACCCCACATTCCTTTAGCTTCTCTTAAAGGTGCTAAATCTAAGGTTATTCTTCTTAATGGATTCTCTAAAGGATGGGCAATGACAGGATTTAGAATAGGTTATGCTTGTGGTCCTAAAAAAATAATTGAGGGGATGACAAAAATTCATTCTTTTAATATGCTTTGCGCTCCTATAATTTCTCAAATTGCTGGAGACGAAGCCCTTAAATGTCGAGGAGAGGTAGATGCTATGGTTAAGGAGTACCGACGCCGTAGAGATTTTATTGTGAAGGAGTTAAATAGAATTGGTTTAGCTACAGTAAAACCTGAAGGTGCTTTTTATTGTTTTCCTTCCTTGAAAAAGTATAAAATGGATTCTTTAGAGTTTGCCAAGAGACTTCTTTTAGAAGAAAAGGTGGCAGTAGTTCCAGGGAAGGCTTTTGGCGCTTCTTATCAGGGATTTATAAGGATTTCTTATGCTAACTCTTTAGAAAACTTAAAGGAAGCAATTATAAGAATAGAGAGATTTCTTAAAAACTGTGGGTCATAAGAAAGTAAAAATAGGGAAAAAGATACTAAAAGGATTTTGTATTCCTCTAGGTAAGAAAAAGTTAGTAGGGTTAGTAGGAAAGAATGGTTATATTATGTGTGGATACCTTAACTTAAAAACTGCTGACAAGTTTGGAGAAGTTGCTGTGAAGGTAAAAGGGGTTGATAGTATAGGTAGTCTTTTAAAAGCGCAAGTTTTTGCTTTATCGAGAGAAGCAAAAAAATTAGGTATCTATAAAGGTCAGCCTATAAAAGATGTCATTAGGATTATTGCTTAGAATAGTCTTTTTTGTTTTTATAATCTTTTCTTTAAGTTGCACTTCTTCCTTAGATAATTTTTATCAAGCCTATCAAAAAACAGTTTCTCGCTATCAATCTCTTCTGGATAGAAATCCTCAGGATTCTGAATTGAGATTAAGACTTGCTAAGTTTTACTATCATTTTAAGGAATATGAGAAAGTGGTTAAGCTTTTGGAGAAGGAAAAAAGTCTCTTGGCAAGGAGTCTTTATGCTAAGGCATTAACTCGGTTACACGATTATTCAAAGGCTCTGGAGGTGTTTAATCAAATAAAAGAAAAAATTACTTCTCCAGAGGCTCTCTATCTTTACGGATTAGTTTTAGAGAAAAAAAATCTGTATTCCCAGGCAGTAGAAGTGTATCAGAAAGTAACTCCCCCCTTTCAAAAGCTTGCTCAAAAACATTTAGAAAATATAAAAGCAAAAGTAGAAGGAGAGTTACCTCCCTATGTTAAAGAAATAGTTTCCCAATCCCAGCAGTTTTTACAGCAAATACAAGAGGAGGCGGGTGTAATTCTTTTAGTAGATGAGAGTATAGAGATTACTTCTACTAACACATCTTTCACCACTTTACATGTGATAGAGAAGGTGTTAAAAGAAAGAGGTAAAAAGTTAGCTGAGGTAGAGATTGGATACGATTCAACCTATGAGAGAGTGGAATTAGAGTTTGCCCGCACAATTACTCCTCAAGGTAAATTAATTTATGCGGGTAGAGAAAATATAAGAGATGTAACTAAGTACTTAAACTACCCTCTTTATAGTAATGCCAGAGCTTTCATTATTTCTTTGCCCGGGGTAGAAGTAGATTCACTTATAGAGTACAAAATTAAAATTTATTCTTCTAAGCTTATAAATGGAGATGATTTCTCTTTTTTCTATCGTCTGAAAGAAAAGTATCCTATCTACAAGGCTAATTTTAGACTAGTTCTACCTAAACATAGGGAAGCAAAATTTAAGATTTTAAATAAGGAGTATGCTAAAGATGTAGTTTTAGAGCCTCAGGTTAGAGAAGATGAAGGTCATAAGATTTATTGGTGGCATTTTGAGAAAATTTCTCCTATTATTCCTGAGAGAAAGATGCCTCCCTTTTCTTTGGTTAATCCTACTATTCTAATCTCTTCCTTTCAGGATTGGGAGGAAATTTATAATTGGTGGTGCTCTCTATATAAAGATAAATTAACTCTTTCTAAGGAGATGAAAGAGTTGGTAGCAACCCTTATAAGAGGAGCTAACAGTGGTTATGAGAAGGCGAAGAGGTTGTATGAGTATGTGGCAAAAAATATTCGCTATGTTGCTGTAGAGTATGGAGAAAGTGGGTATGAACCTCATCAAGCGCAAGAAGTTTTTTTAAATCGTTACGGAGATTGCAAAGATCAAGCAATCCTTTTGGTAGCCCTTCTTAGAGAAGCAGGATTAGAGAGTTTTCCCGTACTTATTCCTACTCAGGAAGCTTACTCTCTACAAAAAGATTTCCCTTCTTTAGTTTTTAACCATGCTATCTGTGCAGTAAATCTAGGAGGAGAGTTAATTTTTATGGATCCTACAAGTCAGACTACCGCCTTTGGTGATTTACCTCTTTCTGATCAGAATAGAGAAGTGTTGCTTTTTTCCTCCCAGGGATTTAAAATTGTAAAAACACCCCTTCTTAAAAATACACATATTCTTTATTGTATGGAAATTACGATAGACGAAAAAGAAAACGCATTTATAAAGAGAGAAGTAACCTCCAGAGGTTGTTATGCTTCCTATCAAAGGTACTACCTTAAATATACTCATCCACAAAGGATAAGGGAAGATATAAAAAAGAGAATAACAGAAATTTCCCCTTTTGCTAAATTGTTGGATTACCATATAGAGAATGTGGAAGATTTCAGCAAGTTTCCTAAGTTAATCTATACATTCACAGCAGAGAAATTTCTTAAGCCTGCAAAAAATTTAAGAATTATTCCTGCCCTTAACGAGATAGATTTAAGTCATTCTCTCATAGCTAAGGAGAGAAGAAATTTTCCTATAGATTTTAGAGGAGTATTTACTCGCCAAGCTAAAGTAACAGTAAAACTTCCTTCTAATTTAAGAGTAAAGTATTTACCCAACACTATTAATTTAACTACCGAGTGGTTTGATTTTCAACTCGATTATACTTACCACCCCCAAAAGCATAAACTTGAATTTCTCCAAAAATTCGTTTTAAAGAAAAGATTCGTAAACTTAGAAGATTATGCTTTGTTTAGAGAGAAGCTAAAAAATGTATTTTATGTTTTAAAGAGCGAAGTAATCTTAGAGAAAAAAGATTAGAGTATGAGGAGAAGAAGTAGAAGAAAGGATTTTGAAATTACTTTTTATGAAAAACTCCTTCAGCACAGACCGAATTTTGTCCAAGCACTCACCTGTTTAGGAGATGCCTACACACGTAAGGGATTTTATAAAGAGGGGTTAGAGATTGATAGAAAATTAGTAAAGTTAAAGCCCGAAGACCCAGTAGTGCATTATAACCTAGCTTGTAGCCTTTCCCTTTTAGGAAGGTTGGATGAGGCTTTAGAAGAATTAAAAAAGGCAGTTCTTCTAGGATATGATGATTTCTCCTATATCTTAAGAGATTCAGATTTAGAACCGTTAAGAAATTATTTGCCATTTAAAGATTTTTTTCAGAAGCTGAAGAGAATAAAACCTTGAATAGAGAGAAGGAAAAGGTAAAGCCCTATCATCTTCTTAAAAACACCTTATTTTTTGCTAAACTTAGCTGTGTATTAGCTCTACTTTTTCTTTTATTTAAGAGTGGCTTCCCTTGGAAAGTTGAGCAGTTAGTAGAAAATTTAAATTACTACCCAAAAGTAACTATATATCTAAGCATACTTTTTGCTATCGTTTCTTTAGTAAAGTTCCTCTTTAGTTGGGTGGATAGTTACTTAGTAGAGAAAAGGTTTAATCTTTCTTCTCAAACTTTTGGCAGGTGGTTTAAAGATTTTTTAAAAGCTACTATAGTAGAATTTTTAATATTTTTGATTCTGGGAGAAATTTTTTACTTTTTTCTGAAAGTAACAAAACTGTGGTGGCTATTGGTATGGATAGTATGGTTTTTCTTCACATTTGTACTAGCAAAGATTTCTCCTTATCTAATTTTACCTCTCTTCTTTAAGTTAAGAAAAATAGAGGAGCCTTCCCTTAAAGAAACCATTAATAACTTGGCACATACTTTTGGATTAAAGATAAAAGATATTTGGGAAGCTGATTTTTCTAGGAAAACTAAAAAGGCCAATGCCTTTGTTATTGGGTTAGGTAACTCAAAACGTATAGTTTTAGCAGATAATCTCTTAACTAGATATACTCCCCAAGAGATAGAAGTTGTGTGTGCCCATGAGTTTGCTCATATAAAAAACAAAGATACGTTAAAATCTATATTCCTTGTAGGGGGTAGCTTACTCTTTATGTTTTTGTTTTTAAACTTAATTCTTGGCAAGGTTGTTGATTCCATAGGTTTAGAGCTTTATCATCCTAAACTTTTACCTTTAATCTTGCTCTTTATAATTATTCTTAATTTTATTTTTACTCCCATAGAAAATTTCTTCTTAAGGAAGATAGAAGAAAAAGCGGATCAGCAGACCTTATCAGTTATTCAATCAAGGGATAGTTTTATAAGTTGTATGGAGAAGTTGGCTAAAGATAATTTAAGTGAAACCAATCCACCTAAATGGCGAAAACTTCTCTTTTATACTCACCCTCCCATCAATGAGAGGATAGAGAGGGCAAAGAGTCTATGAAGAAAAAAGAGTTTGAAAAAAGACATTATATTAGAATTTCTACTGTATTTCCTGTAGAGTTCTACCTGCTCGATAAAGATGGTAAGAAAATTACTCCTTACCTTCAAGGATTTACTAACAACATCGGCAAGGGAGGATTATGTTTGGCAGTAAATGATTTATGGTGGGGTTTCTGGGATAGATTTACTAAAGAAAGTATCCTTTGTTTAGTTATAGAAGTTCCTTTCCGAAAGAATCCGATCTTAGCTAAGGGGAGAGTGGTCTGGAAGAAGAGAGAAAAACTGGAAAGATTCACCCACTGTAGGTTAGGGATAGAATTTACAGAGATTAGTCCTTCTTTAAAGAGAGCTCTTTTTAGATACGCAATTAGTAAAAAACTTTTTCCTTATGTAGTGTCTTCAGTGATAGCTATTCTTATTCTTTTTTCTTTCCTCATCTGGATGAGAGAGGAAAAGTTACTCCAAAAAAATAGAGATTTAGTAGCTAAGTATCACTCTCTCTTGGAAGAATCAGCTAAGTTAAGAAATCAATTAGCTGAGGAAACTAAACTTTTAACATTTGTGAAAGATAGAAAGAGTAAGCTAGAAAAAGAATTAGCCTCTCTTAAAGATGAACTTTCATTTTGGCAGGCTAAATACAGGCAACTTTTTAAACAAGAGATGAAGGTAAAAGAGAAAGAAAAGATAATTCAGGCTTTTCAGAATAAAATGAGGAGGCTTAAAGTTCAAATAGAGAGTTTAGAGAAAGAAAATCGGTTTTTAAAAGAAAAGTTCAAAAAAGAAAAAGATATAAAGAGTAAACTTTCTCAGGAAGTTAAGATTCTGGAAAAAGAAAAAACCGAGTATGTAAAAAAGGTAGTAAAGGGGATGTATGAATGGATAACTACCCGTCAAGATTCAAATAGCGGGTTAGTTTTAAGTTATGAAGGAGATAGAGAGTTGAGCAGAGTAGCTTTTACCTATGACCAAGCTTTAGCGGTAATAGTGTTTACTCTCTTTAAAGATACTTCTAAAGCGAGAAAAGTTTTGGATTTTTATCTTAATCAAATAGAGAATAGAAAGTCTATTTACAACAGTTACTATACTAACGGAGAAGTCTTTGAATATATTATCTCTTCCGGACCAAACGCCTGGATAGGTTTGGCTAGCTTAAATTATGTAAAATTAACAAATGAGAAGAGGTATTTAAAGATAGCAAAAGCAGTAGGGGATTTTCTTCTGAAAATGATAGATAAAGAAGGAGGTATAAGAGGCGGACCTAATTTTCATTGGTATTCTACCGAACATAATTTGGACTGTTATGCCTTCTTTAAAATGTTGGGAGAGCTAACCAAAAATTCTTATTATTTCGACGTTTCTCAAAAGATAAAGAAGTGGATAGATACCTACGCTTATACTGATAAAGGTGTTCCTGTAAACAGAGGAAAGGGAGATGCTACTATTGCTACTGATACCTACGCTTGGTCGATCACTGCTTTAGGACCACAAGAACTGATTTCTTTAAAGATGAATCCCGAAGTTATTCTGGATTTTGCTGTAAAAAATTGCCGTGTCACTACTCACTTTAAGGTAAAGGATAAAGAAGTTTTTGTAACAGGATTCGATTTTGCTAAAGTTAGAAATTTACCTCGTGGAGGAGTGATTTCTTGTGAATGGACAGCTCAGATGATTTTAGCTTTTGAGATTTTAAGTAATTATTATCAAGATAAAAACCCAGATAAAGCTAACTACTATTGGGAGAGAGCAAACTACTATTTTGATGAGCTTCAGAAAATGGTAATTAACTCCCCTTCTCCTTTAGGAAGAGCTAATCCTACTCTTCCTTATGCTTCTGCTAGCTTCGTAGATACTGGTCATGGTTGGCGTACACCTAAAGGAGACAAAGTAGGATCCTTAGCATCTACCGCCTATTTTCTAATTTCTTACTTAGGATATAATCCTCTTAGTGGAGAGTTTCTTACTAACTCCTTAAAAAAAGCTTATGAACAAAGAACTAATAAAGCTTACACAAAAGCTAATTAGAATAGACTCATCCAATCCTCCTGGTAAAGAAAAAGAAATAGCTCTTTTTATAGAAAGATACATCAAGAATTTAAAGTTTACACCCAAGGTGTATGAGTTTGAGAAAAATAGACCTAACCTAGTATGTAAAATTCCCTCTCTTAGATCTAAGAAAAAACTTCTTATCACCCCTCACATAGATACTGTTCCTCCTTCAGGAAAATGGCGTTTCCCTCCTTTCTCGGGAAGAATTTATCGAGGAAGGATATACGGTAGAGGAGCCACCGATGATAAAGGAAATGCGGCTGTAGCTCTCTATCTTATTAAGTTGCTAAGAGAAAAAAGGATAAGATTGAAGAATTTAGATTTGATTATAGCTTTTACTGCTGATGAAGAAACGGGTAGTAAAGTGGGAATAAAGCCTCTTCTTAATCACTTAGGAAAGATAAATTATGGATTAGTTTTGGATAGTGATGATTTCGAAATTGTAGTTGCTCAAAAAGGATTACTTCACTTACGTGTAGAAATTTTTGGTAGAGAAGCTCACGGAGCATATCCTGAAAGGGGAGTAAATGCTATAGAAAAGTCTGTGTATATTCTAAATGAACTTCTTCAAGAAAATTGGGAAAATAAAGTTCATCCTCTTTTAAAAAGACCTACTATAAATATTGGAAGGATTTCTGGAGGGGAGAAGGTAAATATTGTAGCAGGTTTTAACTTTTTTGAACTAGATATAAGGTATATACCTTCGATGAATAAAAAGAGTATAGAAAAAAAACTTAGAAAAATTATAGAGAAATATATTAAGAAATACAGAATAAAAATTTTAGCTCATCAAAAACCTTTGGAAATAGCAAAGGAGCACTTTCTTATAAAGTTGATGAGAAAAGTGCTAAAGAAGCACAAAATTAAAATTTCCTATAAAGCGAGTTTAGGAGCTACAGTAATCAATTTTTTAAGCGAGAAAGGGATAGAAGGTTTCTGTTTTGGTTTTGGTTCAAAAGGATGCGCACATTCCGCTAACGAGTATGTGAAGATAAAGGACCTTTGTCAAGGAGTAGAAGTACTCAAAGATTACGTTTTATCCTTAGATGATTACGCTGGAAGATAAGAGACTATTTGATTCTATCCAGGAGGATTTAAGGAAGTATATTGATCTAAGAAATAGATTAAAAAAGATAGAGACCATAGGGGGAGCTGATATCTCCTTCCGAGGAGAAGAAGCTCAGGTGTGCATCTGTGTTTTAGACTTTAGA
>Ga0190361_1001097_pt1 | contig 10434 bp, 9 predicted proteins | sample 48721845_MG_FD_161273 | JGI IMG/M metagenome (GOLD analysis project Ga0190361, IMG submission 161273) | Hydrothermal vent microbial mat bacterial communities from Southern Trench, Guaymas Basin, Mexico - 4872-18-4-5_MG | ecosystem: Environmental > Aquatic > Marine > Hydrothermal vents > Microbial...
AAGGATGATTCTAAAATTTACGTATATTATGCCTTAGACTTTCTAGTTTTGGATTTTGTAAGAAAGTTTAAATATCATTAATGATATCAAAATCGATATAAACTGAAATGTGAATCAAATGTTTGGGCATTATCACCATAAAAAGTTTCCAGTAAAGCATTGGATAAGACATACCGCTGCAATTCCCAAAGGATTCCTAAGATTCTTTGTCTTAAAACTTCTAAATTTGAAGCCGATGTCAGGAGCGGAACTAATCGAAGAAATAGGGAAGAGAACTTCAGGAAGATGGAAACCAAGTCCCGGCTCAATCTATCCGCTGCTTGCATGGCTACAAGATAACGAGATCATAAAGGAGATCCCGACGGAAGAAACTGGAATAAGACGTTATAAGTTGACAGAGAAGGGAAAGAAGCTTCTAGAAAAAGAGACGGAAATAAAAAGGGAGTTAAAGACAAAGTTAAAATTTATAGTTCCTCCCTTAACTCTTGGTTTTCTTTGGAGCACACGTTGCAGCCCCGAGGAGACATTCGAAATCGAGGAGTCGGAAAGAAGATTTCTTTCTGCTCTTTTTGAATTAACAGAAAAATTGGAGGCTAAATTTTCAAAGGAAGCTTTAGATGAAGTTAAAAAGATTTTAGATGAGGCTTCACAGAAAATTGAGGAAATAAATAGGAGATTGACGGGAGAGTAGACATGACCGGAAACATTATTGAAGCAAGGGAATTAACCAAGGTATTTAATGGATATTTAACAGCCGTTGATCACGTAACATTTGAAGTTAGAGAAGGAGAAATATTCGGGTTTTTAGGTCCCAACGGTGCTGGGAAAACAACAACAATAAACATGCTCATAACAGTTTTAAAGCCAACTGAGGGAACAGCGACTGTATGCGGACACGATATTGTTAAGGAAGCCAGCATGGTTCGCAGAAAAATAGGGGTTGTCCCGCAGGAGTACACGGCTGATGAAGACTTAACTGGATATGAAAACATAATTCTCTGCGCAGATCTTTACGGAATTCCAAGAGAAATATCAAAGAAAAGAGCAAATGAACTTCTTGAACTAGTTCAACTAACGAAATTTAAAGACAAGAAAGTCGAAACTTACTCTGGTGGAATGCGTCGCAGACTTGAGCTTGCTTGCGGCTTGATAAACAGGCCAAGAATACTTTTTCTAGATGAGCCCACGCTCGGGTTAGATGTCCAGACTAGAGCCAACATTTGGGAATACATTAAACTTCTGAAGAAAGAGTACGGAATGACTCTATTCATGACAACTCACTATTTGGAGGAGGCTGATGCGCTTTGCGATCGAATAGCAATAATCGATCACGGAAAAATACTGGTGACAGGCTCGCCGGACGAATTGAAAAGTAAACTTGGCGGAGACATTATAACATTAAGCGTAAATGAAGACAGAAATATTTCGGGGATCATCGAGAAGGTGGAAAATGTAAGGGAAGTCAGGCGCATAAAGGGAGAATATAGAATTAAAGTGAAAGATGGAGAATTAACGGCGCCTCTGATAATTGAGGCGTTAAGGAATGAAGGAATTAAGGTTACGAGGCTTTCTTTAAGTAAGCCTTCTCTGAACGATGTTTATTTGGAGTATACTGGGCGCAGTATGCGTGATCAGGAAGAGTCTGTAGAAGATTTTAGAGTGCGTCGTATAGCTTTGAGGAGGGCTCGGAGGAGAAGGTAATGGAGGAAGTTTCTGGCAACCCGCTGCACGGTTTATGGGCGTTAACCATTCGAGAGTTAAAGAAATGGTACAAAGAACCCTTCGTGTTCTTCATTTCAATAATTCAACCTGTAATCTGGATGGGCTTGTTTGGGAAGGCAATGAACATAAGCGCGATAATAACGAATAATCTTCCGCCAGGGGTTCCGCAGTGGCTTGCAGACCAAATGATGAAGCAGACGTTCGGAACAAGCGATTACTTTTCTTATATGGCTGTGGGCATGCTCTCATTTGTAACATTATTCACAACAATGTTCAGCGGAATGTCCATAGTTTGGGATAGAAGATTAGGTTTTCTAAACAAAGTTTTGAGCACCCCTGTTGCAAGAAGCGCCATAATCTTCTCAAAAATCCTATCGGCAACCATAAGGTCGCTCGTCCAAGTAAGCATAATTCTAATCTTCGCCTTCCTATTGGGGTTACAGCTTAGCCCAAGCTTTACGCCAATAAATCTTTTGGGAGTTTACGCTATACTCTTTCTGTTGTGCATAGGGCTTTCTTCGCTGTTTCTAATGCTGGCGATCCGATCAACGAGATGGGAAACTCAAATGGCCATAGTGAATCTGCTTAACTTACCCTTGATGTTTGCAAGTAATGCGCTGTTTCCAACAGATGCCATGCCAGACTGGCTGAAACCAATAGCCAACCTAAATCCGATAACATACACAACAGACGCGGTGAGGCAGCTATTAATCTTTGAAACCATTAACATAAACCAATTAATGCTAGACTTCACCTACATGTGCATCTTCTCAGCAGCAATAGCCTCAATAAGCATAATACTATCATGGAAATACCTAAGCAAATAAATTGGTATCTTCAAGGCTTAAGCGTGGACTTTAGACCAAAACCAGTTAAAACAATAACGCTAATCTCATCCCCGCTTATTTCGCCCTTCTCTACATGCTTCTTGTAGGCTGCATAAGCAACGGCTGAACTTGGCTCAACATGAAACCCGCTTCTGGCAAGCTCAATAAAGGCAGAATATATCTCATCTTCACCAACTATCTCCGCGTCTCCTCCAATCTCACGCATTTTCTTGACCATTAAATCCAAAAGCGGAGGATTAGTGCTTACAAGAGCATCCGCAATCGAAGTTATCTTCTCTGGCAGAGTGTACGGCAAATTTTTAAGCCTATGATAAAGCGGTGAAACCTGCCTAGTCTGACAGGTAATAACTTTTGGAAATTCCTCTATGATTCCGGAATCAACTAGATCTTCAAGTCCACGTATAACTCCTAACAGAAGGGTTCCAGCGGATACCGGAAGATAAATGCGATTTGGGAGCATCCATTCAAGTTGCTCGAATATTTCGTAGGTTAGGGTTTTGATTCCGTCGCGGAATATTGGATGCCAGATGTGGCCAATATAGAACTTCCCTTTCTCAAGTTTTTGAGCCTCAGCAGCCACCTTTCCTCTATTCCCGGCTACACGCTCGACTTCAGCTCCATAGAAAATTATTTGATTAAATTTCTGCCCCGAAACATCAGCCGGAACATAAATCCTAGCTCTTAGGCCAGCTCTGGCTGCATAGGCTGCGATTGAAGCTCCGGCATTTCCCGAAGAATCCTCCGAAATGTAACCATTCATCTCTTTAATCATTCTATGAACGGATGAAATCAAGACGGAAGAGCCTCTATCCTTAAATGATCCTGTTGGGTTTAGAAAATCAAGTTTGAAGTAGACATTCTTTGCGAATCTTATGAGTGGGCTCCACCCTTCGCCAAGACTTACTATCTGATTTTCCTCTATGTATGGAAAGAATTCGCTATAGCGCCAAATAGTATAATTATTCTTTTTTATCGCCTCTTTCCTAAACGTGCTTTTTGTACTCACTTCTAGCGGAGAACCGCAAGAACACTTGTAGTCAAGCGGGTTTGACGAGTAGCTTTTGCATTTTGTGCATTTGGCTTCATACTGCAACAGCCATTACCTCTAAACAGTTAATATTTTGTCTAGCCTGAAAATTTAAGGTTAGAGGCGGCACCTTTCTTTCGTAAGGCCAGAGGAAGCAGAATCGAAACAACATTTGTGAACAAGATGACATTCAGAGCTATGCTTGTATAGAAGGATGCATTTGGAAGGTTATAGGCCAGAGGAAGAGTGCTCATGGCCGCGGCGGCAACTCCCTTGCCGACTATAACCCCTATGGCTGGAAGGTCATCCTTTAATGGGCTCTTGATGGTGCCAATATTAACCGCGGTAAATCGTGATAAATGAAGTAGTAGACTTATGCCCAATCCTAAGATTAACTCGTTAATCCCTGCAAAAACATAGATTAGACCTATGAAGGTGAAGAAGAAAGAACGGATAATAAAGGTTAATTCGGAGTGAAAGTGTTCTATCATATCGGAAAGCCTTGTGAATTCATCCCTTTTAAGTTTCAACTTTAAGGCGGAAACTAGGGAGCCAGAATTCCCAAGCACGACACCAAAGAGAAAGGCCGCTATTCCGCCAGTTCCACCGAACGTTTCGGTCAGCGAGTAGACGAGTAGCAGTGCGGCCAACGTAAAAGTGTAGGTATACTCTACCTTTCTCGAAAAGTATAGTAGGTTCATCCAGACAAAGCCTAAGATTACGCCGACAAATATGGATATACAAAAATTCGAGGAAACAGCAATTATGCCTTCACTAACTTCCACTTCTCCCAGCAAGATGTAGTTTAAAATCGTAAGTGTAGCCACAATTACTATGGCGTCATCTACAAGGGACGAGATAATAAGGGTTGCTCGCGTTCCCTCTTTTAGTCGCAAATAGTTACAAACCGCCTCCACCGTAGCTGTGTTTACTCCACTCCAGGCAGAAGCAAGCATCAATGCATATATCCATTCTAGACTGAAGGCGAAATGAAGAAAGAGGCTTATCACTGTAAGGCTTACTGCAAAGCCCACGACAGAAAGCATTATGGCCCTTCTGCTTTGCTCAACAACCTCATAGAAATCCATTTTTAAGCCAGACTCAAAGCCTATAAACGCTATTGTAAGCGGAGCAAGAATGGGAACCATGCTTTTCAGAGAATCATAATCAAATATTTGAAGCAACGGCCCACAAATTATTCCAAGAGCTATAAGCAAAATCATGCTTGGAAGCAAAATTTTACGCGAGATTGCTTCTCCAATAAAGCTTAGGAGCATAATAACAGCGATCACGTAGAAAACAGTTATTATATCAATCATCTAGGCTTCCAGCCTAATCTATAACCCACTTTTATTTTTAAAGAATATGCAAAATTTGTAAATGCGACTTGCCCATCTTAATCTTCAGTGCGTATTTCTAACCGATTATGTTAAAAATGTATTCTCATTCAATTTTAATGAAGGTGTATCAAATTGAAGCTTACGTTCTGGCTTCTCGACATAAACTACGAAGTTAAGGATCATAAGCCGGAAATCTGGCTTTGGGGAATAGACGACAAAGAAGATAGAGTTCTCATAATTGATAAGGAATTCCCCCCCTACTTTTACGCAGTTCTGAACGAGGAGACGATTCCAGAATCAGTTATAGAATTAATTAACGCAAGAAAGAATGAGCTTCCCTACATAATTAAGGTAGAGGCTGTGGAAAAGAAATATTTTGGAAAGAGGGTTAAAGCGCTAAAGATCTACTGTCAAGATCCTGAGCTTCTCCAAAAATATGCAAAGAGAATAGAGAAAATTGAAGGAGTTAATAGATGTTTAGAAGATGACATAAGATTCTCGATGCGTTATCTGATAGACAATGAAGTTACACCTTGCGGATGGCACACGTTAGAGGCTGAAGAAATTCCGAATGATAAGGGTTTACAGGTAGACAAGATTTACGTTGCAAAATCGAAACCAAAATTCTGCGCCGAAATGCATGAAATTCCAAAATTAAGAATTCTAGGATTATCAATAATATGTTACAGCCCAAAGGGAGTGCCTAAACCCGAAAAGAATCCAGTGGTAATAATCTCCACCATGACAAATACAGGTGAAGAAAAACAGTTTGTGGCGGAAACATCGGAAAGAGACGACAAAATTCTAAGAGAATTCATTGATTACGTAAAGAGTTTCGATCCAGACATCATTGTTGGTTTCGGCTCAAATCGCCATGACCTGCCCTACTTGGCGAAAAGAGCCAAAAATAACGGATTCCTTTTAAAGATTGACCGTGCTGGTACAGAGCCCCACACAAGCGTTTATGGGCACGTCTCAATCACTGGAAGAGCCAACGTAGACCTCTTCGATTTCGCCGATGAACTTCCAGAAGTAAAAGTGAAAACTCTTGAGAATATAGCTGACTATCTTGGCGTAATGAAGATTGAAGAGAGAACCATAATTGAAGATGTAGACTTCGCGGAATACTGGGAAAACATTGAGAAAAGGTCTCAGCTCCTCAAGTTTTCAATGGAAAACACAAAATGCATAATGGGCGTAGCAAATGCACTGCTAGACTTCGCAATTCAGCTTTCGAACCTTGTAGGCTTACCATTAGATCATATAGGCACAGCGGCCGTGGGATTCCGCGTGGAATGGTTCCTAATCCGCCACGCCCACCAGATAGGCGAACTTGTCCCTAAGAGAGTTGAAAGACCTTACATTCCATATGCCGGCGCGATTGTGCTGGAGCCAAAACCCGGAATACATGAAAATATTGCTGTATTAGACTTTAAGGCGATGTATCCAAATATAATGATAACCTACAACGTCTCGCCAGACACTTATGTGCCGCCAGAGGAGCCAGATCCTCCCTGCGGAGTCTATGTGGCGCCGGAAGTCAAGCATAGATTCAGAAAGGAGCCTTCAGGCTTCTACCGTGAAGTCTTGTCTAGACTGATAAAGGCGAGAGACGAAATTAGGGCTAAATTGAAAACGCTCAAGCCTGAAAGCCCAACTTACCGCGTTTTTGACGCCAGACAGAAGGCCGTTAAGGTAATTACGAATGCAACCTATGGCTATGCCGGATGGATCGGGGCAAGATGGTACATAAAGCCTGTTGCCGAAGCCGCTACAGCTTGGGGAAGATACACCATTAGAAACACCATCGAAATAGCGAAGAAACTTGGACTCGAAGTCGTTTATGGCGATACAGATAGCATATTCATAAGGCATGACCCAGAAAAAATTGAGCAATTGACAAGTCAAATTGGAAAGGAGTTAGGCCTAGAAATAAAGCCTGACAAAATCTATGAGAGAATACTGTTCACCGAAGCAAAAAAGAAATATTGCGGGCTATTACCCGACGGAAGGCTGGACATAGTAGGCCTAGAAGTTGTCAGAGGAGACTGGGCGGCAGTAGCCAAAAACGTTCAAGAAAGGGTTCTAGAAATAATTTTGAAGGAAAACTCCCCACAAAAAGCTGCAGACTACGTTAGGCAGTATATTGCGGAAATGCGTAAAGGAAAGGTTCCATTCAGAGACTTTGTAATCTGGAAGACACTAACCAAAAAGGTTGAGGAATACGCAGTTAGAGCGCCGCACGTTGAAGCCGCCAAAATGTTGAAACAAAAAGGCTGGGACCTAACCCTAGGCGATAAGATAGGCTATGTTATTACGGTTGGAAGCGGAAGACTATATGAACGCGTAAAGCCTTACGTTTTTGCATCCTATGGCGAGTTAGACATAGAATACTACATTACAAACCAGGTTGTCCCTGCAGCAGCAAGAATACTGTCAATGTTTGGAATAAAAGAGAAGGATTTGCTTGCGCCAACCAGACCTAAAACCTTAACTGACTTCTTTTAGGAGCTTGCCCTGACCTCGCCGAAGGTGATTAGCTGAAGTTTCAACGGCCGCTTAACCACGTCTGAGATACGAGCGGCCACTATGCATTTCACCCTCTTGTCTAGGGCTATATCGACAAGCCGCTGAGTTATTACGCCGTCAAATACTATGGTGTCTACGCCATCCATCTGCTGAAGCTTTTCAGCCAATTCGCTTACCGGAAGCCGTACAATTTCCTCCATATTCTCATTCAAAAGAACGGCCTCAAGAGTTCCCTCTAGCTCTTTAATTAGTTCTACAACTTTCTTTGGAACCGCAACCGCCAATCCCCGCCTTTCCTTTCGTTTAAGAAGCTCATCAACGGAGACCCTATTCTCAAGAGCGTCAAAAATTTCCTTACAAGTCAACTCTTCAACTTCTTTGCCAGAAGGCGCCCTAGCAACATATTTTATGTCTGTCACTTGTAAAAGCTCCTTAAGGATTAGGTCTCCCCCTCTATCACCATCCAAAAAGGCGGTTGCCTCCTTCTCTTTGCACAATTTAATGATTGTTTCTGGGATTTTTGCTCCTTCTACGGCGATTACGTTTTGGATTCCGCATTTTAGTAGGTTAATTACGTCTGCTCTGCCCTCAACAACTATTATTTCCTTGGCAGAGTCTACTTCTGGGCCCGCGCTTAGTTCTTCTGGTCCATATTTTTCGACTTTCGCCCATTTCAGAGTTTCAGCTACTTCCCGATAGACTTCCTCTGTGCTTGGCAAGGTCTCAATTGTCCATTTGCGCAGAATTTCCTTTGCTCTATCAATTATTAGCCTTCTTTTTGCTTCACGTACGTCTTCGATTTTTTCTAGGGTTACTTTTGCGGCGCATGGGCCTACACGGTTTATTGTTTCTAGGCTTGCTGCTATTATGGCAGTTGAGACTCGGTCTAGACTTGTGGGTATGAGTATTTTTCCAGTTGTCTTATCCTTTTTTGATTGCAGTTCTATCTCTATTCTGCCTATTCTTCCGCTTTTTTGAAGTTCCCTTAAGTCTAGGTCCGGTCCAAATAGGCCTTCTGTTTGGCCAAAAACTGCGCCGATTACGTCTGGTTTTTCAACCACTCCTTCTATCTCGAATTTTGCGCGTATTACATACTTTATCGTATGGGGTTGTGAAGAACCCGTAAGCATCACCTCCAAGTGATATGATTTTCACCACGTAAGCGTGAACTTTACAGCCTCTATTCATGCCAAATACAAACTATTATAGTTTACGAATTCCCAATTCGCTTCTGCAAATTAACCATGTAAGTCGGCAGACCCTCAACATCCTTAAGTTCACGTCCAACAATCCCATGTAGAATTCGCCAAAAACGCATATTAGACTTAATTTTAGCACGCTCTAAATGCTCATTCAATTTTTTAGTCCATTCTTTTCCTCTTCTATCAAAATCCATGAGTAGAATGACTTCTTTGTAGCCTTTCTCTTCGATTTCATAAACAATGTCTGCCAAACTCTTCCTACAATTCTTCACGCAGATTATGTTGCCTTTAACTGCCAGTTTTCTAAGCGCAATCTTGTCCTTTTTGCCTTCAACCATTACGGGGATTCCCTTCTTTACTTCAACAGCAAGCTCTTGAATAATCTGCGACACTTGTTCGGCCTTTCTTCTAAGTGCTTCGGGCACGAAGTTTACCTCGTTACTTCAATCTTTAACATTTTATTTAAATTGTCAGGCTTTCTCTTAAAGTATTCTCTAACTGGAGCCAAAATTTCTATGAGGGCATCTGCGACACCATTCTTCAAATCTAACGGGTGAATTCTGCCCTCAACATAATCCTTCTCCAATTCTGCATAGCTTTCATAAACAACTGTGCCGCCGTACTTTTCTGGACGCTTAATTTCAAGTCTATCAACTCTTGGAAATACGGTGTGCTGAGCCAATTGCAAAACCGGATTTTCCTCAATATTTTTTGGCGGACAATAAGCGTTTCTAACCTTCCTTCTAATGTCTTCTGGGTTGTCATGTACAAAAATGCAGCTTCCAGGCTTGCTCTTAGACATTTTCGAACTTATCGCCAAATTCAAAGCTCTATCCTCATCATACTGTCTTTCCTCCCAAACTGGACCCTGCAATCCCATAATTAGCGGAGTATGCACACAAATAGGCTTCTTCCAATTCAGTTTCTCTGCTGTATCCCTTGCCAACATATGTGCCTTACGTTGGTCTATGCCAGCACATGCAACATCAAGTTTCATGTGGAAGATGTCGGCTGCCTGCATGCATGGATAGAAAACCCAGGCAGTTTCCATGTCTGAAAGGTCCATTTCTCTGCCCATTATTGGAAGAGCCCGCCAAGTCCTCCTCAGAGAAGCGCTTTTAGCTATTCTAACGACTTTCTCCCAGTATTCTATTTCTTTGGCTATGTCTGAAGCCCATAAGTACTCAACTTTTTCCGAAGGTAATCCTAAGGCTGTGAAGCAGTCCTTGAAGTATTCTCCGCATATTCGGATGTTTTCCATTTTTCCGCCGAGCTTATTGTTTATCCAAGAGTGCCAATCAGCCAAGAAGATTATAAAATGGAATCCGGCATCCACCATATCTCTTATCTTGTTTCCGCAGACTAGGCCCATGCCTATATGCATTATTCTGGGCAAGCGTCGCTGTGGGCGCTTGCTATCCAGAACATTCAAAGCCCCAATAAGCTCTAGGCCTAGCCTCAGTTTCAAGCAGATTTCGTAATTCCTCAACCGTAACTATTTCCTGCGTGTTTCTCATTATCAATTCAAGTCTTTTTTCTAAATCCAAATTTACGCCTCCGACTTGGTTTCTAGGTAAATATGAGCTTTAATTCCTAAATCTTTTACTTGATAGTATGGAAAGAAAAAAGAGAGAAGAACAGTTTTAGCCTTTTTCTATTAGAGATTTATGCCACTCAACAGCTTGCTCTGCAGTCATCAAGTTCTTAAGTTCTTCTTCAAGGTTGTCTGGTTTCACCACAAGTAGCCAGCCCTTTCCGTAGGGGTC
>Ga0190361_1001098_pt1 | contig 10428 bp, 10 predicted proteins | sample 48721845_MG_FD_161273 | JGI IMG/M metagenome (GOLD analysis project Ga0190361, IMG submission 161273) | Hydrothermal vent microbial mat bacterial communities from Southern Trench, Guaymas Basin, Mexico - 4872-18-4-5_MG | ecosystem: Environmental > Aquatic > Marine > Hydrothermal vents >...
GATGTTTGATGAGGGTCGGGGGTGGGCGGAGTCGGTGGGGACGGCGGTGCGGGGAATGGTGTCGGTGCTGGGGCGGCTTGGAGTGAGGGGGGTTGTAACATATGGTGCAACAGCAGGGGCGGTGGCGGCAGCGTTCGCCGCCAAACTGCTCGCACTCCCCCATCTCCACATCCTCCGCGGCGACGAAGACCACCCTTTCTGCAATACGCATCTCGCCGCACTTCTTGCTTCAAAAACACTTCGCGGACCGCGCCTCATCCGCCAGCAACCTCTGCAGAAAACCGCATCTTACACACTCTGCCTCCTTGACCCCTTCAACACACTCAAATTTAAGCGGCTCTACAAAACAGCATATGATGTGCTGGCAGAGCAGGAAGGAGAAAAAATCCTAATTTGTGCGGAGCGCGACAATTTGGCACTGCGTCCCTTGAAGAAACTGCCGAACCTTCTCTACAGAAAAGCGGTCTCATATGATGAGTTGCTTTCAGCACTTGAAAAAGCGCAAGTTTTTGTCACAAACACCGAGGTGGCGTTTCTTGAGGCAAAGGCTTGCGGGATAGGGGTGATTTTTGTGGATGAGTGGGGCAGGCGCTTAATTAGAGGTGGCGAGCGTAGCACCGTAGGGGTTGTGTGGGATGGAGTGGAGGATGTGTGGCGGGTGTTGGCGTCTTTCAAGTTGGGAGTTGAAAGGAGAGGGTTGCGGCGTGGCTGAAAAGAAAGCGCCTCTACCTGTCAAGTTGTTCTGCGGTCTGATACGCAACGATGATGTTGACGCGGGGGAGGTGGAGGGTGCCCTGCGGGCGCACTTTGGGGCTGTGGAGATGCGGTTTGGACCGCACCGCTTTGACACCTACACAAAATTTTACTGCAAGGAGATGGGAGAGCCGTTGTGGCGCCATTTTTTCGCCTTTGAGAGGCTCGTCGGTCCTGATTTTTTGGTGCGGGCAAAGTCAGTGACAAACGAACTTGAGCGACGCTGGTTGAAAGGAGGGCGGCGCTGTGTCAATCTTGACCCAGGCTATATTCATCCTGCCCGCCTTGTGTTGGCATCCTGCAAGGACTTCGCACACAGGATATATCTGGGGTGCGGGATTTACGCGGAGGTGACGCTTCTGTGGCGTGGCGGCACCTGGCAGGCGCTTGATTGGACATTCCCTGACTTTGCGGGTGGAGCATATTTTGAGTTTTTCACCACACTGCGCCAGCGCTATCTCCAATCGTTGAAAAAGCAGGGCAGAAAAGGGTAAAATAAAGGCGTTTTGGGAGTATGGATATGCGTGTTCTGGTTTTTTGTATCACTGTTGGTCTTATCTTTGCGCAGGGGGAGGAGAAGCAGCAGCCGAAGGAGCCATCTGTTGAGGAGCAATTGCTGCAGAAGGTGCGGCAGGATTGGCGGTCTGCGGTGAAGGATGCTCTGAAACTGGCGGGCGACAACAAGAAGGAACTCTTAAAAGCGCTGACCGAAGCGAAAGATGCGCTTGAGTTTGAGGTTGTTGCGTTTACGGTTGCGCAGAGCGCGCGCCGATATTTCGGCTATCCGCCGCGACCTCAACTGGACTGCCGCAATCTGACAGCGCAGATGATTCTGAAGAACGCGCGTCTGGCGATAGAGGCGTGGCGCAAATGGCCGTGGGCAAAAAAACTTGACAAAGACAAGTTCCTGCGCTTTGTGGCAGCCTACCGCAACGAGACCGAAAAGGTCTGCGAGTTTCGCGAACACATACTTGGGATAAGCGATTTGGCGCAGAAGGTATCGGAGTTTGCGAAGCGCTACGAGGCGGCTGCTGATGAGGAGAAAGCCAAAGTCTTCCGCGAGTTGGTATGGTTCATAAACACGGGTTGGCTTGCGAAGAAGATAAGTTACAAACCGCGGCGGCTACCAGACCTCAACCCCGTTGAGACGCTCAAACAGGGTTGGGGACGCTGCACCGACTTAACCAACACGCTTGTGGCTGTCCTGCGCACATACGGAATCGCCGCCACATCTGCCCGCTGCCCTTGGTGGCCGAAGGAAGACGGCAACCATCTTTGGACGGTCGTCTGGTCGCCTGATGAGAAGAAATGGCTGAGCATAGACAGCGCCTGCGGCGGCAGTCTTGACAGCGAGAACTATTTCAAGAAGTTTATGTTTTCGGCAAAGCGTCCAGTATCAAAGGTTTTCGTCAGCGTTCCTGGTGAGGAGCGCGGAGAGAACAAGAAGCGCTGCGGGGACGACATCCGCGCCCTCCCTCCGACATTCGCCTGGTATCTCCTCGGTCGCCCCGCCGTTGACTGGACGGATAAGTTCGCCAAGGTGGTGGACATCCAATATAAAGGGCTTGAACGGGGAAAGCGCTATTTCCTTGGGGTGCTGAACGCAGGTGCGTGGCGTGCGGTTGACACCGCCGTCGCTAACGACGATGGGGTGGCGACTTTTCACAAGGTAGGCGCACAGGTGGAGTTGCTTTATGCCGTCTGCAAACTGCAACTCGTTCCCACACGCCGTGGTCTGCGTCCTGCTCTTGCCCCCGTCGGCTCACCCTTCATCCTCCATACTGATGGTTCCCGCAAGGCGATTGTGCTTCCCTCAAAGTTCAACGGCGAGAAGAAGGAGATGGAGGTTCCCAACCTGCCGGCAGAACGCGAATATACCCTCTATGTTTGGACAAAGAAAGGCTGGAAGAAAGCGGCAAAATCCAAGACCGACAAGGAGGGCAAAGCCCACCTTAAAGATATGATACCTGGGGCGCTTTATATCCTTGTCTACAAGAGCAAGAAAGGGCAGTTGCGGGCGCTGCGACCATTCGTTGTGGAGCAGTAATATGGTGTTTCTGCTGCTTTTGCTGCCGCTTTTTTCGGGGGAGGATGACCTGGCATCGGCGCTGCTTGATGAGATGGTGTTCGGGCGGGTGAAGGAGGCGCGGATGCGCTACCTTGAGGCGGCACACAAACTGTCGGGGCGCTTAAGAGAGGTGGCGCTCTGCCGTGCCGCGTTCTGCCTTGAAAAAGCAGGGCAGAAAAAGGCGGCTCTGGCGGAATACCGTGCGCTCATCAAGCGCGTAAAAGAGCCCGACATAGTCGCCGCCGTCAAGAATGCCGAAGCCAGACTCGCCGCCGTCGTTGAAGGTCCACACGCGCTCCTTGAGACAGCAAGAAAACATCTCGCCTGCCTCAAACGCGCAGCAAAAGAGCAGACGCCTCTTATGCTTGAGGCGCTGTCACATCTCCCTTATGCCAAGATTGCCGTCGCCATAAGAGCATATCTGCGCGGCTGCCGACTTTATGAGAAAGGAGACTACGCGCAGGCGTTGAAGGTGCTGAAGCAGGCGTGGCCGCTTCCCTTCTCAAAGGCGATGCTTGAACGCACAGAATATGTTCTGTCAGGTCGCGGCACACCTTCCCCCCCAACAAAGACCCCGAAAGAGGAGGTGGAGAATTACCTGTCGGCGTTGCTCAAAAAAGCCGCGCAAATGTCGGGCAAAAACCGCTTTGAAGCGCTCTACCGACTCCTCTGGCTGGGAATGCTGTCAGGGCAGAAACACTTTTTTGAAACGGTGTGGAAACAGACCGTTCCCTACGCCAAGGATGTTCTGGGAGAGTTGTGTGGGGTGTGGGAATCGGTGATGGATGATGCGAGGAAAGTGGCGGAGAAGTTGCGTTTTTCGTTTCTCGGTGGCGGGAGCGCCGGAAAGAAATTGGAAGAAAGACCGATTCGCGTGGGGTTGTATCTTTTCAGCAAGGGCGAGCCTGAAGAAGCGGTTTTTGAGAAGGAAGGGGCATATATGGTGGGCGTTGTGGCGCAGGATAAGGTAAGAGGCTTTGCGCCGTTTGCGGCGGGAGAAGCCAAAAAATCGCCCTTCAAACTCACATTAAAGCCTGAAGGCAGGTTTGTCTGCAATGGTATGCGGCTTTTACAAATTGAGGTGCGGGGAGAAGTTGGCGGCACAGGGAATGTTCAGATAAGGGTTGCGTGGGAGATTGATGGACGGCGGCTTGAAGAGAGCGCGTGCCATAAATGGAAGCCCATCCCCGGCGTTGCCGAACTATTTGGTGGGTGGAAAGTGGACGGTGGTCGGCTCTATTTGGTTTTCAAGCGATGAGGGTGCTTGTGGTTCGCCTGACGGCGCTTGGGGATGTGGCACGCGCAGCGGAAGCAGCGTGGGCGCTCGCAGCCGCAGGACACAAAGTGGAGTGGGTGGTTGAAGAGCAGTTCGCCGCATTTCTTCAGGCATTGCCATTCGTGGAGAACATCTACCCGCTGCCGCGACGACGATGGCTCAAGAACTTGAAAAATCCTTTTATGATACCCGCAGTTCTCAAAGAAGGCGCAGACTTACTGCTTGACTTGAGGGACAGGCGTTTTGCGGCGGCTTTTGATTTTCAGGGCAACTTCAGAAGCGGGATGGTCACTTTTTTGAGCGGAGCACGCCGCCGCGTCGGATTCGCCCATCGTGCAACATACGAGGCTGCCTCGCTTTTCTACACAAAAAGGGTGCGTCTGCCGCGGCGACGGCTCCACCGCGTTATGCAGTCGTTTGCGCTCCTGCGCCCGTTCGGCATAACCCCACCACAAGCACCACCACCTGTCTCCATCCAACCCCAATTCTTGCGCTCTGTGGAAGAGTTTCTTTATCAGCATAAAGCGCTTGGCAAACCGCTTGTGGTGATGCATCCCGGGGTGAGCGGTTTTGGGGCATATAAGAGGTGGGAGGCGAGGCGTTATGGTGAGTTGGCGCTGCGGCTTAAGGAGCGCTTCGGGGTTTTTGTGGCGCTGACATGGGCTGGGGCAGAGTATGAAACAGCGCTTGTCGCAGCGCGGGCAAGCAAGGACGCAGCCGTCGTCGCACCGCGCTTCCCCGATATCCGCTCCCTGCTGGCACTGATTCGGCGTGCATCACTCCTTGTTGCTGCAGACACAGGTCCCGCCCACCTCGCCGCACTCCTGCGCACACCCACCGTCACCCTCTTCGGTCCCAAAAACCCACAAATCTACCGCCCCTGGGGACCAGGTGAGGTCGTCACCGCCGATGTCCCCTGCCGTCCCTGCAACAAGCGCAAATGCAAAGACCCTATATGCATGCGCTCCATTACGGTGGATATGGTCTATCAGGCTTGCGTCTCTGTGCTCGCACCACTCCTTTCCCAATAAATGCGGTGCAATTGCGCCTTATGTGGCAAGGGGATTTGACAAAAGGCTTGTCTGCTGCTATTGTTTTGTTTGAGGTTGGTTAGGAGGTGAGCGATGAAGAAGAAGATTCATCCAAAGTATGTGGAGTGCGAGGTGATATGCGGCTGTGGCAACAGATGGAAGACACGCTCCACCCGCCCCAAAATAGTGGTGGAGGTCTGCTCCAAGTGCCATCCGTTCTTCACAGGACAGCATAAGTTTGTGGACACAGCAGGTCGTGTTGAGCGCTTCCAGAAGAAGTATGAGGGCTGGTCAGCGGAGAAGTTGGTAAAGAAAGCGAAAAAGCGTGCGAAGAAGGGGGCAAAGTGAGGTGAGGGATAGGTGGAGCGCCTTGAACAGATAAAGAAGCGATATGAGCAACTGCAGAAGGAGTTGAGCAATCCCGACCTGATGCGGGACAGGATAAGTTATGAGGAGAAGGCGCGCGAGGCGGGTCGTTTGGGGAAGATAGTGACGCTTTATGATGCGCTTGTTCGCGTGGAGGAGCGGATAAAGCAGGCGGAAGATGTTCTGCGGGATGAGGCGGATGCGGAGTTGAGGGAGTTGGCGCAAGAGGAATTGGCGGAGGCAAGGGGGGAGAGGAAGCGCCTGTTGGATGAGTTGGCGGGGCTTCTGGGCGGTGAGGAGAAGGCGGCGGCAAGGGTGATAATGGAGATACGGGCGGGGACAGGGGGAGAGGAAGCCGCACTTTTTGCCGCCGACCTTATGCGAATGTATCTTAAATTTTTCCAGAAGCATAACTTGAAGCACGAGATACTGGATTCCACGCCGACGGAGTTGGGCGGTTTCAAGGAGGTGATAGTGGCGGTGGAAGGGCGCGATGCGTGGCGCCTGCTGCACAACGAGGCGGGAACACACAGGGTGCAGCGCGTGCCTGTGACGGAGTCGCAGGGGCGGATTCACACATCTGCCGCCACGGTGGCGGTGCTCCCAGAACCCGAAGATGTGGAGTTGCGCATACCCGATGAGGACCTGCGAATAGAGCGGATAAAGGGCGGCGGACCTGGTGGGCAGTCAATAAACAAGACATCAAGCGCTGTGAGGGTAACACATCTGCCCACAGGAATGACGGTTTACTGTCAGGATGAGCGCAGTCAGCATAGGAACCTGCAGAAGGCGATGCGGATATTGCGCAGTCGGTTATATGAGATGGAGCGGCGCAAGCGAGAGGAGGAGGTGAGCAGCAGAAGACGACAGATGGTGGGCAGTGGTGACCGTTCCGAAAAAATCCGCACCTACAACTTTCCACAGAACCGAGTCACCGACCACCGCATCGGACTGACCCTCTATAAACTGGATGAGGTGATGGAGGGCAACTTGGAGGAGATAGTGAAAGCGTTACTTGAAGCAGAAAAAGAGGAGCGTTTGAGGAGGGTTGGTCTTGGAGGGGGTGGCGAAGGATGAGGGGACGGTGCTGCGGCTTTTGGTGGTCGCCAGCGGCGTTCTGGCGCGTGCGGGGATAGAGCAACCGCGTTTTGAGGCAGAGATTCTTCTTCGGAACGCGATGAGGCTGCCCGACAGAGCGCTGCTTTATGTTGAGCCGCAGCGCAAACCGACCCGCGCCGCCCGCAGACGCTTCTTTGATTTCGTATCCCGCCGCGCCGCAGGTGAACCTCTCCCCTACATCATCGGCGAAAAAGAGTTTTTCTCCCTCCCCTTTTATGTCACAAAGGATGTTCTCATCCCACGCCCTGTTACGGAGCACCTTGTTGAGGCGTGCCTGCGCTGGCTGCGCCGTCAGGAGAAGAAGCGCCTGCTGGTGCTGGACATAGGCACAGGAAGCGGCAACATCGCAGTCTCCCTTGCCGTCAACAACCCTTATGTGCGCGTTGTGGCAACCGACATAAGCCACGCCGCCCTCCTTGTGGCAAAGCGCAACGCCCGCAGACACCGCGTCGCCACCCGTATCCGTTTTGTCTGCTGCGACATAGTCGCATCCATCAATCCCAAAATCCGTTTTGACCTCCTTGTCTCAAACCCGCCCTATGTCACAACAGCGGAGTTCAACGCTGTGCCGAAAGAGGTGCGGCGCGAACCGATGCTTGCCGTCTTCGCAGGCGATGACGGGCTCCTCTTTTACCGACGCATACTAAAGGAAGCAGCCCCGCTGCTGTCCGCTGATGGTCTGCTTGCTCTTGAGTTGAACCCCAACACGGTTTCGGCGGTCAAAGATTTGGTGTTGGAGGCGGGTTTTACCTATCTTATGTCTCTTCCCGACCTTTACGGTCAGAAGCGCGTTCTGCTGGCACACCGCTAATCCGCTGTCGGCAGAAACTTCGTCATCACAAGCACATTCTGCAGACCTTTTTGGTAGTTATATGTCACCTCATCCATCACAGAAGAGAGGAACAGCACATCAATTTCCCGTCTTGCGTCGTCGTCGCGAATTGAACCGAATGTCTGCTCATCAAGGCGGTTATCAAAACGGGTTTCGGAGTCCTCAATCATAATCCGCACGCGCACCTCATCAATGTCAATAATGAGTTGAAGGTGTGCCTCTTCAGACGCAAATCGCTTTGCGTTCTCAATAACCGCTGTCAGAACCTCGTCAATGCAGAGCAGCACAAGCCCCTTGTCGTAGTCATCCAGCGCGGCATCTTCCATCGCCTCGCGCGAAAAGACACGTAACTCCTCCAGCCCCTTCTCACTGCGCGGGGCAACCGCAGCGTGCCTTACACTCTTATGAATCATAGGGCAAGACCCCACTTTGACAGAAATTTATACCCCCAAAACCTCTTGAGGCAACAGTTTTTCAGGGGATTTACCAAAAATTTATACCTCAACAATAGTCGCACCGAATATCCCCCGTCTGCGCATCGCAAATCTTGTATCAAACACCACCCTTGCCTCTGTCAGACTTTCGTAGTTAACCGCATCGTGGTCGCTCACTATCACCAACGCTTTTTCAGAAAGCCCGTCAAGTTCGGTTGAGACCATCCCCGCAAACTCTGGATAAAGACGCAGTTTCGGCAGTCTCGGAACGAGAGGGTCATAATAGGAAACGGAAGCGCCCACCGACTTCAAAAGGCGCATTATGGGAAAGGCGGGAGACTCCCTTGTGTCCGCTATGTTGGGTTTGTATGCAACACCAACTATGACGAACGGGGTGTCAGAGGGCTTTATGCCCCTTTTTGCGCATTCCGTCAGGATGCGCCAGACAATCCTGCCCGCCAACTGACGGTTTATCCTCCCTGCCAACTCCACAAAATCGCACTCCAGACCAACCTGCTTCGCACGCCACGCAAGGTAGAACGGATCAACAGGAACGCAATGCCCCCCAAACCCCGGTCCCGGCAAAAACTTCATAAACCCAAACGGCTTTGTCGCCGCCGCCTCTATCGCCTCGTATGTGTCAACACCAAGTTTCAGAAAAACCTCTTTCAACTCGTTGACGAGCGCTATGTTTACAGCGCGAAATATGTTCTCCAGCATCTTCACCGCTTCCGCCGTTTGGGTGTTTGAGACACGCACCACTTTCGGCGTGAATGTCTCATAGAACGCAGCCGCCACATCAAGCGACGCTTCCCCCACACCCCCCACAACACGCGGAATATCCCCTATACGGCGCCCCTCGCTGCCAGGGTCATAGCGATGCGGCGCATATGCAAGATAGAAATCCTCCCCCGCTGTCAGACCAGACCCCTCCAGTATCGGGCGCAGAACCTCCTCTGTTGTCCCAGGATATGTTGTTGACTCAAGCACCACCAACTGCTCTCTGCGCAGATGCCGCGCCAGCCATTCAGCCGTCTGCCTCACCGCCGTCAAATCGGGAATGTTGTTCTCATCCAGTGGCGTTGGCAGACATAGCAGAACCACATCGCTTTCTGCCGCCTCATCCGTATATCCTGTGGGAACGAAATCTCCGCTGCTTAAGGCTTGTTTGAGTTCGCACTCCCCAACACCCCAGACATAGGGGCGGCAGGCGCGCAGCGATTCCACCTTCTGTCTATCAATATCAACCGCAAAGACGCGAAAACCTGTTCGCCACAGCGTCAGAGCAAGGGGCAGTCCCACATAACCGCAGCCGATAACGGATACCTGCGCGCGACGGCTCTCTATCAAACCCAGCAACTTCTCGCTCATTGAGATGGCGGCTCCAGATTTGATGAATCAGCGCCTCCCTCATCCGCCTCTTCTGTCTGCTGGGATGCCTCATCAGAGCGTTGCTCGCCCTGTTGAGGTTTTTGTGCAACTCCAGCACCCCGTGCTTGGGGGCGCCTGCGCGCATATGGGTATTTTCTTTTCGGCGCCGGTTTGCCAAAGAGTGCCCCGCCAAGAAGTCCCCCCAGTATTGAGGTCATCGCCAGCGCCGCTATCGTGTAAAGCAGATATATCAGATACCAGTCGCTCGTCTTGCCCCCCATCTCGTCCGCTTTCAAGTCAATCTCCTCCTTGGTGAGCGGCAGCACCTTTCCACGCACAACCGGCATCTGCACACTCTCAAGCCGCTTCACCAAATCCTTGCGGATAAAGTCAGGGTAAATCTTTTTGCGGTAGGATATGTTGAGGAAGGAAGTGGAGAAGGTCGCGGCAAGGACAATCACAATAGCCACAGCGCCTGACAGGAAGCCGAGAACCGCGCCTTGGATAGGGTTGAAGTAAGGATAGCGGCGGCTCAAGATGTAAGTTGCCATAACGCCGCCCACAAAGCCCCACCAATAATAGAAGAAATTCATCAGTTCCGTATATGGCGCCGCACTCAATATCCCCATCAACACCCCCGCCCATATAAACGGCTTGTAGAAACTCACCTTCTTTCTCTTCTTTTCCTCTGCCACAAGATGCCCTCCAATGTGGCTTTAATCTTGCCGTCATTTTGGCAAAATGTCAACCCTTTTGGCGGTTGCGTAAGCGGTTGATTTCTGGTTTAAGGACAGCAGCGTCGTTAAAATAGTCTCGGAGTCAGGGAGGAATTTTCGTGACGGTTACAGCAGTTGTGGGACTTCAATGGGGTGATGAGGGCAAAGGGAAGTTGGTGGACGCCTTGGCGGCGCACACCGATTATGTCGTCCGCTACGCCAGCGGTTCAAACGCCGGGCACACCGTCATCGTCAACGGCAGGCGGTTTGTCTTCCACATCATCCCATCAGGAATCCTTCACGACCGCACAACCTGCCTTGTCTGCCGCGGTGTCGCCTTTGACCCAGAATCCTTCTTCTCTGAGTTGAAAACTCTTGAGGAAGCGGGGATTGCTTACGAGAACAGGTTGTGGATATCCCAGCGCGCCCATCTTGTGCTGCCCATTCACAAGATGGAAGATG
>Ga0190361_1001099_pt1 | contig 10423 bp, 10 predicted proteins | sample 48721845_MG_FD_161273 | JGI IMG/M metagenome (GOLD analysis project Ga0190361, IMG submission 161273) | Hydrothermal vent microbial mat bacterial communities from Southern Trench, Guaymas Basin, Mexico - 4872-18-4-5_MG | ecosystem: Environmental > Aquatic > Marine > Hydrothermal vents >...
AAAGCGAGCGAAGTGGCGAAAATATGTAAATCTCAAGGCTTCTGTCCGTATGAATTAACAAAGCTGATGCTTGAGGAAACCGATGTCATTGCGCTCAGCTACCTCTACGTTTTTGACCCAATAATAAGAAATGCATTCTTTAAACGTGTAGAAACATCTCTAGAAAAATTTATTTTAGTAGTTGATGAGGCGCATAATCTCCCTGAAACAGCCATTGAAATAGCAAGCGACGAACTCTCACTGTTCACCATAAAAATGGGAGAAAAAGAAGCAAAGGAACATGGATACAAAGACCTAACAATTTTTTGCAGAAAACTACGTGAAATAATCGAAAGAATGGCCGAATCCATCAAAGATGAAGCCCAAATACCGCCAAAATTCTTTCTAGATATACTTGAGGAAAAGGCCGATGTTTGGGCGCCTCTAACATTTTTCGAAGAACTCCTAAGTACAGGCGAGATTATACGCCACAATCTTCTATCTAAGGGGAAATATCCGCGCTCATATATTTACAAAATAGGCGATTTTTTGCTAAGATGGTTCGAAACAAGAGAGGAAAAAGCCTACACGCATATTATAAGCAAATACTTAACAAAGGCTGGAAAATCTTCGGCTAAACTTGAAATAGTCGCCCTAGACCCAGCGAAAATAACAGAGACGGTCTTCTCAAATGTCTATGCAAGCGTGGTTATGTCTGGAACCCTTGAGCCTCTCGAAGCCTATAGACAGGTAACGGCCATGCCCGAAAACACGGTGTTAAGGGCAGTTTCTTCACCATTCCCACCAGAACATATACTCGCGCTTGTCTGCAAAGGAGTAACAACAGCCATGAAAAAGAGAACAGAAGAGATGTATCATAAACTAGCGAAAAGAGTAGCTGAGGCAGTATGGTATACGCCGGGCAACATCGGAGTTTTTACGGCTTCCTTCGATGTCTTGGAAGGATTAATTTCAGCCGGCTTAGAAGAGATGCTGGAAAAGCCGCTTCTTTATGAAAGGAAGGGAATGAAGTCCAGAGAAAATGAGCAGCTTATTCGTCGCTTCAAAAGTTACGCAAGGCGTGGCGGCGCTGTTTTGTTAGGTGTCCAAGGCGGGCGCTCAAGCGAGGGGGTTGACTATCCAGGCGACGAAATGAACACCGTCATAGTTGTCGGCGTCCCATATGCGGAGCCCACACCTAGAGTTAAGGCTCAGATAGGCTATTATGAAAGTCAATTTCCAGGTAAGGGCAGAGAGTATGGCTATATTCTCCCAGCCTTAAAGAAGGCTTCGCAGGCCGCTGGAAGACCAATACGTACACTTGAGGATAGAGGAGCCATAATTTTCCTAGATTATCGTTTCGCCACGGCTTACTGCCAAAGATTTCTTCCAGGATGGATTAGGAGGAATATGAAGACGCTTCCGGATAAGGATGGAAGCATAGCGAAGGAACTCATATTATTCTTTGGTTATCCAGAAAAAACAGCTAGCCTTCAACCTATTCTGTGAAGATCGTACAGATTCCCAGCTCTTTTCCTTCTCTATCTAACTTAACCTGACCTATGCGAACCGTGTGGATTCCCTTATTTACTGGCGTGTAGATTTTTATTGCTCTACGTCTGTAGTCTATGCCTTGTAGTATGCCTATTCCGAGAAATTTGCCGTTAATATCCTTTAATGAGACTATTAGTCCACTTTCTTCTCCTTCACGGAAAATTTTTATGCGCTTTTTAGTTGCTTCTTCAAGTTTTCTTATGTTTTCTTCTGGAACCCATTTGTTTCTCCCTAGGACTATTATCAATGTCCTTTGGGTTTCTTCGCAATACCATGGCTTTACTCCTAAAATGCTTTCTATCTGACGCATTCTCTCTCTTGAAGGCTGTATCCCCTTACCTAAAAGTGTTCCTTCAAGATTTATCCAGCTTATGAGGAAGGACTGAATCTTTCCTCCGCGTAGATACTTCTTGTAGCTGAGCTCCCGCAATATTCTCCTTTTTTCTCTATCCCTCTTCTTTATTGCAGATGGAGAATCAACAGTGTAGACTTTCGCATTTCCTATACCAGTTAGAATATGTAACAGTTCGTCGCTCTGCTGAATGCCGACAACAACTTGCGGCTTTAAGGATTCTACAAGTCTAAGCTTGTAACTTGCAGCATCCTCCCCTTCAATCCAACCATCGGTATTTATAATTATTAACTCTGCTTTCCTCTTCGTAACTTCATCCTTAAGCTTAGACAAGCCTTCAATAACCTTAGTTGTAGCTGTACCCGGGCTTGTTAAACCTATAAAGTAGGCGTTTTCCGCATCAACATCAAAGAGGTCTTTCACACATTTATCGAGTATGCTATAGCCTATGGTTGATGGAGGCCCAATATCTGATTGGCCTAAATCTCCGTCGATAACGGCTACTTTCAGCTTTTCCTTTATGGCCATGTTTGCCAGAAAAGTGCAGAAGCTCGTTTTTCCAGAGTCTACTTCACCCATAACCATAACCGTAAATGGATTCGCTGCCTTAGCTTCTGAAACAATTTCGCCAACTGTTTTAGTCCAGTTTTCGGGGATTGTTGAACCTTCAACTTCTTCGTATGATGCTCCCTCGCCGAGCATAATTTCGAATGAAGCGTTAGACTTGGCTTCAAAAGGTAATCTTTTCCCATGCCTTATGACAACACGTTTTCCCTTCTTTATGGGCGCCGCTAAAACTTCGACTTTTCCGGAAATCACGTCAACCGAGGCTGGTCCATCTACCAAAAGTGTTTTTCCAGCTTCAACTTCAACCTTCATCCTTAGCTTCCCTCTTTATGGCATGTCCATTTCTTCCGGCAATTTTGATTGCAGACATGACATCTCTGAGGCCGCGTCTATGCTTTTCTTCAACTGAATATCGGCTTGTTCCAGCTTCAGGAACACGCTCGATAATTATTGTTTCAGGCAGAGCTTTATCCAAGAGTTCAATTAGTGAGTTGGTGTATTCTGGTGGGCCGTCTCCAACCTTTACGTAAATTTTCTCGGCTGGTTCTCTTTCAATAATATTTTTGACAACGTTCACTGTTTCATAAATATTTGAACAGTTTAGGGCTTCTATCACCTTTCCGTCGCCTAAAGCGGCGACTCCAAAGTTTTTGCCAGGATCGATTCCGAGAATTAGTTTTTCGTAGCATTTTTTCCCTTGAACTATTCTTTCCGCTTCTTCCACAATTTCGGCTGGGTCTGAATGTTCAGTGAAGACTAGGATGTTTCTGTGTGATATTAGCTTCTGTTCCTGAGGAGTAGTGATTACAACTCTTACATCTACAGGTATCTGTTCATAGGGAGTTAAGCTAAGAAAATTGAGTTTTCTCTTTTTAAGCTCATTCACCAGTAGATAGTAGGCCTTTCCCGAAACGGTTACGACTGCAATTTTAGCTTTCATAATCTCCTTTCATTTAACGTTTTAGGCAAAACAAAGTTATTAATGTTAAGGCTAAATAATGGCTTTGAAGCGTGAACCTATATTGAAAGGGCCTATTCCAACAGGCTGCCAAACGCTTGACATGCTGTTAATGGGCGGGCTTCCAACAAAAGCCCTAACCCTAATTTATGGAGAAGCCGAAACTGGAAAAACAACATTCACGATTCAATGCGCCGTAAACTGTGCAAGAATGGGGCAAAAAGCCATAATAATTGACTCGGATGGAAGCTTCTCGTCTCAGCGTCTAATTCAAATCGCCCAACAAGACTATGAGGAAACAGCAGAGAAGATAATTTTGGTGAGACCGGAAAATTTTGAGCAGCAATCCTATGTGATCGATCAACTCGAAAACATTCTAACAGAAAAAACCCTCTTAATTGCAATTGACACTGTTACATCCCTTTATAGGGCTGAACTTGCCAAAAATCCTAAGAAGACATTTAAGCTAAATAGGGAACTGAACAGGCAGCTCGCCTATCTATCGCAGCTTGCAAAAACAAGAAATCTCGCTGTATTAGCCACAAGTCAGGTTAGAAGCATAATTCAAACAAAAAATTTAGCGATAGAGCCTGTAGCCACACGAGTCCTAAAATTTTGGGCAGACATAGTAATCAATTTTAAGCCAACCCCACAACCGCATGTTTTTAGAGCAATTCTAGAAAAACATCCAGAACAGAAAAGACTTAAAACATGCTTCTTCAAAATCACCCAGACAGGAATAGCCAGTCACAGATGAGAAATGAATTGATATTGGAAACAATAATTGAAGCCTTAAAATTCATATTCCCCGCTTACTGCGCCAATGCAGCACCAGTAATTTTCGGAAGGGGAAAACCCCTCGACATGGGAAAGAAATTTTTAGATGGAAAACCAATTTTTGGAGAAAACAAAACTTTTGGAGGATTTATTTCAGGGTTAATTATTGGAACCCTCGTCGGCTTCGCTGAGAGCATATTCTTCGATTACCCAACATTTTTCGGCTTTATAACGGCATTTGGCGCATTAATTGGAGACTTAGTTAAGTCATTCATTAAAAGGAGACTTGGAAAGAAACCTGGCGAGATTCTCCCATTAGCGGATCAGCTTGATTTTGTTCTAGGAGCCGTAGCCTTCTCACTTTTGATTAAACCCCCTAGAATTGAAGTGTTTATCATAGTGCTAATAATTACTCCGCCAATACATTTAGTCACAAATTATTTTGCTTATCTCTTGAAGTTAAAGAGAACCCCCTTCTGATGTAAACAATCACGGCAGTTTTTGTCTCAGGCTTAACTCTACAAATATGTAGCTTAATGTAACTAGAGAAATTCCGATTAACAGCATTATGTATGCCTGTCTGGGTCTATACGCAAATTTTGTGCTTTGATAGGTTAGAATTAGGCCGGCAACTCCAAGTCCGTAAAGTATCATTACAAGTAAGCTCTCGCCAAGCAGCTGTTCGTTAATTCCGTATGGATAGAACGTTATTACCCTGCCTCCTCGTATCCCTATGGGTATTGGCTTTTCGATGATGTCGTAGATTCCTCCTCCTAGAAGGAATATGGAGAGCGCTATTATAACCCCGCTTATAACCCATATGGATGGCTTGTAGGTTGTAATCTTGTTCCAAAGCCTTCTAAGTGTAAATGAGAGGGATGCGGCTTTTCTCTTCATTTTTCTCGACGTGGCTTTTTCCCTCCATGCTTAAGTAGGTATTCTGCCACTTCTTTCGCCCATTCGCCTGCATATGGATTTTTCACTATCTCATTTAAATAGTCTTCCCAGTTTATCTCTAGGGCTTTTTTCCATTCCTCAAAGTTTTTCATTAGATTTTCGTAGGCTTTTTGATGGAAGCTGCAAAATTCACTTGTTGATTCTCTCTTGCATATTTTACACTTCAATTTTTCTTCTCCTCTGTTTGCTTGGACATTGAGGATTGAAGCATAGGTTCCATGGCCTTTTCCCCCTAATTCTAACCTGTATTGTTGGCCATCCACATTCTTTGCATTCTTTTCCTGTCGGTTTTAATGTTCCCCTCTGAGGTAGCGGAAATGAGGTTTCACATTTGCCCTTGAAATAGTTTGTGCAGCCTATGAAACGTTTTTTTGTCCTTCTTGAGTAGAGAATCATGAGTTGCCCGGTTCCGCAAACTGGGCATTTTCCTATAATTCTTTCCTCTATTCTCGCCTTTTTCACGGCTTCGTTTAATGCTTGTCCAATAATTTCTTCTTTACTTTTAATTTCTTCAAGGATGGGTTTTAGAATTCTGACGGCTTCAGTAAGCACTTTTTCCCTTTTCTCACCATTGCTTTGAATCCTTTCCATTTTCTCCTCAAGCTCTCTCGTGAGCTGGACACTTATAACTTGGGGGCAATACTTACTGAGAACCTCTATTATGTCAAATCCAAGATCTGTTACAATTATTCTTTCTTCGCGGATATACTTCCTATTATAGAGCGTTTGAATTATATCCGCCCTTGTAGCTTTCGTTCCTATCCCTTCTTCTTCCATCTTTTTGAGGAGGCTGCTCGGATTGTATCTTGGCGGAGGCTTTGTGAATTTGTCCTCCCTTATAACCCTAAGAATCTCGACTTCATCCCCCTCTTCTATTGGCGGAAGCAAAATCTCCTCACTTCTGATGTATGGTGCATAAAACTTAGTCCAACCCTCCTTTAGGACTCTTCTCCCGCGGATAAAGAAGTAATGGCCATTAACATTCAATGAGACCTTCATGCTCTGCTTAATCGCTGGCTCTCCGAAAACAGCCATGAAACGTCTAACCACTAGATCCCATATTTTCCTTTCAGGCTCGCTTAGTTCTCTATCTGGCATGTTGCCAGTGGGATATATTGCTGGATGTGCCGGATCCTCTTTCTTTCCTTCACGCGGTATCAGCTTCTCCTTTCCTAGCAGTTCGGCGGCTAATTTACTATATGCTGGATTTTTGCTCAAGCCTTTCAGAACTTTCTCATATCCTATCACTTGCGGAAGCTTCTGGCTGCTTGTTCTTGGATATGATATTAGGGCGCTTAAGTAGAGTCTCTCGGCTATATCTAGGGTTCTTCTCGGAGTGTAACCGAAAAGGCTGTAGGCTTCTGTCTGTAATCCTCCGATGTCAAATGGAATTGGGGGCATCTGCCTAAACTTTTTGGTTTCTATTTTCTCTATTTTTCCTGTTTTTCCTTGACAAACCTCAACAATCTTGTCTGCTTCAGCCTTCTTCTTTATTACGTCTACTTCGTATTCAGCCTCAAATATCTGGCCTTTAATCTCAACTTCAGCCTTTATGGTCCAATATGGTACAGGAACAAAACTTCTTATCGCCTTTTCTCTAGTAACTAGGAATTTCAGGGTCGGCCCCTGAACCCTTCCAGTACTTAATGTCGCGTACTTTCCACTCCATCTGCTTGCGGCGAGGGTTAACGCCCTAGTAAGATTTACGCCGTAAAGCCAGTCAACTTCATGTCTTGCTCTTCCAGCCTCGATGAGGGCGAAATTCAGGGTTGAAAGAAGACTTCTGTATGCCTGCTCAAGCTCGGTCTTCGTCAAAGTTGAAAATTTCATCCTCTTGGCTACTTGCTCTTTATTCTTACACGCATATTTCAGTATACAATAGCCTATTACGCTTCCTTCAATGTCGTAGTCACAAGCAGAAATAAATTCATCAGCATCTTCGGCAAGTTTAGAAATGGTCTCTATCCAAGTCTTAGTTTGCTGTGCACCACGCTCAGCCATATATCTTGGTGCCCAAACAAAGTTAAAGACCGGATAATAATTTCTCCCGCCTCTCTCATGAGTGACCGTAAATAGATGACCCAAAGCCGGAACAACAACAATCTTCTTATCTCTTTCAACAACATAATAGGGTACACCGTTATCCTCATATTTTTTGGGTTTACCTTTCAAATCGAGAGCTTCAGCTATTCGTCTAGCTGCCTCAGGCTTTTCAGTGATTATCAATGTACATTTTTCTCGCATAGGCTTCCCCTTTGTGTGAATTTGAAAAGCTCGCGGAACCTATAAATAGTTTGCTTATTTAATTGAGCATCTATAGTCCCATATGGAGGTTGATTATGCCCCAGAAAGTTATTTGCGAGAATTGTGGGCATGTTCTCTATGAAGGCGAGGATTTAAAGGCGCCTGAAGAAATTGTCCAACAATATAACGGTAAATGTCCAAAATGCGGCAAAAAACTTTCAACTGTCCCGAAAAACGTTGAAGTCAAACCTGCAGAATAAACTGCGTAAGGTGACACTCAAATGAGCAACGGCAAAAGAACCCACTTATATAATTTTCACAAACAAAACGCTAAGATGACGCTGTTTGCAGGATTTGAAATGCCCCTATGGTATAAAGGAATAATTCCAGAACATTTAACGGTTAGAAATTTCGTTGGAATATTCGACATAACCCACATGGGCCGCGCAATAATAGGGGGGCCAGAGGCTGAAAAATTTCTTAACTACATCTCAACAAATGATATTTCAAAATTAGAACCCCTAAGCGCCCAATATTCAACTCTATGTAACGAAAAAGGCGGAATAAAAGACGATTTCGTTATTTCAAGGCTTGAAAAAGACAAATTTCTAATGGTATACAATGCAAGCAACAGGACAAAAGACTACGAATGGCTAACAACGCACGCCAGAAAATTTGATGTAAGGGTTGAAGATGTTTCAGATAACATTGCAATGTTCGCTGTTCAAGGCCCAAAAGCCCAAGAAACTCTACAGAAAATTTCAACCACAGACCTCAGCCAAATAGGCAGATTCAAATGCGGATGGACAGAATTGGCAGGCATAGAAGTTTTTCTCTCCAGAACAGGCTATACTGGCGAAGATGGATTCGAAATATTTGTTTGGAACTCGCCAATTTCCAATCCTGAGAAAGCCGTCAAAGTCTGGAACTCTATTCTAGAGGCGGGAAAGGAATTCAACATAGAACCGTGCGGCCTCGGAGCAAGAGACACCCTACGGCTTGAAGCTGGAATGTGCCTATACGGAAACGACATAGACGAAAACACTACACCACTAGAAGCCAGAATAAGCTTCGTGGTAAAGTTTGACAAGGAAAACTTCATCGGAAAGGAGGCACTACTCAAACAAAAGGAAGAAGGCCTAAAAAGAAGAAGAGTAGGCATAAAAATGCTTGAAAGAGGAATCCCAAGAAAAGGATACGAAATATACAAAGACGGAGAAAAAATAGGCGAAATAACAAGCGGAACATTCTCGCCGTTCCTAGAAACCGGAATAGGAATGGCCTACATAAAAATCGAACATGACAAAGAAGGAGAAGAAGTATCAGTTAACATTAGAGGAAAGCAGCTCAAGGCAGAAGTAACCAAGTTACCCTTCTATCAAAGAAGAGGCAACACAGTCATACTTTACGGAAAGAAATATCCATTAGAAGAGGCGGTAAAAATTATTCCAAAACTTAAGGCTTAAGGTGACGAGAATGCCGGAAGAATACATTGTGCCTGAAAATCTATATTACACCAAAGAGCATGAATGGCTAAAAGTTCAAGGCGACACTGCAACCATGGGAATAACCGACTATGCACAGAAATCTCTGCATGAAATAGTATTTGTGGACTTACCCGAAGTTGGAAGAAAAGTCAAGCAAATGGAATCTATAGGAACAGTTGAGTCGGTGAAAGCAGTTTCCGAAATCTACACACCAATATCAGGAGAAATAATCGAAGTAAATACAGAATTAAATGAGAAACCAGAACTTGTAAACCAAGACCCATACGGAAAAGGCTGGATAGCCAAAATACGCCCCGAAAATTTAGATAGAGAACTAGAGAACTTGATGCCCCCGAAAGAGTATAGAGAATACTTAAAGACACTAGAGCGAGAATAGGCTATCCGGATGGAATAGCAAAATACCTAAATAAAGCAATTTTATAATTTTCAGAAAGCAACAGCAATACTAGGAGAAATTGCCACGTTGAAGGTCAACAGAGAAAGGATAGTTAATGCCTTCAAGAAAGTTTGGGAGCTTAGACCAAAAGTTTCTCATGGAACAATATTGAGTCTTTCGTCTCTACTAATCATTTTCATCCTAGCCTTAAGCGTTAGGCTTCTGCCACTACGTTGGGGCATGAGCCTCTCCGAATTCGATCCATTCGAACAATTCAGGTTCACCGAAAAAATAGTCAATGAAGGATATTTCTCATGGTTAGATTGGCGAGACTTCCAACGCTGGTATCCATGGGGCGCCTACATCCCAAAAACTAACTTGCCGGGTCTCCCACTAACTGCTGCGACATTCTATATGATAATTTCCGCCCTGGGAGTAAGTATGGCGCTAAAGGATTTCTGCATAGTCTTCCCAGCAATTATGGGCGCAATCGCATGCGTGGTTATATACTTCCTCGGAAAAGAAATAAGCGGAAAAACCGTCGGCTTAATTTCAGCCCTAATACTTGCATTAAGCCCAACATTTATCACCCGAACCTCGCTTGGATTTTTTGATGACGAGTCAGTCGGCGTTCTAGCGATAATGCTATTCTTCCTATTCTTCCTCAGATCAATAGACGAAAAAAGGCCCGCCGAATCTACCCTGGCTTACGGCTCTCTCTCAGGGTTATCCCTAGGATATTTATTTCTATCATGGGGCGCCGCCCTATACCCAGTTGGAATAGTGGTGCTTTTCTCACTTACAATGATAATACTGCGCAGATACAGCGAACGACTGCTCATAACCTACAGTCTAACCTTCGGAATCGGATCATTCATAGCAAGCAGCTTTCCAAGACCTGGAATCACATTTCTAACTTCATGGCCTATACTAGCGGCTGGTGGAGTATTTCTCCTTCTATGTCTAAATGAAATAATTAGAAGGGTTAGAACAACCAAATGGAAGATCATTTATGTTGCAGCTTTCTTTTTGGCACTAATTGGCGGGTTCTTTATCTTAAGCTATTTGGGATATGTGGGTTCTGTTGCTGGCAAGTTTATTGCTGTCATAAACCCCTTTGCAAGAGAAGGATCTCCACTTATTATGTCCGT
>Ga0190361_1001101_pt1 | contig 10408 bp, 9 predicted proteins | sample 48721845_MG_FD_161273 | JGI IMG/M metagenome (GOLD analysis project Ga0190361, IMG submission 161273) | Hydrothermal vent microbial mat bacterial communities from Southern Trench, Guaymas Basin, Mexico - 4872-18-4-5_MG | ecosystem: Environmental > Aquatic > Marine > Hydrothermal vents > Microbial...
ATGAACCAGCATCATGCCGGAAATTATGTCAGAAGGCCCCAAAGCGAAGCCTATCCTAAAACCAGTCATAGCATAAGTCTTCGAAAACGAATTTACAACAACAGTCCTTTCACGCATGCCGGGAAAGGCTGCAACACAGTAATGGCTGGCATCATCGTAAAGAATCTTCTCGTAAACCTCATCTGAAATCACAATCAAGTCATGCTCAACAGCAAGCTTCGCCAAAGAATTCAAATCATCATAAGTAAGAACAGAACCCGTAGGATTATGGGGAGAATTCACTATCATCACGCGTGACCTATCCGTGATAAGCGACCTCACATCCTCAACATTAACCCGAAACCCATTTTCCTCCCTAAGCGGTACTGGAACAGGAACCCCGCCAGCAATCCTTATGGCAGGCTCATAACAGACAAAGCCCGGGTCAGGAAACAGAACCTCATCACCAGGATTTACAGTCGCCATCAAAGCGAGGAATACTGCCTCAACAGCGCCGACAGTCACAAGTATTTCCGAATTTGGATCATACGAAAGATTGTATTCTCTTCTTGTTTTTTCTGCTAGAGCATCTAAAAGCTCCGAAATTCCGGTTGTAGGCGCGTAATGTGTTTTTCCTTCCCTCATAGCCTTTTCAGCAGCTTCTATGACATGTTTAGGCGGAGTAAAGTCAGGTTCTCCAATTCCAAGGTTTACAGCATCCGGAAAAAGCCTTGCGGCCGCAAAAAACTTTCTGATTTCAGACGGCTTAATCTTCTTGAGTCTTTCCGCTTTTCTGTCAATTTTCAAGTGCTACACCTCATAACTTTTCGTTTCCGCTTAAGATGGAGTTGAGTAGTTATCTGGTTAAAAGTTATAAAGCTTTGCTTGTATACAAAACAGTATACCCAGACAAGGAATGCAGAATGAAAAAATCAACATTTAGAGAAAACGTCCAAAAATTAATAAAAAGCTATATGAATGACCCAATAGCAAATATACTCTTAAAAAACAGTCATTTAACGAAAACACAGCTCGAAACTCTTTTAATAGATATTTTAACGGAAAATTTAGCCGAAAACCAATTAAGCTTCGAAGAAAAAGCAAAACTAAGGCTAATAAGGCCTTCTGTAACCCGCGGCGCATTCAACAGAACACTGAAACAGGCAAAGAAAAACGTGGTAAAATCAGTATACACAATTATGCTACTAGGCTACTTAGGAGTATTTGAAAACTCAAGTCTAACACCCTACATTGAGATTTCAAACAAATTAAAAACTTACATAGAAACCTACAGAAATTTCCTTAAAGAAGGAAAAAAGGAAGAAAAAGAACTTATTGAAATTTTAAGGGAAGAACTAGAGAAAATGCTTGCAGGGCCTCCGCCGTGACATGTGATATCACAAAGTGATTTCTTAAGCGATTTAATAAGCTCAAAATTCTAGTTAAAGCAAAGTAAATCACAGAAATAAGTTATAATCTATTTTTATTTACTTATCGCCGAGAATTTACCATTTTAACTGCATATCTAATGTAATTGTCTTTCATTATGTGACTTGTGATATCACGTGATTAACCACCGTAATCTTTAAGTTCATAATTAGGGAAAGATTTGGCGTGATATTAAAGTAGTTGTGATGTTACAGTTGAAATCACAGAGGTATCACGGTGATGAGTCATGATTGATGTCTTCCTAGTATTGACGTGCATCCTTTTGGCTTTGACTCTAGCTTCAGCCTTCGTTTACTATAGGAGATTACGTGACCTTAAGGAGAGGTGTCTGGAGGCAAAGGAAGTTGTTGGCGACATTGTTATCAGCTTTAATAGACAGCTAAATCGTCAGGCAGAGGCCATAGCCTCCACGAATAGCAAGGCTGAAACGGCCTATCTTAGAAGTGAGGTTCTAGAGAGAAAGTTTAGCGATTTAGAAAAGAAGGTTGAAGGATTAGAGTCAAGTTTTGAGAGCTTAAAGAAGGAAGTTAATGAAAAGTTGAAGGAAGCGGGTGAGCGGCGAGAAGAAATTGAGGGGCTAAAAAAGAAGGTTGAAGAGCTTGAAGAGCTAAGCTACCGCGTCACAATTGAAGAAGGAGCTGAGATAGCAGAGAATGTTCCAGCAATACCAATCCCAATAAGGAAGGATAAGGTGCTGGCAAGTCTAACGAGTACGGAGCTGGCTGTTCTGGAAATACTTGCAAGCGAGGGAGCAAAAACTGCGCCGCAAATCAGAGATAGAATAAAGCTTACTAGAGAGCATACTGCGAGGCTGATGAAGAAACTCTACGAAAAAGGTTTTCTGGAAAGAGACACTTCGAAAATTCCCTACTCATACAGAATTAAGGAGGAAATGCTTAGACTTCTAAAGAAGGAGAAAAGTTCAGAGTAACGTCTTGGCCTCTTTTAAACGTTTAAGTTTCGAGTCGAGCTTTTCTAATGACTCTGAGTTTGGCAATTTATAGTCGACTTCTTCTCTTTCATCTAGATATTCTGGATAATGAATTACCTTTATTGGAACAGCGAACCTTATTCTAGGCTCAGAAATCAAAAGAGCCTCACCTACATCCAACATTTTAATTTCGGTATCGCTATACTCCAGATATGGAGTGTTTTCAGTCAAATAATACCTGTCTCTTTTAAGCTCTGTTTTCATTATAACCTTTGTCCAGAGTTCAGCGAAAACGTCAAAATTTATTCTTGAGGGCCGCGGCGTGACTGCATTTAGGCCAACTCTATATTTGCGATAGGTCAGGGCGATGTCTGAAAAAATTGTTTTTGGCTTCGCAGGGTCGAGGAATTCGTGAGCCTCCTCAAGGGTTATTAGTAGGGTTGGAAGTTTTTCCCATTCTTTATAGTTTTGCTCCCACATTCTTTTATAATGGAAGGCTACCATGGCGGCTGTTAGGCAAGTTATGCTTTGTTGCTCTTCTGAGCTTAAGCCTGAAATGTCGATTAGGCAAGTAATTCCCTGACTAATATTCCTTATCACGTCGTCTAGGAAGCTGTACTCTGACAGGGGAAATATTTCCTCAGAAGCTGTCAAGTTTGAAAGCTTAAGCATTAGGGCGTCGATAACGCCTTTATGTCCATATCCGGCAAGGTTCTTTATTCCAGTATAGCCGTCCCGCGAGTAAACGTCAAGCGCTTCGGCAATCCAGTTTTCACCTAGCTTGACATAGAGCTTTTGCGCCAGTCTTGACTGTGGGAATCCAAGCTCTGGAAATATTATCTGAAGTTTTCCGGGAGTTATGGATTTTAATCCTATCTTTAGCTTTCCATTTTTAGCGGAATAATACCTAACCCTTGTGTGAAAGAGCGGATGATCCTTTAGGCCCCTTTGAGGATGTATTCCTCTACCGTCTAGAAGTTGGCCTGCAAAGTCGAAGATTAATCCAGCCGTTAATGGACTATGGTCAATTATTTGGGCATTTAGGACAAGTTCACAGTTGGTTTTTCCGGAACCAGTCATTCCAAACATTCCCATCATTCTGGGAATAGCTTCAATATCTATGCCGACTGAGCCGAGAACCCTCTCGCCTGAACGTAAACGCCCAATCTTTAGAGGGCCATCCAATTTTAGAATGGAGCAGTCTTCCTCGGTTGCGGCGTAAACCTTGTCCATATAGCTCGGATTGAAAGTTGGTGCTCTGACTCGTCCATTCCTTTTCTCTAGAAAGAGTACGGCTTCCACGCATCTGTAAGAGGAGTATGGTCCAAAGGCTTCTTTTCCCTCGGCCTCCCGAAGTTGCTCATCCGTCTTTAATGTTGAGCCGCTCTCCGAGTTGACTACTCTTGCATAGAAGATTCTGTCATTTGAATTTATCCGAACTATTTGGCCAAAGGAGAGCGAATGGTTCTTGTCTAAGAAAAATGATATTTTGTCTCCGCTAACCTCTCTAACCGAGCCTAAAGGCTTTTCTTCAGACATATTCTATCAGCTCCTTCTCAAAAGGATACTTTAATCCATGAAGCTCGTCTGGAAAGTTGCATGAAAGTTCCTCTCTGCGAACCCTCTCGAAGATCCCCGTTTCTTTCAATATTTTCTCAAGCTGACCATGATAATAAAGTAGCTTTGAATTTGAAATTCCAGAAAAATCATGAGCAAGCCACAAGGCGATTGGATACCCGAGGCATCTTGGATCTTCCGAAATAGAAGTTAGAGGCGCAACTATTTCGCTTGGCTCATACTTTTCCAAAAGATAATCCATTATGTCACAGCGGAAAACCCTCGGACTTTCGGCGCAAAGCTTAATGAGGCAAACGTCGCCGTATAAGTGCTCCTTTTTATTGGCTCTCTTAACTGGATGATAAATCCATGCTGGATGCTCCGCCATCTCATAGACGGTTGCCGCAAGATCCCTTCCCCTACTGTCATGAAGTATTGGAGACTGCTTACTTATCGCAAGAAGCTTCACATTCTTCTCTTGGCATTTTCCATAGAGTAGTATGTGGAAACCTTTCTTCTCGCCGAAGTAGCTTGCTCCGTCCAGGAGGAGGTAGTCATCCTCGGAGAGCGCATCAAGCTTTTCGATGGCCATTCCGCTTTCAAATTCAAGTCTCAACCTTTTTAGAAGTCGTCCTCTTGTTAAGTAGTCGCCGGGTACAAATTGCAATTTCTCTTTATGGCCCCACTCAACATTTCGATTTTGAACTAGAGCATATGAGACACGGAAAATGTAGATTCCCCAGTTGTGGGCCCTTTTAAGAGTTCTTGTAGAGCAGTCGACGGCTAGAAATTTTATGTCTTTGGCTTCAGTTCTCCTCAGCGGCTTTATTTTCTCCTTGCTTGGAGTTTCCAGCAGTTTTGGTTCTTCACGTAGCTGTATGCTTACTGGACTCCAGCCCTTTTCCACATATTTCCTTAATGCATCTACAATATCCCGTATGTCTGTTTCAAACCCCGCATACATTCGGTTTTCCTCATTCCCTCGTCATAAAACGTATTGCTTGCCTAGTTATTTCTGTTACCATCCTGTAACGTTTCACTCTTGAATTCGAATTAGCCATAAGAAATCCCCTATCTGCGAGGCGAGAAAGATACGTCGAAACTGTGCTGAGATTTATTGGCTCTTTAAATTCGTTTTCGTAAGCCTCTTGAATTTCTTTCGAAGAAAACCAGACTAATGGGAATTTTTTCTCAATTATTGCCTTTACCTTCTCGATTTTTGCTGTTTTATATGGAGAGTTTGCCGAAACAGGATTGTTTGATGGTATTCCTCCTAAAAGCTCTATTAAATCAAGTATTTTAACCGCCTTCTCGCGAGAGATGTTTCCCTCTAGGGAAATGGTATACTTATTTCCTTCACCGTCGAAGACTTCAACGCGCATTTTCCTTGCAGGCATCTAGATTGGCACCATAAGTGGCAACTTAACAGTTTACAATTCACAAGTTAAAGGAGTTGTGGTGAAATGTGTATTTCGAAAAATGAATTTTTGGGCTTAAAAATGCTAGTAATTCGTAATTTGCATAGATTTAGATTTCACAATCTTCACATAATGTGGTCTTTTACAAAATAGGAAAAGCCAGAGGATTTTTGTATATTCCAGTGGAAGACAAGGGGTATTAATTTAACAGTGAATATTACATGAAAAAGTCAAAATTAAGAGAATGAAGTTTAAAGGAGTAATTTGAAGAATTAAATTCACAACAATTTCACAAAAGTTAAGTGTAGAGTGACGCATCAACATTGCACCTTTATATGTAATGCTTTACAGAAGGGTTTGCCTACATAGGATTTTGCGGCGCCATATTCAAGTGTATTTGAGGCACTCACCCCTAAATTTCCAATGGAAAATGCAGACGCGGCGCCAGAAATTCGAATAAAAAATTGGAAAATTAACTCTAAAAATATTTAGTAGAAAAGTTAAATTTAGAACTCCAAACTAACCTAGCGGAGTGTATTCTCCTTCTAGAAGAAGAATCAGTATTTCCATTGGATCGTATAGGAGTTCCAATAGAAATAGAGGGGTAGGCGGCTTCCAGCCATTTCACTATTGTTATGCTTTAGGCTAGTAGATTGCTTCTCCACTTTTTTGTATGAATTGCTTTATGTTTCGTCGAATAGACCTTGTGCAAACACTGCTGCTGAGAAGGGAATAAGGCGACGGTGAATATTAATGGAGAAGTCATTAGATATATTGGATACCATATTTAATCGTTTCCTGAATCATGTAAGAATCTTCAAGGATAGAGATGTTCTTAGGCATGATTATGTTCCTTCCTATCTACCGCATAGAGAGAGTGAAATTAGGCGTGTAGGAGAAATTGTGGCGCCGGCACTGAGTGAATGTAGGTGCTCCAACCTGTTCATTTATGGTAAGCCTGGAACTGGCAAGACAGCCGTGACAAAATATGTTTTGAGTAGAGTTCAGGAAAAAGCCAAAGAATTGAATGTTCCTCTTATAGTATCTTATGTGAATTGTCGGTTGGCTGGAACCGAATATCGAGTTTTCTTCTACCTATGCAATAGCGTTGGCGTAAAAATTCCATTTACAGGACTCGCGTTAGGAGAAGTCTTCGATAGATTCAAGAGTGGAGTAGACCTCAAAAAGACCCTTCTAATAGCGGTTCTAGATGAAATTGACGCATTAGTTAAGGCAAAGGGCGACACAATCCTATACGAACTGACAAGAATAAATGAGAATCTTTCAAGAAGCAAAGTTTCCATAATTGGAATTTCAAACGATCTGAGATTCAAAGAATGGTTGGACCCAAGGGTTTTAAGCTCATTAAGCGAGGAAGAACTTGTCTTTAGACCCTACAACGCCGCCGAGCTTAGAGATATTCTGGCTGAAAGAGCTAAACTCGCCTTTCATGACGGGGTTTTATCTGAGGGGGCCTTAAGCCTATGCGCGGCGCTGGCCGCAGCCGAGCATGGCGATGCGAGACGTGCATTGGATCTTCTTCGTGTAGCTGGAGAGCTTGCTGAACGTGAAGGTGCCAATCGAATTGTTGAGGAGCATGTGCGGCTGGCAGAGAAAAGAATTGAGCATAACAGAGTTTTTGAGGCTGTTAAGAATTTGCCTCTCCATTCTAAGCTTGTTCTTTGCAGTGTTTATCTGCTGGCGAAGGCCAATGTTAATGATGCGATTACAGGCGACATTTATACGGTTTATTGCGAACTTTGCGCCGAAACTGGTATTACTCCGCTGACTCAGAGGCGTGTCAGCACTTTAATCAGCGAACTAGATGCAATTGGCCTCTTAAATTCACGGGTTGTAAGTTTAGGCCGTTATGGCCGAACTAAGAAGATCAGGTTAGGTATTGGACGTAGCATTATTAGGGAAGTATTCCAAAATGATGAACGGCTTGGAAGTCTGATAAATTATGCGCCGAAATGCCTTCACAAGGCTAAGAATTGTAGGGATTGAAGATGGAAGCTTTACAGAGGAAATGTCGGAGACTATACTTGTCGCTGTTCTAATGCAGAATGAAAGATGGATAGAAGACGTAAAAATTAAGAAAATAACCGTAGACGGTCTTGACGCAACAGCTACGGCGCTTCAATTACTTAAAGATTGGAATTTTGACGCCGTAATGCTGGCCGGCGTATCCTATGCTGGATTCAACCTAATAGACCCAACCAAACTAGCTGAAAGCTTCCAAAAACCAGTAATAATTATGTCAAGGTCAAAGCCAAACAATATAGCTGTTAAAAGAGCATTAAAGGAGCACTTCGAAGATTGGAAAGCAAGATGGCAAGTGTTTGAAAGGCTAGGTCCAATCTACAAATTTAAACCCTTAAGGAATGAGCCGCCAATCTATTTGGAAGTGGTGGGCGCCGAAGCTAGCTGGGCTATGATTGTAATTAAGTCATGCTGCTTTTCCTGCAGAGTTCCCGAACCAATCAGAGTGGCCAGAATAATAGCTAGAGGGCTTTCTCCAATTTAGCTGCCTAAGCAAAGGAAAGACAAGTTACCTCCAAAGTTTGCAGGTTAACAATTGGAACTACGCCTGGCACTGGCGTAAGTCCCATTTTCTTTTGGTAAGCAGTTTGCCTCTGCCATGCGCCAGAATTGACAATTAGAGTTCCACGATAATATTCGTAACCAACAACATGCACGTGTCCAGCGTGAAAAATGTCTGGAATCCTCTCTATAACGAGAAAATCGCGAGGTTCCGGAGCAATGGGAGTTTTTGCGCCATAAGTAGGCGCCAAATGCCGACACTGCAATAAAAGCCTCATAGCCTTCTCTGGATTATTGAACTCTATATTTGGCAAAGAAACAATTACGTCGTCTAAGCTTCTACCATGATAAATTAGGATTTCAACGCCGTGAACTTCAACTATCGCTGGGTCTCCAAGCGAGTAAATCTTCCTCTTCTCATAAATCGCTTCGGCGTAATCCTTTGGAATTGCTGGCTGAGGTAAGGCTTTTCTGGAGGCATCATGGTTTCCCGGAATAATTATCACATCTATATAGTCTGGAATCTGCTCGAAGAATTCCGCGGCTAACTCATACTGTTTAGAAATGTCTTTTATGGCTAGTTCTCTAATCTGTTGCGGATAGACCCCTATACCGTCAACAATATCGCCGGCAACAATCAGATACTTGACTTTTCCAGCAATCTCTGCGGCTTTAGAGTTTCCATATTTTCCATTAAGCCAGAAAAGAAAGTTACTGAACTCCTTCCGCATGAAGGTTTTACTTCCCACATGCAAATCGGATATTAATGCTGCATATACAGGTTCGGACGCGGTCTTCGGCTTTCTTTTAGGAATGTCCGGCCAAATTATGTCATCTGCAATGAACAAGTTTCTTCTACCTTTAACAACTGATATGCAAACAACCTGGTCCAGAAGAAGCATGCCAGCCTTTTCAAGCAGTTCCCTTTTTGCATTAGCTGGAATAAGAACGGTTACCGCTGACTCTAAATCTTCAAGCCTCAGCAAAATCCTCCTCTTGGATTCTCTCTTCTCTGTTATCATTCCAATAACTTTCAGTTTAGCGTTCGCCGGAGCCTTATAGGCTTCTCGTATAGACACCGCATCTCTAGTGTCAATTCTCTGTCTAAGAAGTCTTTCCAGCCTTTTGAATCTGTCATGAAAGTATTCTAGATATTCTTCAATTGAGCCTGAAGTAGATATTTTATCAGCGGGATTTTCTACAACCTTTATTTGCGAAGATATCTCTTTGGCGAAAGGTTTGAAAAGCTTCTTAGCTTGACTAATTATAGATGGCTCTTCCTCAATTGCTGGTAGGGTTTCTTTGGCTATTTCCTCAAGAAATTGCCTGTCAAGAAAGTATGGCTTTTCAGGCAGGCTTTCCGCCCTTTTTATTACTTCCTCCATGAATTCAGCTGGGTCTTTAGTTTTCGATATTGAGTCTAGAAATTCGAATGCATCCTTGTCCAGCTGGTATCCTGCAGAAAGAGCGTAGGATACAGCCTTCCTCAACTCTTCTTCGTGAGTGCTCAAACTTTAATTTTCCTCCAGTCCATCTCGACTGGTATGACTATTACGCCTTCAGCGGCATCTCCGACAAGCCTTGTTTTTCCTTCTAGGTAGAGGAGGCCCGTTAGGGCTGCTGTGACCGCGTCTATTTCATGTCTTGTTAATACACGTTTCTCGTGCTCCCCCCTTAAACCTATATGTCTAAACACTGCTTGAATTTTTCTCCAGTCCTTAGTTGGCATTGAGAGGGCTTTACGTGAAGAAGCCGGATGAACCTCAATAACTTCTAGTCCCTTTAATCTTAGAATTTCAGAGATTTTCACTCCTCTTTCTGTTAGTTTCTGCATAGTTTTAAAAAGTGGCGGAAAAACGGGATATCCAAGCTTATACATTTGTCTGTCAGCTTGTCTGAGCATTCCCTGTTTTGGAAATGTTAATGGCGCATCTATGGCTACAATTGAAGGGTTAGCTTTCACGGTTTTTCTGATTATTTCCTCGTCTGTATGAAATTGTGTTGCTTTTACTCTTCTTTTTTCTATTATTGCCCATCCTGTCGGCTTTTGTTCACTTGCAGATAAGTCTATACCTATTGATATTTTTGCCTTCAAGTTTGAATTTACCGCCTAAATTTATATATCTGGTTTGGCTTTTGATTAATCAATATTTCGAATCTGAGGCTTGAGGCTTGGAACTAAGAAAACTTCAAAGAACAAAGACTGGAACATTCTTTGTATGCCTCCCCAGAGACTGGGCTGAAAAGAACGGCCTAGAAAGAGGCTCAGTCGTGGCAATAGCGGAAACATCAGACGGAAACCTTCTAATAAGACCCAAACCCTCTGCCGAACGGGTTCTGAAAGAAATTACACTTAAACCCAGCCCTTTCCTAGATAGAGAAATAATAGGTAAATACCTGCTTGGATACGACATCATCAAAGTTGCGTCTAAAGAACGCATAAGTCCAGAAGACAGAGAAAAGGTTAAACAGGCTGCAACTCGTCTTGTTGGACTAGAAATAGTTGAAGAAGATTACGCCAAAATAATTT
>Ga0190361_1001102_pt1 | contig 10407 bp, 10 predicted proteins | sample 48721845_MG_FD_161273 | JGI IMG/M metagenome (GOLD analysis project Ga0190361, IMG submission 161273) | Hydrothermal vent microbial mat bacterial communities from Southern Trench, Guaymas Basin, Mexico - 4872-18-4-5_MG | ecosystem: Environmental > Aquatic > Marine > Hydrothermal vents >...
TGAACGTTGCATATCGGTAACCTCTTCTGGGCGTTCATCTATTAAAAGCACGACCAGCTCAATTTCAGGATGATTTTTGGTTATAGAGTTAGCAATTTTTTGAAGCAGAATAGTTTTCCCTGTTTTGGGAGGAGCAACAATTAAGCCTCTTTGACCCTTACCAATGGGAGCGATAAGGTCAATGAGTCTCGTAGAAATATCACCGTTGACAGTTTCAAGTTTTATTCTTTCGTAAGGATAAAGAGGGGTAAGATTTTCAAAAACTGTCCTGTTCCTCGCTTTTTCAGGGTCATCACCATTAACTTTTTCCACTTTCAGGAGTGCAAAGTAATTTTCATTTTCTTTGGGTGGCCTTATCTGACCACTTACAAAATCGCCTTCTCTAAGACCGAACTTTTTAATCTGGGATGGTGAAACATAAATGTCATCAGGGCCAGACAGATAGTTACTCCGTAAGAATCCATATCCTTCCGGAAGTATATCTAAAACACCCGAACCGTAAACAACCTTTTGTTGATCGATCTCATTTTGAATAATTTTGAAAATCAGGTCCTGTTTTTTAAGATGTTTGTAGTCGTTTATATTTCTCTTGGCCGCTTCTTGGTGTAGCTCCACAATACTTTTTCTTTGAAGTTCAGCAATATCCATTTTTTAAACTCCTTATAGCAAAGGGTAAATTTTCTATTATATCAGTAGCGAGAAGGCAACTTTGTCCTTTTGTCTTCATTGCCAAATCTCCTGCTAAGCCGTGAAGGTAAACTCCAAGTTTGGCTGCCATAAGAACATCCATTCTTTGAGCTAAAAACCCTCCTATTGTTCCTGTCAGGACATCTCCTACTCCTCCACTTGCCATTCCAGGGTTACCGGTAGTATTTACCCAGCATTTACCCTCAGGTTCAGCAATCACAGTTCCTGCTCCTTTCAACACAACTACTTTTCCTGTATTTTTAGAAAGATTTAAGGCTGCTTTTATTCGATCTCTTTGAACTTCAGCTACAGAAATGCCCACAAGGCGAGCCATCTCACCCGGGTGAGGTGTAATTACCAGTGGACCCTGGTAAGAGGCTATAATCTCTGTCTTTCCTTGAATTGCGTTTATTCCATCTGCATCCAAAACAAGAGGAATCTCAAACCTTCGTAATATCTCCCGGACCAGTTCCTGGGACTCGGAGTTGCGAGAAAGACCGGGGCCAACTACAAGAGCTTGACATCTCTTCTGGAAGCTTTCAATTTGCTCCATAGCTTTCAGGGAGAAGGTTTTTTCTTTCGTCTCGGGTAGAGGTAAAGTCATAGCTTCGGTTAGTTTAATCTCCATAACGGGATTGAGACTCTCTGGAATTCCCAGTGTAACTAATCCCGTCCCAATTCGAAGTGCTGCCATGCAAGCTAATGCAGCTGCTCCAGTCATTCCAGCGGATCCAGCAAGAACAAGAAGATGTCCAAATTCACCCTTATGAGAGGAAGGTCTGCGGTAGAAGATTTCAGGAGAAAAATTCTCAGAAGAAAGAAGTTCTACTCGTATGTCAATTTTTTCCTTTTCTATAATGTCTTTTGGGATACCAATATCTACAACTTTGACTTCTCCAGAAAAGTCTATACCAGGATAAAGATAAACCCCTCTCTTAGGATAAGCAAAGGTAATAGTGTAGTTAACTTTAACAGCCTCGCCTGCTACTTCTCCCGTATCAGCATCTACTCCTGTTGGAATATCTACTGCAATTTTGATTGCCCGGCATCTGTTAATAACATTAACCATTTCTTTTATTATACCGCGAGGAGACCCTTTGGCGCCTGTGCCTAGAAGAGCATCAACTATAATTGGCTTTCTCTCCCCCGTTGACTCTTGAGGAAAGGGCAATTCAGAAAGAGAGGATACATGCTTTATATTAACACCCATATTGCAAGCAATCTGGTAATTTGTAGCAGCATCACCTTTTATTTTTTCTTTGTCCACTCCCATAAAAACTTTTACCTGGTATCTTCTGTTAAAAAGGTGTCTTGCCACTACCAATCCATCCCCGCCGTTATTGCCGGGACCACAGAATATGTAAACTTTAGCAGAAGGTGGCCACCTTTCGGTAATGAAATCGGCTACCGCTTTTCCGGCATTTTCCATCAAAACAATTCCAGATATTCCCACCTTCTCAATGGTTATTCTGTCTAAAAACTGCATCTCTTTTGAGGTAAGTAACTTCATGGATTTATCTTTATCTATTTTTGTGTGCTCTTCGTTGAAGAATGACCGGAATGCTTTACTGGGAATGACTATTTCAAAGCCAATGCTTGAGCTATGGCAAAGCTCTTAGAGTGAGAAATGCTCACCACCACTTTATTTACCCCTTTACTTTGAAGCTCTCTATAAAACTTTGAGGAGAAAGTCACTAAAGGTACACCATCTTCATCTGGTAAAATTTGAACTTCCTGCCAGCGGGGACTAACCCCCAGAGACTTAAAGATAGCTTCTTTGGCGGCAATCCTTCCCGCCAGGAAAATCGCCTTCTCTTGTCTTTTCTCCCCCACTTTTATTTCTTCCTGGGTCAAGATATGCTTTTCTAAAGCCTTACCCCATTTGTGAAGCATTTTTTTTATTCTCTCTATCTCAACGATATCTATTCCCACTCCCCTTATCATCTTCCTATGAGCTTAAGCATATCTCTTACAGCCTGCTGTATCCCCACCAGGCAGGCTCTGGCCACAATAGCGTGACCAATACTCAGCTCATCTATTTCTTTAATTGCTGCAACTTCACGTACATTTTGATAATTTAATCCATGGCCGGCATTAACTCCCAGTTCTAATTTTTTGGCTAACATAGCTGCACCAGCAATTTTCTCCAGTTCGGTAGCAGCTTCTGCTGGAGTTTTTGCTTCAGCATACAGCCCTGTATGAAGTTCAATAAAATCCGCTTTTAATTTATGGGCTTTTCTAACACTGTTAGGAGTAGGATTTATGAACAGAGAAACCACTATACCCGCCTCATGTAAAAGAGAAATTACTTCAGAAAGTCGATCTGTAGATCTGGAAAGATCTAAACCTCCTTCAGTCGTAACCTCTTCTTTTTTTTCCGGAACTAAAGTAGCTAAATCGGGACGAACTTTGAGGGCAAATTTAACAACAAAGTCAGATAGCCCCATCTCCAGATTTAACTTTGTCTTAATGACTTGTCTTAAGATTTCAACATCTCTTTCCTGGATATGTCGACGATCCTCTCTCAGGTGAACTGTAATACCATCTGCCCCGGCAAGCTCTACCAGACAAGCTGCGGCCACGGGATCTGGAACGTCAGCCCGTCTTGCCTGTCGCAGTGTAGCTACATGGTCTATATTTACTGACAATCTTGGCATTTCTATCCCTCGATTTAAATTTTTTCTAAGCGATTCAAAGCCTCTTTTAAACTTTCTTCATCTACAGTAAGAGCCATTCTTATATAACCCTCGCCTGATGGTCCAAATCCAACACCAGGAGTTACAACTACACCGCTTTCATTTAAGAGTAAATTTGCAAAATCAATGGAAGAGAACTTATTCTGGGGAATTTTTATCCATAGATAAAAGGTGGCCTTGGGCGGGAGAACCTTCCAGCCAAGTTTTTTCAAACCTTCCACCATAACGTTTCTGCGGCGACAGTATATTTTCCGAATATCGGAAATCAAACTATCCCCCAGTTTCAAGGCTTCAATCCCGGCCTCCTGCACAGCTTGAAAAACCCCGGAATCTACGTTAGTTTTTACCTCTCTCAGAGTTTTGATGATTTTTTCATTTCCTACTGCAAAACCAATCCTCCATCCTGTCATGTTAAAACTTTTAGACAGAGAATGAAACTCTATGGCTATTTCCTTGGCACCTTCTATCTGTAATAAACTGGGAGCACGGTAATCATCAAAAGAAAGCTCAGAATAAGCAAGATCGTGACAGATAATAATATTAAATTTTTGGGCAAATTCAACTATTTGTTTAAAAAAATTCAAATCAGCTGTTGCTGCTGTTGGATTGTTGGGATAATTAATCCACATCAGTTTTGCCCGAGAAGCAATTTCGGGGTCAATATCTGCCAGCAATGGTAAAAAAAAATTTTCCTCAGTAAGGGATAAATAATGAAGCTTTGCACCGGCAAAAATTGCCCCAGCCTGATAAACAGGATATGCTGGCTCAGGCACCAATGCCAAGTCGCCTTCATCCAGTAAGCCCAGACTAAGATGAAATATGCCTTCCTTAGAACCAATTAAGGTCAAAACTTCTCTCTCAGGATCCAGTTGCACCCCAAATCGGTCTAAATACCATCGGCTCACTTCCTGTCGAAAGGCAAAAAGTCCTTCGTATGACGGATAACGATGATTACAAGGATTTTTAGCAGCTTCAACCAATTTTTCAATGATAGGAGGAGGAGTAGGAATATCTGGATCTCCCACACCGAGGTCTATAAGATCTTTCCCTTCTTTCATTAACCTTTTCTTCGCCTCATCCAATTGGGCAAAAAGATAAGGGGGGAGTAAACTCAAGCGCCTGGCTTTAACACAATGTTGGGAGTTCATCTTTTAATCCCCAAAACATCCTGTAAATCGTATAAACCTTTATTTTTTTGGGCAATGAATTTTGCACCAGCAAGAGCACCCCGAGCAAAAATTCTTCTTGATTCGGCTATGTGAGTAATTTGGAGTCTTTCATTTTCTCCCGCAAATATAACTGTATGTTCACCTACCACTGTCCCCCCTCTTAGCGAATGAATTCCTATCTCTTCTTGCTTTCGCTTTCCAGTTAAGCCTTTCCTTCCGTAAACAGCAATTTGGGAAAGCTCTTTACTTTCCACTTCGGCTAAGATTTCAGCAATTTTGAGAGCCGTCCCACTTGGTGCATCTTGTTTTAGTCGATGGTGCATTTCTATCACTTCCTTATCAAAATCTTTAAGAATCCGTGCTATTTCTTTAACCAGTGCAAAAAAAAGATTTATCCCCAGGCTCATATTAGGAGAAAGCAGAATGGGGATACTCTGTGCAGCCTCTTCTATTTCTTTCAGCTGAAAATCTTTAAATCCTGTAGTTCCGATAACCATACCTGATTTGTTTTGTTTTGCTATTTTCAGGTGTTCTATGGTCGCCTCTGGTGTTGTAAATTCTATTACAATGCGATCTTTATCAATGACTTCTTCAAGACTGGGGGTAATCTTCAAACCGCTTCTGATCTCCTTCCCTATTTCAGGATGATCAGGAGATTCGATAGCACCTACTAATTCCCAATCCTCTTCTGCTTGAATAAGAGAAATAACTTCCCTTCCCATTCTCCCTCGAGCACCACAAACAATTATTTTTACCTTCATTACTTATACCACTTTTAGGGAAGGAACTCTTTTTTCGGAAGGAAATGGTGGAGGTGGAGGGAATCGAACCCTCGTCCAGAAATGAGAAAATCAGAACTTCTACACACTTAGCCTGTCTTCTGTTTTATCACCCATCATCTCTCCGACAGGCAGGATAGAAGATGGGTTAGCAGAGTTATTTTTCTCCTTGCTTCACTCTGCAAAAAGCAAGGAAAAGTCCTGCTTTCTGACACCTGGGCTACTTCGCAGGACGAAAGTAGCTGGCGTTAGCTGCTTCTTATGCAGCTAAAGCTAAGCTTTCGTTGGCGCTTAGTTTTTTCCGGATAGTTTTACAAGGAATCCGGACCTTGGTGTGCAATTCTGATTTTCTCTATCCCTGTCGAAACCTTATCACCCCCACAAAGATCAAATATTAAACTTCTCCCTTCCTTTTAAAACTCTCCTTACCTCTTTGTCCACGTATTCCCGTTTGAGTTTCTCTCTTTTATCGTATTTCTTCCTTCCTTTAGCCAGTCCAACTTCAACTTTGGCAAGACTTTTTCTAAAGTATATACGTAATGGTATTAATGTCAAGCCCTTTTGGGATAACATCCCGGTTAATCTCTTGATTTCCTTTTTGTGAAGGAGAAGTTTCCTTTCTCTCTTGGGATCATAACTTTCATGTGTGGAAGAATAGGGAGCTATATGCAAGTTACAAAGCCACATTTCTCCATCTTTTATTCGGACAAAACTGTCGGTAAAACTTACCCTTCCTTCACGTATTGATTTTACTTCACTTCCCTTTAAAACAATACCAGCCTCGTAAGTCTCTAAAATTTGATATTCGTGTCTTGCCCTTTTGTTAACTAGCATTGCCCTAACTTCTCACAGGAGAGAATTTATTAATAGTGCCAATAAGAACCCCAAGAGTCAAAAAAGCACCAGGAGGAAGGATCATAATTACCCAGGGTCGGAAATAATTTCCCAGGATTTGATAGCCAAAGATCGATCCGGAACCGAAAAGCTCTCTTATGCTCCCCAAAATAACCAGGGCTAAAGTGAAACCTATTCCCATTCCCAGAGTATCGGCAATTGAGGGTAATAAGGGATTCTTTGAAGTGAAAGCCTCTTGTCTTCCCAGAATTATACAGTTAACCACAATCAAAGGAACATAAGGACCAAGTGCCTTACTTATCTCGGGAAGTTGGGCTTTAAAAACAAAATCAATTACAGTTACAAAACTGGCAATAATTATAGTAAAAGTTGCAATCCTGACCTCAGAAGGAATAAAATTTCTAAATATAGAAATAACAATTCCTGAACACACCAGAACAAAAATCACGGCAAGACCCATAGAAAGACCATTTATAGCTGAATTAGTCACTGCCAGAGTAGGGCACATCCCCAGAAGCTGAAAAAAAACCGGATTTTGGCGCCATAAACCCTTCACAAATTCAGCATAAAGGCGATATGATTTCATCTTTCCATATCTCCCTCTTAAAATTTTCTCCTTGCTTTTAGAATAAGCTTATCATTGTTCTTAATTTACAAAAACTATCCGGAAAGTCAACTTGCTTTTTCCTGAAATTGGGACACTTTTTTCATGAAGATAAAGGCTCCCGGGTATCTCAAAGGAAGCCTCTTTTTGGCGAGCAGAAAGCTTCGCCATAGTAGAAACTTTTGCACCCACAAAAAGCGGAGGCCGAGCTGCACTAAAATAATAGGTGAGATAAACCTCTTGCGAGGCACACTTCCTGGGAGATACCCGGGAGCCTAAAGCGAAAGGTACAGGTAAAACTGTCCCAATGTCAGGCTTTTTCTCTGAGATAATTTACCAAACTTAACAAATCTAACTTTTTTGATAGAATTTTCACTAAAGTAACTTTCTAAATTCTGGACATGTAATTATGCAAGAGAAAATTTTCATTGGTACTTCGGGTTGGTGGTATGAGCACTGGAGAGAGCTTTTTTATCCTTCTCATCTTGATAGAAAGGACTGGTTTGCTTTTTACGCAAAATTTTTTGACACAGTCGAGATAAACAGCTCTTTTTATCGTCTGCCTTTTCCCAATATGGTCAAAAGCTGGGCAAAACGGGCACCTCAGAGGTTCAAATTTACACTTAAGATGTGGAGAAGAATAACTCATCTGCGGCGTCTTAAAAATGTAGAAAAGGACCTCGAGGTATTTTTTGCCAGAATTAAACCTCTGGAAAAAAACTTAGGAGCAATACTTTATCAACTCCCTCCATCGTTGAAAATAGACCTTGACCTTCTACAAGAATTTCTGGAGATTTTGCCCCGGGATTTAGACCAGGCTGTTGAATTTAGACATAAATCCTGGCTTGATCCAAGGACATTCTCCTTGCTGGAAAGCTACAAAATAGCCTATTGTGTGGTAAGTATGCCTGATTTCCCTGAACTGGTTGAGATAACCTCAAAAATCTCTTATATTCGCTTTCATGGAAAACAGGTTCTTTACGGATCCTCTTATTCTGATACCGAACTTGTAGAATGGGCAAGAAAAATAAACGCCTTTTTTGACAAAGGTGTGGAGAAAGTATATGTTTATTTTAACAATGATTATAATGCCTTTGCCGTTTTTAATGCTTTGAAATTAAAAGAGCTTCTCCAAAATAGTTAAAAAGAAAAGTGAAGGGGTTGACTTTCCTGTTTTTTAAGTTATCTTTCTTTATTGACCAGGTAAGCAATAAACAAAAAACTGACTCGATAAAGTTAAACAAATGCTGGAGGTTAAAGATTTAGAAAAACGCTTTGGTGGGGTAAAAGCGGTAGACAAATGTTCCCTTCGAGTTGAAGAACGCTCCATTACCGGTCTTATTGGGCCAAATGGAGCTGGCAAGACTACTGTTTTTAATCTTATAAGTGGACTTTATAAGCCAGATGGTGGAGAGATCTGGTTTTTGGGAGACAGAATTGATGGACTTCCCTCTCATGAAATTGCTCGTCGAGCTATTTCCAGAACATTTCAGATCCCGCGAGAATTCAAGGAAATGACCGTCCTGGAAAATCTGATGCTTATTCCTCAAAAACAGAAAGGGGAAAATATCTTTAACAGTTTATTTAGACCAAAAATTGTGAAAGTCCAAGAAAGGGAAAACAGGGATAAGGCTTTAAGAATCCTGGAATTTCTGGAACTTGCACATCTGAAAGACGAATATGCAAAAAATCTATCTTCAGGACAAAAAAAACTCTTAGAGTTAGCAAAAATCCTGATGTCAGATCCTCGTGTTATCCTGCTTGATGAACCTGGAGCTGGAGTAAATCCAACTCTAATGAAAAAATTGGTAAGGAGCATAGAAAAACTCCGAGAAGAGGGAATAACCTTTTTTCTTATTGAACACGATATGGATCTGGTAACATATCTCTGTGATCGGGTTATTGTTATGAACAAAGGTCGAAAAATGACTGAGGGGACCCCTCAGGAAATTAAAAAGGATAAAAGGGTTCTTGAAGCTTATCTTGGAGCATAACATCATGGCCACACTGGAAGTTGTAGAGCTTAAATGTGGATACGGGGAAACCGAAATTCTACACGGGGTATCTTGCCGTGTGGAAAAAGGAGAAATTGTATGCATCATAGGTCCCAACGGTGCTGGAAAGTCAACACTGATGAAGGCAATCTTGGGCATTTTGAGGCCCACGGCGGGAAAGGTTTTCTTTAAGGGTAGAGACATCACAGGAAAATATCCTGATGAAATAGTTAGAGAGGGGATATGTTATGTTCCCCAGGTAGATAATATCTTTCCTTCTCTCACCGTAGAAGAAAATCTGGAAATGGGTTCTTTCATCAAAAAAAATGAGTATAAGAATAAAATGAACCAGGTTTTTCAGCTCTTTCCAGATTTGAAAGAAAAAAGGAAGGTAAAAGCCAAGAAATTAAGTGGTGGACAGCGGCAGATGGTAGCAATAGGCAGAGCTTTAATGATGGAGCCGGAACTTCTCCTCTTAGACGAACCTTCAGCAGGATTAGCCCCTCGTCTTGTGCAAATCATCTTTCGTAAAATTCTCCAGATAAATCAGAATGGTATTTCCATTCTTATGGTAGAACAGAATGCCAGAAAAGCTCTGGGAATATCCCATCGGGGTTATGTTTTGGTAATGGGCCGGAATCGATTTGAAGATATGGCTCAGAATATACTAAATAATGAGGAAATCGGGAAACTATATCTGGGAGAATAATTTCTTCCTGAACCAAAAATAAAATGGATATTCTTTCAAGAATCCCTCAGTTAGTCTTATATGGCCTTATTTCTGGAAGTATAATTACTCTGGGAGCAATAGGACTGTCTCTCACCTACGGTATCCTCAAATTTGCCAACTTTGCCCATGGCGATGTAATGGCAACGGGTGCTTTTTTAACTCTAACATTTTTATCTCTATTTCAAATGTTCAATATCCCTTCCCAGCCTTTTTTCTCTCTCTCCTTCGGACTACCTCTCTTGCTTGCTTTCATATTAGGTATGTTTTCAAATGCCACTATTGCTGTTGCCATTGACAAAATACTCTACAAAAGACTGCGCACTACCGGACGTATTACACTACTTATAGCTTCTGTTGGGGTAGCTTTTGTTCTCCGAAACACTCTTCAGTTTATATGGGGACCCCAACCCCGCTACTACATAAAAAAAATCCAAATTGCCCTTTCTTTTCCCAGCTTAGGAATAAAAATAAAACCTGATCAAATATTTATTATAATAGTCGCAAGTTCACTGGTCATATTTTTACACTTTTTTCTCAAAAACACCCGGATGGGAAAGGCGATGCGTGCAACAGCAGACAATATGCAACTTGCTCGTGTTTCAGGTATAAACACCGAAAGTGTTATCAACTGGACCTGGGCAATTGGTGCAGCTTTGGCTGCGGCTGGTGGAACTCTGGCTGGAATTGAGGATAAGTTTATAACCCCAAATTTTGGATGGAACATGTTACTTCCCATATTTGCTGCGGTTATTCTGGGGGGAATAGGCAGTCCCTATGGAGCCATGCTGGGCGGGATGATAATTGGTCTTTCAGGTGAAATCTCCACAGCTTTCATACCCACTTCCTATAAGCCAGCTGTAGCTTTTATTATAATGGTTATAATGTTACTTTTT
>Ga0190361_1001103_pt1 | contig 10404 bp, 8 predicted proteins | sample 48721845_MG_FD_161273 | JGI IMG/M metagenome (GOLD analysis project Ga0190361, IMG submission 161273) | Hydrothermal vent microbial mat bacterial communities from Southern Trench, Guaymas Basin, Mexico - 4872-18-4-5_MG | ecosystem: Environmental > Aquatic > Marine > Hydrothermal vents > Microbial...
ACACCAAACCCCTGTGAAACGCCTTTCCCCAGACCAAAGAAATCAGGGATTCTGAAATTCACCCTGAACTCCCCACCAAACCCTATCAGCGGTATAGCCTTATACTCCACCTGCTCATCATATAAAAGCGAATGAACATAAAGCTTTCTATCCACCACATAATCCAGACTCTTGCACATCGAGAGGATATTACCCACGAGGATACCGTTCAAAAACTCCTTTTTGGTTCGCCAATCGCTTATCTCTTTGTATCTTTCGTAATTACCGGGATTCAATGCGAGCCAGTGTGTTAAGAATTTATAATGACGGTTCTCTCGGCATGCTCCCAGTTCCCCTCTCAAAGCGTTCATTTGCACGCTTTCTACTTTATACGTGCTACCACCCAGTTCCAGTTTATCTATCTCATCCGCGATCCTCTTGAGTATATCCGCTCCTTCTTCTATACCCAAAATAATTGGTGTGCCTTCTATTATCTTGTATTGCACCCTCGGATAGGTGTATAAATAGCCCGCTTCTTCGATGTGATGATGTAAAATCGGATATTCCTTGAATTTGCTGGCTATGTAACCGCGCAACCTGGATGCCCCTTCTTTTACTGCTCTTTCTGTATTGAGTACCATTACCAGTATCTTCAAATTCATCTTAGAACTTAGAACTCAGAGCTTGGGGAACTCCGATTTTCTCATTAAGCCTTTCGCATCCTCAACCACCAGTTCTACATATTCTCTCACGCTTTCAAACATCCTCTCCGCATCTTCTCGCTTCACCGGCACTAAGCCATGAGCAAGTATGGAATTGTTCCTCTTTGACAGAAGGTCCTGCATCTTCTTATCCTCTAAGAATTTCTTACCCACCTCATCCCCTAAATCTTGTAATAACTCAAAATCTTTCCTCAGCGGTAGTTTTATCTTCCCTTCCTCGTCTCGCAACTTCTCATACTTCTCTATCGTATTCTTCTCCAGCTTTCCCAGAGTCTCCAACTGCCATACGTCCACATCCGAACTGTTTATCTCGTATCTAGTTCTCAGCACAGATTGCCCAATTAACTCTATAATTCTATAAAGTCGTGCAACTGCGTCATCGTATTTGCCCTCTTCCATCCTCCTTCGGGCGTTGTTCATTAAATCAACCAGTATAAAATCTTGTTTCTCCCTCGCATTCATTAACCGCCCTAAAAAACTTTTGTTATACGCCGTTTCCCCGGCTTTAACCCCCGCCAGCATCTGAAACGCCTTCTCGTGCTCGAATTTATCCCACAAATCGTAAGCCTTAACAAGCTTCTTGTACTCTTCTTTATCCTCTAATGCCACTATCCGATCTAAATAGCCCATAGCTTCACCGAATCTATAAGAATTAAACGCTTCTTTAGCACGGTCAAGCAGGTATTTGTCATAAGCGGCAAACAAATTCTGCACCCTCGCTGCCTCCGTATCCGGAGTTACAACGCCATTTTCACCTCTCTTACCCGCTACTAAACTCAATTTCTTCTGATATAACATGGCACAAATAGCAGCGCTTGTGGTCATCGTTTTTGTCCCCGAAGTATAGTCTATGATTATCTCATTCCCTTCTTTCTCTTCCTCCTTTATTTTTTCCTCTATTTTTGTATAACACTCATAAAAATCGTCTATATCCTTCAATCCGACAAATTCGTAATTCTCCAATTCCTTCCCTTTCTTCTCATAATATTGCTCCTTTAGCGACTCTACTGTCTCTATACTCTCTTCAGAGCCAAAAAATACAATCTTATCTGGATTATAGATCTCAATAGAAGACAAAAGACCATGTGCTAAATTTCTTACCTTCTTCTCCTTATCTAATCCCACTCCTGTTCCTACGGTCATGAATAAAGCCCGTTTCATCTTTAATCTCCCACTTTAGCTTTACTGGCTTGCTTTTCAAATCTTATTTTCAACCACCCCAGAGGATATTTTGGCTTTCCATCTTCAAATACTATTCGCCGTGTCTTGGGGAACTCACTCACGAAAAACGGTTGATTTCTTCTCTTCCCCAAGCTGAATCTCTTCCGCAGTCCGAAGAAATCCAAATCCGGCTCTTCTTGCAATAGCCTCCCAATCGTCATCCCGTGCCAGCCAGAACCCCATGCAAGATGAAGTAAGAAAGAATCTTCTTCTCTTCTTTCTCTCAACATTTCATAAAATTCTAAAACATTATCAAGTTCTCTTGGTCTATTATACTGCCTGAAAAATCTCATTTCATCTTCGATAAACATATCTGCGAATTCGTTGCAAATCCTCGGTATTTCTCTTACAAGCCTCTTCTTGTTTTCAAAATGCAATTCGCTCGCTGCATCGTCTTCAAGCAAAAATTCATCTATTTTCGTTTCCAAAACCAGCTTCGTTCCAGGCTTCAACGCCTCCACATACGTGTAAAAACTTTTCCAGTTGTGCCCCCGCGGCGTTGTTGTCAATGTTCGCACTTCTTCAATCTTTAAATTATTGGTGGCAACCGCATTAGTGTCTGAGACTTGCAATGCCTTCAAAAGATCGTGAGTCGGATCTATACCAAAAACTTCCTTTTCTATCTCATCAGCAACACGTTTCTTATCTACTCTGTCCCTGGACCGTACCAAATTCTCTAAATGACGTTTAGCTCGGTTAAACCTATTCGGGTCGTTTTTCAGCACCCACCACAAAATCGCTGTTCTTATCGCACCCTTCACCGAACTGCCGGGAATATACGCTTCTTCCTTCGTTTTTATATGTTCTCTCACTTCACTACTTCGACTCAATCTACCAATCAATTGCTGGAGTTTTGTTCTCGCTGACGGGGTTATCTCCAGTGCGTATCTAACGTGTTCCTTCGCAACCCCTGGTGCAAATCTCCCAAGATAAAATGCTCCTGCCTTTGCATCCTCGATAAATCCATCAGTATCAAATCTCTCATCCTCAAAAAGCCTGTCCATGTCCGCACGATAAAAATTATCCTCTACAACATACTCAATCGGGCTTATTGTACCGCCACCACCTATGTGAACCGGAGAAATCACTTCTATCTCATATCTCATTCGCCCACCCCCACCGGCACTGCAAACGCATATCCATATCTGTAAACTTCATGCAAATCTATTCCTATCGGCTTAACGTCTGCCAGACCACCATACAGGCTCGACCCTTCGCCAATTTTGAATACCGAACCCTCAGAGAACATCCTAACTGTTCTCCTCCTCAGATTCTTCGCTTCCAGCGAGTAAATCCATCCTCCTCTGTTTATCAACTCGTAGTATCCATCCTTTAACGAGATTTCTCCTTCCCCCGGGTAATATAACGAAAGCGTAACAAAGTGATTCTTTGGTTCTATATTCAATTCTATCTCATTGAACTCTGCTTCAAACAACCCTTTACCGTAAGTTCTGTCTCCTCCTATTCCTTCATCTCCAAGCACTCTTATAGCTGCCTCTACTCTTTCCTTGTATTCTTTCATCCTCAAATCCATCAGGAAATATAGACCACAATTCTCAGCGAACGAGACCTCACCAAAATGGTAAATATTTGATGCACTTGTTTTTCTGTCTATTGCAACTCTCGGAACTTCCTTTTTACCAAAAATTTTTATTTCTTTGTTCTCTTTCACGCCAAATTCCTTTCTTAATCTTTTTAGCTCTTCATCATCAAAAAGAATACCTTGAATAATGTTCTCATCATTAATATAATCCTTTATCCTACTCTCTTCCTTTGTTACATTCCAAAAAATCTTCTCAGAAACAAACTTCACTCTCTTTAACCTTTTTAAAAGGCTAAATTTGCCCACCTTCTCATTCTCTTTCCTCTCGGCATTTAATCCTTCTATCACCTCATCATCCACATAATTATCCCAGTTTATGGATAACGGTAGAGGGAAAGTCAATATTTTGCCAGCATACAGGAAAGCAGAAGAAATTAAAAAAGGTGGTTCACGGTCTTCAAATAGCTTTAAAACATCCTGCAATCCTTCATTACCGTAAAGCAATCTATATGCGTTACAAATAGCGCTGAATAAGGTATCAGAGTGAATATAATCCGAGGTCTTCTCCAAAACTGCCTCCTTATCGCCAAGATGAAAATGTGCCTTCGGTTTTAGTTTGCACACTCTCATGCTACCTGATTTCTTCCCTTATCGCTTCAAAATTCTTTACTATGTCTGCTGGAGTCGTATATTCACCATTTATCGGCTCCTTCTTCTCTATCTCTACATCCCCGCTCTCATAATCCGCCTTTGAGTTCCAGTATACGTTTATATCTTCAAATTTCACCCTGCCATATCCTCTTGAACCGCTTCCACCCAGATAATCGTGCTCTAAAAGCTCCAGCGCTTTGAATACCTCCTTCAAATTGCTTTTATCACCTTCACTGAAGATGTTGTATATCATCCCGAACTCGAATTCTGCTCCTTCTGGAACCCTCTCCATCTGTCTCGGGTTCGCTGCTGAGGTTATTCTATCTATTACATTCTCCCATTTCACTTCTGTATAAGGCAGGTCTGTCCTTGCTTCTTTAAGCATCTCGGTACTTCGCTCTGTTAAAAAAGCATCCCTCACAATCAGCCGGGTTGGCTCACCAAAACCTTTCTCACCGGGCAGACCAAAGATTTTGCAGACTTTGCACCGACTGAAACTCTCTTCATCCTCGCACTGGTGAATCCGAGACCCTCCAACATTCGCATTAAACTCCAATCCTTCCGCTTTCTCCAGTAACGACCTTAGTTTCCCCTTCAATGATGACCCCGGTATGTATGGTCGCTCTGTTATCGGATCCTTTATCACGGGATTATCCAAGCCCCCTATATCCAATCCAACAGTTGCACCACCAATACTCAAGCCTGTTTCCGCCCTTATCTTCCCCGTTATCAACACTTTTCCTTCCAAGCTTATTTTTACCATTTTTACCTCCTAATCCTTCCCCCATTTCCGGTGATAGGCTACAATCGCCTCAAAGAAGTCCTTGAATCTATCAAATTTACCTTCATCGTCGTCTATTTCTTTGATTGCTTTGTCCAGCACTTCTTGAAGAGGCAGTACTTCTCGATGCCTGCCCGCAGTATATGCTAATTTCGGTCTTAAAAGATCTATTTTGTATTTATCGAATTCCATCTTTTTCACTTCACTGAAGATATTTCGGATTTGGGATGTGGTCATCCCTGTTCCCCCCTCTCTTTTCTCTTTCCCTAAAAGTTCTCCCAAGTCTTTGGCGTCTTCCACCAACTTCTTACTATCCCCTGCCAAAATATCAGGCAAATCCTTTTTTATTTTTTCCACAATATTCCTCCTATCCATTTTTCTCACCCTGTTCCTTCCTCGTCAAAAATTCCACCCATCGCACTGCGATAGGCAAATACTCTATATTTTTACGAATAAGCTTTTCTGTTTCCCTCAATAAGGGCTCATTCTCATTTGAAACTTTCGTTCTCGCAATCACATACGCCAATAGCCACCTCCACCTACCATACCGGTCATCATACTTCGCCAGAGCCTCACCACGCTTTGCGCTTTCTCGCTTATACTCATCATAAATCTCATATAATTTTTGTAGAATAGCGCGAGATACGCCGCCCGCTTTAATAAGCTTCTCAAGATTAGCCTTGAGATTGGTGATCTCACCGCTAAACTCATACCACTTCACCGGCATTCCTAAAAATGTGATACCATCCTTCTCTATTGGCGTGGAATCCTCCTTCTTTAAACTCTTTGATTTATCCAATGCTTCTCCTGCCGTATCTGCTACCTGAGATAAGGGATATTTCTTTGATGGCGCTATTGTGATACCCGTAGATGAGGTAATATTCGGATTTCTGCACGTAAAACCTCTGAAATCTTCGTAAATCCTCTTACCTATCTCCGGCATCCTATCCCAGGAACCCACAATGAAAAGGTCATCACCACCAGAATAAATCGCGTATATTTTACCCTTATATCCCTCACCTTCGCATATCCTCTCTATCCACCCCCTGAAGAACAACGAAAGCATGAAACTCAGATTTGATATCCTCGATATTGTTCTATCCTCCCCTAAACCACCCAAAAATATCATACCAAGGTCATCTACATCCGCTCTTAACACCGCCCATCTCTTTATCCCCGCAGAATCATCAGCCATCTGACCAAAATCTTTTATCTCGCCCGAAGTATTGTACGGCGTATTCTTCACCAGGAACTTAAAGCCAAAAGAGATTGGAACTTCCATATTCGTATTCGTACATCCTGAAATAACATCCGTAAAATTTGTATCGTTTAACTTATACACAAATATATGCTCATGCTCAGGGTCCTCCTTCTTTAAAGTCTCTATCTCTATATTCTCCTTGAACTCATATTCAACACCAAACTTGGAGAGAGCATCTTTCCAGCTCCCTCTCTCCTCTTCTCTTATTTTTATGCCCTCCTTCCATGTCTCAATCCAGTAATTCGCTCTCGCAATATCCTTTGCAAGCACTTCTAAACTTTTACAAAAGCTACATACCATTCTCCCCTCCTCTTCCCTCACTCCCTCTTCACTACCGCAGATCTCACACCTCGTCCCCCCTCTGTCTATCGGTCCAAAAATTTTTTCGTGCATTCCCGGCATCTCTAAAATCTCTGTGAATTTCCTCTTCTTTCCCAATGCTATCTTATCACCAATTTCGCCCCATTTTATACCGAACTTCTCGTTTTGAAAATCATTAGCAGACAAAGGAAGCCATTCAAGCACTAAATAAAGTTCTCCTTTGTGAATTTCTAATAATATTTCGGCAATTCTTTTGCGAATCGCATTTAAATCCGCTTCTACAACACCCGGCGCAAGGATATAAAAATGCCCACCACCGCAATAAAGCAGGTTTGTGAAAGGCAAACTCAATTCTCGCAAGATATATTTCGCAATGCTCTCTGATAGCAACTCCAAATAGAAAGACCTGCCACGTAAACCCTTTGCAGCTCCTTTTGAGGTTATTGCATAAATAAATTTCTGTATTCCAGAAATATCACCGCCTATGAGTAGAAATTTAGCTTCGTTCAGGGCTTCTTCGCACTCGCTTAAATTCCCCCTTCTCCTTTTCTCGAGCCCGCTCATCACATTATCGAGGTATTCCTCTTCTACATTCGATTTGTACAGACACGAAGCAATAGCGCATGCTGTCTTCAAATGGTCGAAGAGTGGGACATCCGGCTTTGACCTCCAGACCGCTGACGGTACGCACCATGTATATTTCTGCAAAAGATGGTATAACGTGTTGAAATACGCATCAAAATCCCTTATCGTTTTTATTTCTTTAACTTCGTCCACAAATTCCTTCCATAAACATTTATAAGCGCCCTTCAGCCAATCTTCTGCTCCTGGTCCTGACTCTCTCTTTAAATCTTCTAACGGTTTTGGAAATATAACATCTCTATTTAATTCCAGCTTTTTGACTGGATAATAGTATCTATATTCAGAGTATTCAGAGGATGACCTGCCTTTCCCGATATCAATCCTCGAAAAGATGGATATTAACGGTGTCTTCTCTCGTTCTCCCTTTCCTTCTCCTTCCCCTAATCCCCTTCTTTCGCCTGACGAGAGCCAATCTGCCAGCGCGATAATCTTTAAATTTAAATCACGATTCTTTGAATTATGATGGTATGATACTAAAGATTCACAATTTTGAAGTTCTTCTGGCAGATAATTAACGACGAAACTTGCACTCCATTTTGCATGTGCGCCATGCTTTCCATAATCCTCGGGGGTGAGATGGTTATATCTACTATCATGTGGTTCACCACTTCCCTGCCAGAACTTACCGATGTCGTGAAGTAGTGCCGCGAGCCGGAGGGTATTTTCCTTATCCATCTCCATTAGCTTTAGCTTTAACTTGAACTTAAAGAAAAATCATTTTATATAAAACTAAATACGGTAATCACTCCGATTCTATCCTCCCTTCATCAGTGGGTAGGCAGTATGGAATTGCACGATACTTGTCTGGGTGTTCGGGTCCACAATAAGAAAAGTTTTATAATAACGTAGCAGGAATAGTCCAGCATGATAAAGAAGGAGATAATAAACTATCAGTTTGGCGAGCGTATAAAGTCAGAGTTGATCATAGGCTCAAAGATGCTGGCGGTGATGGAAGCATTGGAAGCATGTGAATTGGAGGGAGCGAAGAAGACGATGGATGCATTCTTCGATGCCCTCGCTGTGGAGACAGGAATGGCATTGAGGGCAACAGGACAGCCCGAGTTCGCAATGGTAGAAGAGAAGTTGAAAGAGGTGAGACGGAAGATAGAGGAGGCAGATTATCGGGAGGCACATGCTAACTTCGGCAGAGCGGTCTCTCATGCTACTACTGCATGTGATAAAACAATGAGGACGCTGATAGATATGGATTTGTGATAGTATTAGTAATAGAAGTAATAGAAAACTTCATTTCGGTCTATCATTGCATCGTTAATAAAAAAACCTTTCTTTCAAAAAAAAGCTTTACCAAGGAAATGTTATACTTTATGTACTACAAAATATAACAGTAACAGAATAGATTTAAATATAATAAAACCTTCCTAAAAATGGGAGGCTTCTTGGTGAGCTTGAGGGTAAGGACGCTAATTATCTGTGTAGACAGGGACAATGATATAGGTGAGAAGGCGGGTTTAAAAACACCAATTCTAGGTAGAGAAGCGAGCATAGCGGCTGCTACCAAGCTTGGGCTTGCGGACCCGGAAGATTCCGATATTAATGCAATATTTGAGGCGATCAGGGTATACGATAGACTGAAATCGGAGAATGTCGGGTCGGCGGAGATTGCATTGATTGCCGGAGATAAGAATCTTGGAATCGTATCAGACAGGAAGATAGGAGAGGAGCTGGATAAAGTTCTCTCCAGCCTGGGGGCTGAATCTGCAATACTCGTGAGTGATGGTGCGGAGGACGAATGTATCATACCTGTCATTCAATCGCGGGTGAAGATAGATTCGGTACGAAGAGTGGTTGTGAGGCAGAGTAAGCCGTTGGAGAGCACTTTTTATATGATGAAGAAGCTGATAGAGGAACCCGGGTTCTCACATACTTTCCTGCCACCTGTAGGACTCATTCTCGTCCTGTTAGCCATCTCTTTACTGTTTGAGCTATCAGGGAAGGCGATAGGAATAATCCTGGGAGTTATTGGCACTTATATACTGTTAAAGGGTCTGGGACGTGAGAGGCTGCTATGGGATTTGCTGGAGCTGCTAAAACAGTCACTATACAGTGGCAGGATATCCTTTGTCGCTTATATCTGCTCTATTGTGTTATTGATTCTGGGTACATTTCAGGGTATGGTAGGCAGCTGGGATTATTACATGAAGATGGGTTCAGAGATAGGTGGACCTCTATTACCTGTTGTAGTCTTCATCGAGTATGCGATATGGTGGTATGTAGGTGCAGCATTAGCCCCTCTGACCGGTAAGATGCTGAATATGTTTATAGAGGGTGAGAGGGTGATAGCGCACTGGGCTATTATGTTCTCTATTATCGCCTCTGGAATTATTCTCTGGGGTGGTAGCAAGAGTGTACTGTTATTAAACGAAGGAAATTATCCAATGGCTTATCAGTCGCTCTTCTTTGCATTCCTTGGTGCTATTATCATCTCCCTCATGGGTGTTAAGATATCATATTATGCAAAAACTGCGGACGAAGGGGAAGAAGGGAAAGCGGAAGTGGGTTTAAAAGTACAGGAGAGTAAGTGAGATAACAAATAAAATAAATTCATATCCACAACCAAGAACAAATAATGGACCTGGAGTTTCAGAAATAGAGATAGAAATATGACGAAAGAGAAATGGGAGAAGTTCTGTCCGCAATGCGGTAAGATAACGGATGACTTGATTGATTCCTTATGCCGTGAGTGTTTCATGGGTACCATTCAATTGATTGAGCCCGATGCGATGAAGGTACGCGTGTCCATGTGCAGGAAGTGTGGCGCTTACTTCAGGGGCGGTGAGAGGACGAGTATAGAAGATGCAGTAGTTCATATAGTGTCAAGAGAAATAAGGAGGAGATATAGAGATAGACTGGAGAGTTGCAGGGTGGAGGTGAACCAGATAGTTAGAGATAGCGGAAGAACGAGGGAGATAGTGACAGTGACTGTGAGAGCGGAGATAAGGGGTGTAACAGTAGAGCAAACAGGGGAGATAGAGGTAGATATAAAAACAGGGACCTGTAATAGGTGCAGCAGGATAGCAGGTGGTTATTACGCTGCTATAGTACAGATAAGAGCACAGGACAGGTATCCTGCCGATGAGGAACTTGCAACGGCAGTAGAAATCGCACAGGCTTCATTGAGTGGTGAGGAGTTCGTAACCAGGCAGCAGTTATTAAAAGAGGGGCTGGATATTTACGTCAGCAGCATGGAGTGTGGGCGCAGGATCTCACGTGCGATAGTGAAGCGATTGGGTGGCAATTTCACCGAGAGCCGGAGATTATACGG
>Ga0190361_1001106_pt1 | contig 10399 bp, 10 predicted proteins | sample 48721845_MG_FD_161273 | JGI IMG/M metagenome (GOLD analysis project Ga0190361, IMG submission 161273) | Hydrothermal vent microbial mat bacterial communities from Southern Trench, Guaymas Basin, Mexico - 4872-18-4-5_MG | ecosystem: Environmental > Aquatic > Marine > Hydrothermal vents >...
CGGACCTCCCTCATATGTACTCGATCTGATCGCCGCGCACGATCATCCGCCGACGGCGGTGTGCCCAGCACATGTACGAAACGGAGACGAAGAAGCTGGCGGGCAGGCGGTGCATGCCCCGGGCTTTGACCCCCAGCACGGTGGTCTTGCCGCCGAAGCCCATCGGACCGATGCCCAGCTGATTGGCCTGTTCGTAGAGCTTCGTCTCCAACTCCGCCAAACGGGGATCGGAGTTCCGGTCGTCGAGCGGCCGCAGGAGCGTCTGCTTCGAGCCGAGGAAGGAGGAGCCGCGGTCGCCGCCAATGGCGACGCCGAGCACACCCGGCGCACATCCCTTGCCCTGGGCGCGATGCACAGCGTCGAGTACAACCTTGCGCACGCCTTCGAGGTCTCTTCCGGCCCCCAAGCGGGTGTCCGGGAGAGAATACTGGGCGCCCACGTTCTCACAGCCACCCCCTTTGAGCATCAGATCGACGACCAGCTCATCTTCCTCGATCTCCTCGAAGTGGATGGTGGGGAAAGCTTCATCGCCCAGGTTATTGCCGCTGTTCTTGCCGCTGATGGCATCCACGGCGTTGGGTCTGAGATAGGCCCGGGCGGTGGCCTCGGCCACGGCGGCGCGTATCTGATCCCGGAGTTGTCGGGTGCTCCAACCCGCCGGGTGGCGCACGTAGAACAGCGGCGTACCGGTATCCTGACAGATAGGGGTGGAGTGCAGGCGGGCCATTTCGACGTTCCTCAAGATGGCATCCAGCGCTCCCTGTGCGGCCGAGCCCGGCTCCTCACGCTCGCGTGCCTGCCTTAACGCGGCCTCCACATCGGGCGGAAGATCGGTGCTGGCGAGACGGATCAGTTCAAGGAACATTTCGGTCAGCTCAGGCATTGTTGATCTCCGGAGAGCGCGGATGGATCGGGGCCCTGGTCAGGATCTTGATGGCACCTCTAATACTAGAGCATCCCATGTTAGGGAGAAGTGACGAATTGCCCTTCCTATGTGAATGGGTGTTAGATTGTTGCACCAGCAGAGGTGGCTGTGGATGGATCCTTTGCCGGCTTCTTCACAACCATGACCGGGCGATCCGCGCCAACGATGATCTTATGGGCGATATCTTCAAGCAGGAGGCGCTGCCAGGATTCTGAAGGATGCTCGCCGATGACAATAAGATCATAGTCTCCAGCTTTGCCCTCCTCCAGGATCTCCTCCACAACGAGACCATGACGGACGATTGCTTCGGCATTCAGGTGATCCTCCTCCAGTAGATGCTCATCGATTTCCAGAACCAGACCTTCGGGCGACTCCGCTTCGATCAGATGCTCGGCATCCGCGCGCAGTTGCCAACCGGGCACGCCGGGACGGGTGCTTATCTGGGACATCACGTGAAGAACGGTCAGCCTAGCCTTTTTCGGCAACCAGTCTGCGGCGAGTTCCTTGAACTGCGTCATAAGGTGAGGGCTGTCAGCACCACTATCGCAAATAAGTATTCTCTCGGGAAGCTTAGGGTTGCCTCTGGAGATGATGACCGAGCAAGGGCCATATCTCAGGACCCATTCAGCGGTGGACTCATGTCGGCGGCTGAACAGGCCAACTCTCAGGCGCATGCCCATGAGAACGAGGTCGTAGTTTCCTTCTTGCGCCAGCCGTACGATTTGCTCTCGAGGCGAGCCGACGGCGATGTGTATCGGGAGTTCGCGCATTTGATCGGGGAGGAGCGTAAGGGCACGGGCAAGCCTTTCCTCAGCCATCGCCCGATGCTCCTCGCGGCGGATGATGTGAAGGAGCATGGGTTGAGTGGAGGCCGCGGTACCGATAAGCGAACCCAGAATCAGGGCCGGATCGGAGTGCGGCAGGCCGTCGGTGGCGATCAAGATGCGCATAAGGAGTGATCTCCTAAGCAAGCAGTAGCAGGGCGGGCAGAAGGAATATGAAGCCCATAACCATTGTCATACGGGCCCTACTGGACGTGATCCAATTGACAAAGCAAAGCAGACCTTGCTCGAAGCGGTAGAACCGAAATAAGAGTAGAAAAATGGACACGATGGCAATGCTGAGCATTTGTGCCAGAACGATGATGGGTGCCTTGGAGTTCCCAAGCAACATTGATGCAAATAAAGTGTCGACGAATGTGGTGATGTTTGCGCCCATGATGTAGGGGATAACGTTCTCGCGGCGGACGAATCCCCGATTGCTGAGGGGGATCAGGATCCCCAGGGAGAGGCTGACGGACATGGAAATGAGTGTGATCCCTGCGCCGAGTAGAAACATGATCAAGGGGCGGTAGACGAGGCGAGAGGGTCGGCCCAAGACGCTGTCACGCAGGCTGAAATAGGGGAGGCATCGATCGAACAGATTGAAGCTGAGCAGAGAGATTGCTAGGCCCACGAGGAAAAGGATCCAGTCCGGGAAGATGCCGGTGATGATCGTGATCGCCGGGGCAAATAGATCACTGGTGAGCGAGCCTGCCATAGAGGCTGTTTGCAGGTTCCAGTGCGCGAAGATATCGGATTGAAGTAGGTACCTCCCCAGTGGGAGCGCCACGATGTAGACGGAGCCCGTCACGCTCAGAGTGAGCAAACCCATGCCCAGGTTAGTGGAAGCGTCACGACCGCGCAGGACGTAGATGAAACCAAGGAAGAGCACGATGATGCTTGCGCCCAGGCGGCTGCCGGTGATCATGTAGAAGGCGGTCAGCTGATCGATAATGCCACTTGCGTAGAATGTCAGGGAAGCCGCTGCAATAGGCGAGCCGCTGAAGACGAGATAGGCAGAAAGCCATCCAAACCCCAGCCCATTGGTGGGTTTGTTAACAGTGAGAGTGTCACGGATGAATGGAGCCAGCGCATAAGCGCCAGCCTGCATAAGGATGATCGCCAGAATGAAAAGAGTTATGCTGATGGCAAAGAGCAGGACTTTCGCCCAGGCGACGCGACCTAATCTGAGCAACCATGGCTGGCGTGCCAGCCGGGGCGTGCGTGGTTGAACGAGAAGCACGCCTGCAGGGTCCGCGGGCGATTTCAAATCAGAGTCATTTGGTGCTGCCAAGTCCCCTATCCTTTGGAAGGAGGCTCGCAAACCGGAGATGCGACGAACCCCTATCGGCTAGGCCTTCCTTCGCCAGCCTGGATTGGCCCTCGCAATGTAAATCTCGAGGCCACAAGTATATCACCCAGGAGCCAGCCGGCGGCCATGCGCGTGGCTTGCGCTTCTGTCGGGCCCTTAAGAGAAGCGCTCGGGGCACTTGGATCGGGCGAAGCGGCTGCATTTCGTGCTAAACTCCAGGCGATGGATAAGAAATCAACAGAGATACTTGATCTTCCACGGGTTCTGGATCGCCTCGCTGCGCACACTTCCTTTTCGGCCTCGCGCCAACTGGCACAGGAGCTGAGACCTTCGAGCGATTGGGAGGAGGTCCAGCGCCGTCAAGCCGAGACCCGCGAAGCCCGGCATCTTCTCAGCCTGGGCGAAGAGATATCCGTGGGGCCGGCGAGGGACATCCGGCCACTCGTCCTTCGGGCAGCCAAGGGGGCCATTCTCGAGCCCGGGGAGTTGCTTGCGGTCCAGGATACGCTCCGGTCCGCTCGGAACCTGCGACAAACCTTCGAAGACAAGGGAGAGGCATGCCCAACGCTGATGGCGGTCGTCCAGGAGCTAGAAGAGGCGCCTGACATCGCCGAATCCATTGGAGATGTCTTGAATGAGCAGGGTGAGGTAGTGGATACTGCCAGCCAAGCGCTGGCCGGCATCCGCCGCGAGCTGCGCCGGGCTCGGGGCCGACTCGATGAGAAGCTGACCCGTATGCTGCAGGACCCCAAGGTGGCGCCCATGCTTCAGGAGGCGCTGGTCACCCAGCGCGATGGACGCTACGTCTTGCCATTGCGGACCGAATTCAAGGGGCGGCTCAAGGGGGTGATCCATGACCAATCCTCCTCGGGAGCCACGCTTTTCATCGAACCGTTGGAGGCGGTGGACCTGAACAACCGGGTACGGGAGCTGGAGCTGGCGGAGCGTGACGAAGTGCGACGCATCCTGGCCGACCTCTCCCGGCGCATCGGTGAGAAGAAGGACGCGCTCGCCCGGACGGTAGAGGCGCTGGCGGCGCTCGATTTGGCGGCCGCCAAGGCCCGCCATGCTGAAGAATTGCGGGCGGCTGAACCCCTGATGAGACCTTTCCGCCCGTCGACAGGAGGCCAGCACCCCGGCTCCACACTGCGCCTGCTGCAAGCGCGGCATCCCTTGCTGCATCCTCGAAACGTCGTGCCCATCGACCTGGTATTGGATCCGGAGACCTATGCGCTGGTGATCACCGGGCCGAATACCGGCGGAAAGACCGTGACCTTGAAGACCGCCGGACTGCTGGCGCTCATGGCCGCATGCGGGCTGCAAATCTCCGCCGATTCGGGCTCGGAACTGTCGCTTTTTGACGCCGTCTATGCCGATATCGGCGATGAGCAATCGATCGAGCAATCACTCTCGACCTTCTCAGCCCATATTTCGAACATCATCCGCATCCTCGGCCAGGCGGGCGAGCGCTCGCTGGTCCTGCTGGATGAGCTGGGGGCGGGGACGGACCCCCAGGAAGGGGCGGCGCTGGCGCGGGCGTTGCTGGAGGCCTTCCTCGAGCGGCGTATCACGACCCTCGTGGCCACACACATCTCGGCCTTGAAGGCCTTCGCACACACTGCTCCGGGGGTGCGCAACGCGAACATGGAGTTTGACCTGGAGACCTTGCGGCCGACCTACCATCTGACGATTGGGCTGCCGGGGCGATCGAACGCCTTGGATATCGCCCGCCGCTTGGGCCTGGAGGAAGAGATCGTCGAGAGGGCGCGTGGCTGGGTTTCGGCCGATGAGTGGGAGGTGGACTCGCTGCTGGAAGACATCCGCCGCGAACGCGAGCAGGCAGCGGCGGTGTTGCGCGAGGCGAGGCAGACTCAGGCACACCTGCAGTCACTTGAGCAGGATCTGTCGCGCCGCCTGGAGGCCCTGGACCAGGAGCAGGTCGAGCTGCTGGAGGCCACCCGCGAACAGGCGCTGGCGGAGGTTGAGAGCCTGCGGGCCGAGATGGAGAGGCTGCGGCGCAAGCTCAAACTCGCTGCGCAACCGCTGGAAGCCCTGGAGGCGGCGGCGCACGACCTGCAAGCTCTGGAGGCGCGCATCGCCAAGCCGCGTGTTCCCGGCGCGGAGCAAGAGAAAAGGCCGGTCCGAATCGGTGAGCGCGTGTACCTGCGGAGCATCGGCGCAGAGGGTGTGGTCAAGGCGGTTGATGAGCACCAGGTGGAGGTCCAAGTTGGGCGATTGCGGGTTCGGGCCGGTCTGGAGGAACTGCAGGCGCCTGGCAAGGCGGTGAGCGGCAAGGATGCCAGCAGTGGGGAGTCGGCCCGTATGCCTGACGGAGGCGGGTATCGGCTTTCCGGTTCCGCACCTCCAATGGAGGTCAGCCTGCGGGGTATGACAGTCGACGAGGCCCTGGAGGCCCTGGAGCGGCATCTCGACAGCGCCTACCTGGCGGGCATGCCCTTCTTGCGAATTGTGCACGGCAAGGGCACGGGGCGGCTGCGGGAGGCCGTCCGCCGGGCGCTGGCCCAAAGCCCCTATATCGAAGCCTTCGAGCCGGCGATGCCATCCGAAGGGGGCGAGGGCGTGACTATTGTGCGGCTCTCAGTGGACTAAAGCTCGAGTGAGCAGGCCCGCCTTGGCTGCAACCCGGTCGGTGACGTTTATGGGTCGAATGGTGTCTGTCGATCAATAAGTATGAAGCATGGTGGGTTGAATCCATTGGAGGGGCTTGCGCCACGAAGGATTCTAATGGCAGGATTCCAGGGAGGTGAATAATGAATCCACTCGCCGAAGCTTTGGCCCCGGTGTTCATCGCCGGGTTCGCCCTGCAACAGTTGATCGAGTTGCTGGACCCCATCCTCGAGCGAATCATCCACGGCCAGAAGGCATGGATCTTAAGCGCATTCGCCTTCGTTGTTAGCCTGGTGATCACGCTCGTTTTAGGGCTGCGGGTCCTGCGGCCTTTTGGCGTCGTGCGAGCCCCATGGCTGGATGTGTTGATCACGGGGCTTCTGATCACGGGCGGCACGAAGTGGTTGAACGACCTGCTCAAGATCATCAGCTATAAGAAGGTCGAACTGCGGGCACGCGCCAGCGGCGTGGAGGGGTAGCCCAGTGACCGTCGGACGATGCTTTGGCGATGGGGATGCGCTTATGGCGCGCTACCATGATGAAGAGTGGGGTATGCCGGTCTACGACGATCGTTCGCTCTTCGAGAAACTGCTGCTGGATGGATTTCAGGCGGGGCTCTCCTGGCGAACGGTGCTTCACAAGCGGGAGAACTTCCGCAGGGCTTTCGATGGTTTCGATCCCGAGGCTATGGCACGCTATGATGAGCGCGATCTGGAACGGCTGCTTTCCGATGCGGGCATCATCCGTAACCGTTCGAAAATCGAAGCTGCCATCAACAACGCCCGTGCCTACCTGGATTTTCGATCGCACGAGGGTTCTTTCTCGGCGTTCCTATGGGCCTTCACGGATGGCCAGACTCTGCGGCGGAGCCCGCGGGCGCAGAGTTGGGAGCAGATCCCGGCCAGCTCGCCGGAATCGGAGGCCATGTCGAAAGCCTTGAAGGCCAGGGGCTTCCAATTTGTCGGCCCGACCATCTGCTATGCCTTCATGCAGGCGGTGGGGATGGTGGATGATCACCTGGCGCATTGCTTCCGTGCGAACGATGACTGAAGGCTGGCGAGCGCGAGCAAAGATCTTGCTCACCGGAAAGCCGGGGTCAGGCAAGACCACCACCGTGCGCAGCGTGGTCGAGCGGCTCGATCTTCCGGCGGGCGGCTTCTACACCGAGGAGGTCCGTCAGGGGAGGCGGCGGGTCGGCTTTCGCCTGGTGACGCTGGGGGGCAAGGCGGGCATGCTGGCGGAGGTGGGTGGAAAAGGTGCCGCACACATTGGTCGCTATAGGGTGGACCTGCGCGTGCTCGAGGAGCTCGGTGTGGCCAGCATGCAGGCCGCGATGCAGGCGGACGAGTTGGTCGTAGTGGACGAAATCGGCCCCATGGAACTCCTCAGTGAACGCTTTCAGGCGGCGGCTTGGGCAGCCCTGGAAGGACCTTCGCCGCTGCTCGCCACTATCATGTCGCGACCCCATCCTGTGGCCGACCGGATGAAACGGGCGCCGGGTGTGACCCTGCTGAAGATTACCCCCGCCAACCGGGAGTCGATTGTGGAGGACCTTCTGCGGCGGTTGGCTTAGGTGGGCGAGGGGATGCCGCATCTATTCCGTCTGAGCCCTTCCGACCTGACCTTCCTGTGGGACGAATGCAAGCGCTGCTTCTATCTTAAAGTCGTGCACGGCTTCGGCCGTCCCCAAGCCCCGTTTCCCAAGATCTTCTCCCGCATCGACCGCCTGATGAACCACTTCTACATGGGGAAGTCCAGCGCATACATCAGGCCGGATCTGCCACCTGGACGGATCGAGTATGGGAAGCGGTTGGTGACGTCTCGACCGACCCGCGTGGAGGAGGGCAGTACGGCCGCGGTGATCCGTGGCCGCTTCGACACGGTCATCGCCTATGTGGGCGAGGTGAGTTGGATCGAAATGCCCAAGGACGAGCCTGGATTTCTGCGATTTCTGCGCGAGGTGCTGGAGGTCTTGGCCCAGCCCGAGCCGCCGCCAGCGGATCCGGCTTGCGAATATTGCGCCTATGGGCGACGCTCGCGGCTGGGAGCGTGGTGACGAGATGGGCATGGCCGGTTCTTCTTATGCTGCAGCAGGCCCTGGGGCGGCGACCCCTGAGCAGCCTCGCCGAAGCTGGTTCTGCCGCTGGCAGATCATACAGCGGTGGGGAGGCTTCTTCGATTGCCTGGGCAAGGTCCTGGGCAGGTTCCCATGACAGCCATGCAACCTACTCTCGGATTCGAACCCAACCCTTAACTACGGCATCCAGCTCAACATCGGAAATCTGATCGGCCAGTTCCAGAAAGGCCTCTGATGTGGCTACCTGGTACTTGTATTGGCGATAGTACTCCTGGAGGAACCTGAAGAAGTTCGCATCGCCCATTTCGTTCCGGAGCTCATCCAGGAAGAGCGCGCCCTTCCCGTAAACGATCCAGGAGTACATCGCATGGCGCGGCGGAAAATCATAGACCGAGAGATCGACTGGTTCCTCTCCGGTTATCGCGCCATGTCTAACCCCTTCTCGGTAATCTCGAAGCACATTCTTGTTGAAGGCCGCCTTCGCTTGATTCGGACCATAAACTTCTTGGAAATAGATGAAAGCCGAGTACTCTGCCAGAGCTTCGTCCAGCCAGGGCTCAAGATGCACATCGTTCCCGACGACACCATACCACCACTGATGAGCAACCTCGTGCACCAAGCTGTATTCCCAATCTTTCTCCCCGTGGGCGAAGAACACCAGACCGGGATACTCCATCCCTGCTCCGCCTCGGATATCCAATCTATGCAGGGTCACTATATCCACCTCAGCGTAGGGATAGCGGCCGAACAGTCTATCGAAAGTCTTAAGCGCATCGACGACGACTCGCAGCTTGGCGTCTGCCAATGAGTCATCGGGGGAATGCCAGAGACGGACGGTGGTGCCGGACACATCCGCTCGTTTCTCTTGTAGCGATTTCCCGAAGGCGATCGCGAAGTCCCTCATTCCGGGAGCCAAGAACCTATGTGTCACGGTTCCATCGGGATGGGCTATGGTGCTCACTGCGCTCCCCGAGGCTGCGACGCGCATGCTGCTTGGCGCGTTGAAATCGATGGTGTAGAGAGCGCTCTCGCTATACACCGGGTCCCCGTTGAGGGCTATGTCCATTCTCCATTCCTTCTCCTCGTAGACAGCAAGCAGAGGATGGCCGGAGGCGATGCTCCTCCGTCCATCGTATTCAGGGGGCAACGCCACACTGAAGTTCAATTCGAGCTCGGTGGCCTCCCCAGGGGATAGAGCCTCGGGCAGGTGAACGGCAACCGCAGTGTTGGCAGCGCTGTATTCGATCTCCACCGGTTGGCCATCCACGGTCACATTTCCTACGCGCATACGGTCCTCAAGGATAATCCCGCCTGTGATTGGACGAAAGTTGGCAAATAAACGAAGGACGAGCCTATCCAGCGCCGTATCTTCGTTGTTAGTGAAGAAAATCCTCTCTCGACCCCTGATCACGCCTTCGTTTGTATCCACTTCTAGGCTGATCCTGTATCGAGGCATAGTTTCCATCAACACGACATCACCCTCGCAACCCCGGCGCATGGCGATACGAAAGTCATCCAGGCCGACCTCCTGCGGGAGAGCAATATCGAAGAAGGGGGTCAGCGTAGGGAGGGGTGTTGGCGCGGGGAAAGGGCTGGGCGTTGGGAAAGGGGTTAGGGTGGGAGATCGCGTGCTGGTGGGGCTTGGCGAAGGCGTGACCGTGGAGGTGATGGGAGAAATCGGCGCAATCGTTGTTGAGGGCATGGGCTCAAGCTTCGCAGGGCCGGCGCAGGAGCTCGAGAGGATTCCTATGACAAGCCACATATCGAGCTTCCTCATGAGCTTTCTTTCCTCCTGAAGGGAGTCTCAGTCTTCGGAAAGGTATCCAGAGAAGACGAGGCCCGTATACCCTATTTTCCTAGCAAGGGATTCCTGTCTTTCTGAAGCAATCCACAAGGGAACAATAACAATAGTTCCAATACTCATTCCCGAATCGGTCCCAGCAGTGATCCCAATACTCGCCACACTCCCAAAGAACGCCGCCCTTGCATGCATAGCAGGTGTATCCAGGGCGCCACCCGCAACCGGTGCAATCAAGCAGAGGTCGCGGCGGTTCTGTCTGTGCGCTCTCAGTTCCAGCGGCGGGCAGCACCGTCAAAGCTATCGTTGCAAGCACCGCGGCGATAAGCACTACCATTGTCAGCTTGTAGCTATTGCTCTCCATGTTGCCCCTCCTAATTTCTGCGGTTTCAAGGAGATATCGCCATATATTCCCTTGATGATTTATCCATTTGATTCACTCCTCACCCTCGCCACGAGCAGCGACGAAGCTCTGCGGTTGCTCTGGCTAGGAAAGTCAAAGGCCGCCAACATATCGTCAGCGGCCTTCATTGACACAAGTATTGCCCCCCGCCCTTCTTGATGCTCAAGATGATTTGGCTGCAATTATTGTTTGTTCATTCTAGCACAGTCCATTCCTCTCAACCACTACCACTCTCGTCCTAGGGCGCTTCTGTTCCTTGATCGTCGATGTCACCTGTTCTCTCATGAGGTGACATTATTACTGAACTAATAACCCCTGACATTTTTATTGGACTATAACAGCGCAGGAAGTTAGTCAAAGCCTGGATGAGCTGGCGCGCGAGGGCGCGCGGCGCATGATTGCGGAAGCCTTGAAAGCTGAAGTGGATGAGTACAT
>Ga0190361_1001107_pt1 | contig 10398 bp, 8 predicted proteins | sample 48721845_MG_FD_161273 | JGI IMG/M metagenome (GOLD analysis project Ga0190361, IMG submission 161273) | Hydrothermal vent microbial mat bacterial communities from Southern Trench, Guaymas Basin, Mexico - 4872-18-4-5_MG | ecosystem: Environmental > Aquatic > Marine > Hydrothermal vents > Microbial...
GGTTCAAGAATTTTTGCCAATTTCTCGTCCAGAGTTGAGATGGAAAAAGAGATAATTACTCCGTGTTTCAGTTTAGGTTTCAAATCATCTGGCGAAATTGCATTCTTAGCGATCTCTTTTAATAAATCCAAATCCCTCAAAACAAGTTTTGATTTAGTAGCAATTTCAACAGGAAATCTATACTTCAGTATTATCTCAAGCAATTTTCTTGTCAATTTCAGTTTTTCTTCAATTGGCAGGTATGGTTCGGTTGAAGATGATAGTGCAATAATTCCATATTCTCCTCTCTTTGCTCTTCTTGAAAGCTGTTTTTCCAGAAGTTCTGGGGCGTTTATTTTTGCCGATAAAGTCTTTGCAGTCATCCCGTTTTTTATGCTGGTTCAAGATGGATTTTACTTGGATTTTATTTACCTTTTATTAATTAATTTATTATATACATTTAAAAGAGTCTCCTCATGTATTTTTTCTAGTTTTCTTGTAGCATCTAATCGAATCCAATGTGTTGGGAAATTTTCTTTAATCATTTTCTCATATATTCTTGTAATTTTTTTAAGAAATTGTTCGTTCTTTTCAAATCTATCTAGATTACTTTTTTGATTACTTTTTCTTTCTATAGCAAGATTAATTGGAATTTCTAGATAAAAAATAATATTAGGTAAAGGTAAACCTATTGATTTTATTATATATTTAGCTTTTCCATAATCAAAATTATTTGCACATTGATAAGCAATGGTAGATAAAAAATATCTATCAATTATCACAATAAATCCATCGTCAATTTTCTGCACAATTTCTTTCTTATCTTTCAGCATATCTAGTAAATATAATAAAAATTGTTCCTCAACACTTAATTCGATTTCATTATCCAAGAAAGCCTTTATAATCATACCATATTTGGACTTATAATCTGGATAGGAATACAAACAGACTTTGTAATTTTTCTTTGACAATTCTTCTTTAAGCATTTTCGATAATGTCCTTTTTCCTGAGCCATCTATTCCCTCAAACTCAATTATTATACCTCTCATCTTACCCCTCTTTTTTACGTTAGTAATTTCCATCTTTTATTTAGCCCTTTGCCCCGATTACGCCTAACGTTTTTGGCATATCCGAAGTTCCGAGCTGAAGCGAGGAATTTGGACGAAGCGATAGCGAAGTCGGATATGCTCCTGTTAGGCGACCCCGTTAGGGGCAAGCCACGATAGTGGCGAAGCGTTTCGCTTGGCGGTGTATTCCTACAGTAGAGGCTTATCATTTTCTATACAATCCTTAAGTTTTTTCATTCTCTTTCCTATTTTTAAACCTGATAAAGGATTATACACTTTTACTCTATTATCACTCTCCTCTATTACTCTAAAATAATCTCCGCCACATAGTGAGACTACTATATCATACTCGGGAAGTAATTCTCCTAATTGCTTTTTTATCATATGATAGAATTTTTTATCTATTTTTTTATAGAGTAATTTGCTATTATAATTCTCTATCGGTGTATTTGGGTCGATTATTCCATATTTTCCTGAGAATATTACCCACTTATCGGAAAATTTCTCTGCGTATAATTTACATAATCTAAAATATGGACTAATATATGCATCTTTTGCAGGCACCTTTTTTAGATGTGGCCATTTACTCCAGATTTTATTTTTGCTACATGGAACTATAACCAGAGTTTTGTTTGATTTTTCCATATACCTCACTCTCTATATAGCGTTGGATTTCTTTAAATCTCCAACTTTGATCATCATAACTTAAAATAATATTGTATTTTCTCACAAGTTCTTTGTATTCCTTTGAAATTCCATTATTATCTACATTTGCCCGTCTCCAAGAGCCTAATTTATTCATTAAATTTACTAATTCTTGAGTTTCTATATTCATCATGTTATAATAGTTTCTTTTTTTCTTTGGGTCTCTCTCATCTTTCCACTTATTTCTCAGCTTGTTTATCCGTTGATATTTCTTTTTGATTTCATTCAATGTTTCTTTAAAACGCCTATCAACCCCATTATTTAATTCATAGTTTTTCAATTCCTTATTTAATTCCAATAGTACCTCCAATCTTGAGGTATAGTTAAAAATCCATCCTTTATAGTCACTTCCCCAAATACCGATTTCATTAAATTTTTCATGCCGTGATGGATGATAACAACCTAAAGCAAAAAGCCAATCTGGAGAATATTCTTTTTTAATAGTTGTTAACACGTTATACATAAAACTTTCATCTCTAACACGCACATATCTGGCACTGTTCTCAATTTTCTTTAATAATCCACCAACAGCAATATATTCAAAGTGTTCTTGTAAGATATCATAGCATTTTAGATATTCATCTAAATCTTTACCTTGTGCAACAGCAACTAACTTAAAATTATATTTATTTTGTTTATAGATTTTTAACCCCTTGAGTGCACTTTTGATAGTTTTTTCCGAATCTTTCAAAACATCAATTATTATTCCATATTCTACACCTAGCACTTCGTACCTCTTAAACAATTCCTCATAACTAAAATTACATCCATTTTTATTAAAAATACCCGAATCTGACATTTTGATTAAATTTTTAGATAAATCTTCTTCTCTATTATCATGGAATTTATCTTTAGGAAATTTATTGAACTTCCTCATAAAATTAGTAGATGTGAGTGCATGAGTCATGAGTCCTATTTTTATCGAAGGATATTTTACCATTGCATCTTTAAGTATATCCAGACTGATGGGCCTATCCACTACAAAAAAAGGGATTAGATATCGCTTCATTGTACCTCACCCAAGATATATACCAAGGTTTCTACCATTTTTATCGCTATTTTTGGTCTTCGATTAGGAACTGGATAAAGAACTTGTGCCTTAGGGTTACTCTTCCAGTATAAGTATGTCCCTAGAGCCTGAGCTTTTGTTCCAATAGGCACTATGACTATGTTGCCATCTTTTTCCGTTGTGTAAGAATTTACAATATCTTTTAACTGTCGGGAAAAAATGAATGGATTTGTGCTATTAACTTCTTCTGACCTCACAAAACTATTATTTAATAAAATCTTGTTGGATTCGCGAGCTTGTTTGAGGAACATTTCGTCTTCATGGGTTTTGTTTCGAATTCCGATACCGGGCGCACCAATTAATGCTAAAATTCTACTCTGTGGAAATTCCTCCAAAAAAGGTAACGACCGATTGGCTTCAAAACCTAAAATTAATACAAGTATAGTTTCTTTGTTTATAGCTATTTTTCCTTCAAATCCATCTATAGGAACAATTCGTGATATTCCCACGCTCTTTTCTTCTTCACTCAGTTCTGAGTATCTTTCGCCACGAGTATATACGTAGATCACATTATAATCTTCCATTTCTTGACACATCTTTAAAATATAATTTTTGGGAAGAGTAGTTATATCAACAACTACATGATCTTCATAAGAAATCTCCTCTTCAATTTTTTTGAAAACATCTTTAAAATCATCATCACGTGCGTTTAAAAATCTATGTGATATCTTTTTTTCCTTCAAAAAAGAAAGAACTTTATTTTTCTCTTCGTTCCAACTTTCTAAAACTTCTGGGGTTAGATACTCTTTGACGTTAAGCTGAATGAATAAAGCTTTTTTAATTTGAAATTTTTCAGCAATTCTTTGGAGTGAGACAAATCCTCTCTCCTCGTAGCTTATTGCGGATACTAATATTATTTCATGCTTCAAAAAACTCAATTGATAGTCACTCAAAGGAATTATTCTATGATTTGTGGAGATGTTCTCATTCATTTTTCTCACCATACTCAGAGAGGATAAGTTGCGCTGGAGGAAATTTTCCACTATCCATGAAATATCGTGTTATTTCTTTTGTTATTTTCTCGGGATTTCCTGCCTCCAATAATTGATTAATCCATCTAGCATCTATTTCTTTTGGCCATCTTCGTGCTAATGATAGCCCAAAGCGTGCACACAGTAACCTATGAAGTTCATATCTATCACCAGGAATATTTTTTCTAATTTGGGGCACTCTTCTTGTTAGAGGAATAACAAGTGCCCGGCGCATCGTACAGTCGTTTAAGGCATTTATTGCTGTTTTATTTAGATTGGAAGTATTCCTTATTTGAAATTCTGAAACTGTCCTATCTTCTTTACTTTTAGATCCTTCGAAGATTATTCTAAAAATTTTTCCCCGACTTTCGATCAGGCGACGAGCATTTTCGCTTCTTGTTCTTGGGAGAGGTCTCTCCTCTTCATCCATAATTCTATTCAAATTTTCAAATAAATTGTCACCATGAATTTTAATTACTGTATTTTGAATGTTAGGAGCGATGGGTTCTAACTTGTCTCTTTTTTGTTCGCGTAGAAGATTTGGATATGCATAAAAAATCATGTCTTTACACAATTCTAAAAAATCCCTGGGAAGGAAAGATGACAAAGTAACAATATTTTCAAAACCAGAATAATCTTTGTTTTTAAACCCTTTTTTATTCTCATCTCCCTCTTCTGGTAATAATTCTCTTATAGAAATTTTATAATCCCACACATTTTGGAGTCTCCAGTTAGAAATCTCTTCGATGAATTTTTGATAATATTTATGTTTTCTCTCTTCGTCCATATCGAACCTATCAAGAGCAACAGGAGTAAAATCATCGATAGGGTCCAATGAATTGCCATCTATATCTTCAAGAACAACCAAAAAAGACTTTGTTGCTATTTTAAAGTATATTTTTTCGTGGTAAGTTGGGCCACGGCTTGCTAACAATAAATTAACTACTTTCTGCTGGTTTTCATCTAACCTCTCATACTCGTCTAATAATATATAGAAGGGTAAATCTTTCCATTCTGGTACAAATCTTCGTACTCTTACTATAAGTGATTTTATTAAATCCGGGGGAACAGTAATAAGTGGTCTTGGTGGAGGGCAAGCAAACAAATTTCGTTTTTCATATATCAAATCCGCTAAGTCTATCAGAGTGTCTATTCTTTCATTTTCCAAAAAGGGAAACAATCGTTTTAGCTTCTCTAGCAATCTATCGATGTTATCTATGCTAATCCATGACTTGGAATCACAGTAATCCAACATTTTTATCAGTTCTTCGGCTACAATCAAATTAAAATAGCTTAGAAAATAATTTACCCACTCGTCTCTGTTTTCTCCTCTTCTTCGTGTCGTTGCAAATAAGGGTAGATCGAGTTTTATATACACTCCCACGAAATTTGGGCTTTTATCCAATAACTTCTGAGTTGGATAAGATAAATACTGTAATAACATGCTTTTCCCAGAACCCCTATGACCTTCTATAATTGTATTTCCCGGAGAGATAATATCAGCAAAAATATTGTACATTTTAGGCTCCCTGAATAATTCTTTTTTCCATAATTCCTCTGACATATCCTCCGCCCTAAAAATCACGAATGGATTTTTTTCTATAACCCCTGGTAATGTCGGATCAGGGAATGAAGGATGTTTCTCATACACTTTTTCATCCAATTGTGCAAGAAGTGATGAGAGAAAATCCCCTGCAGTAGCCTCAATTGGAATAATACCTAAATTCTGTAACCTCGATAAAATTTCGGTTGTCCTTTCTGGTATAACGCAATATCTTGGGTTTCTTCTTCCTTGTATCTCATTTTCAATTTTTAAATACATTTCAAGAAAATCCCAATCCTCAGTTGAGTATCCTATAAAAAGTACTGTACACTCACGAAACAGTGTGCATATTTTTTCATAAAATCCCGCATGTTTTTGCTTGAAACTTGCATAATCATTTTCAGTTATCGTAGCATTCATTAGGTGATCTAAGTCGCCATGAATCTTTAACAGGTTTGTTTTGGTTGGTGTGTATTGAGCGAGGGAATCATCATCTAAAATAACATTTATATTAGCATGCCCATATGTTTCTTCTATACACTTATCCCAGTTGGTGGTTATAACATCAATTGGTTGAGGCCGTATTCGGCTTAAAAGCTCGTAAGGTTCTTTTTTTACTTCATTTAGTTTTTGTGTTATGATATTTTTTATTGTTTTTACAAGATCTGCTCTTCTTCTTATATTTTCAAAATCTTGGGCGACTTTATAGAGTGGTTGAGAGCCTTTTAAATAACCGTTTCTCGCAAGTATGTTTACCAATTCTTTTGCAATTTTTTGTCCTGGTGGTAAACCGGCTTCAATAGAAAGACCAGCGCCGATAAAGAAAACACATTCCCTTTTAGCTATAGCATCAAGTAATTGTTCTGGTATTTTTATATTTTTTCTCATGCTTCATCACCCATAACAGTGAGAAATCGGTAAATACGTTCATTTGCATTTTCTGCATGAATAGGTATGGGCACACCCTTTAAACCCGTAGCGTCATAACTTGCCAAAAGCCAATCACCGGGAACGAATTTGAAGGTTTGTCGGAACATTTCCTCAGAAAAACCAAAAGCCTCCTGTACGGCCTGCCTATCCGATAAACGAGGCAATTTACTGACAAGATACGTGTGTGGTTGGGCCATAACACTTGTCCGAAGAAGACGAGTTCTCTGAGTACATATTCCTATACCGATACCAAATTTTCTCCCCCTTCTTGCCAACATTTCTACAATCCAAGCAGATCTTGCATAGCTACTGTCTCTTTCTGCTTGTTGAGGGATGAATTCATCAGCTTCATCAAAAACAAAGCTTACTAATGGCGATATTGTCCCATCCCTTCTCCTACTTTCAAACAATTCTTTTCCAAGTGTATAAGCAAAGTCTCTTAAATCATCCGGGTTGTGTGATTGGATGATATAGAGGCTAGAATGAGATGAGTCACTAAGATCGTTAATAATATCCTCAAGTGTCAATCTTACATTTTCAGGATATGTCCTCTGTGAAGGGCTTCTTAGCTCCGCTTCCAACTTACGTCTAAACTCTCTTAAGTTATTAATTGCTGTTGGGGTGAGATTTGTAGGTAAATTTATCCCTGACAACAACCTTTCTACTATTTCGTTGTTTCTTGATTCCCGAGTAGTACTTCTAGAACCGTTAATATAGAAATCTAACCCTCCAGATCTACTTTGAGATGAAGTGGGCCTGGTTATTTGATTAATAGCTGATATGACAGCTTGGAGAATATCTGGAGTAACTGATTGATCACCCAAGGTTTCCATATTATCTATAAAAGTATAAATTATCTCTCGAGAACCACCAAGGTTTCCACGAGTTAGGATGTGTTCATTTTCTCGAAGGAAATCCCTAAATGTTCTGGTCGGTTCCTGATAAATTCTTACTTTGTTGTTATCAAGCAGTGTGGCAAACGCCTCCCTAAAAAAATTTCTTAGGTGATTGATAGGTTTGGGAAAGAGAGTAGTATTTACAAAATCATTAATGGCACTTTCTCTTTGAGAATTATCACCATTTAGAATTTCAATTACTCTTCTTGGAAGTGTATACTCTCTTATTGCAAGTAAATAAGCATCAGGTATTTGAACTAATTGATCCACCAGTAGGGAAGTATATTCGCTCATTAAGTCGAAAATAACTATCTTAACAGGATTATTGGATGTATTAGCTGTTTCTAATAATTTTGCTATAAGCGTACTAACAAGATTAGACTTTCCTACACCAGTAAAACCAAATATGCCAAAATGAAGCCGAATAAAATCTTCTGCACGTACGTAAATGGGAATATTATCATCAACTAACCACATCCCTATTTCAAATACCTCGTCTTGTGCAGGTGAGATTTCCCTATTAACGATTTCTTGAGATACTTCACTTGTAAGTACTTTTGCATCAGATCCTACCATAGGTATAGTTGATGCCATCTCTAAACGTCTTTCACTAATAGATTCAACTATTCCCAACTCTGTCGGTGTTGCTATACAACGAATAATAGTTGTATCCTCCTCTGAAACACTCTCTTGTGATGTCCAATCAGTAGCAATATTTCTAGCAGCTTCCATCACAAAACCTGGGTATCCTTCTAAGTTGTCACCAAGCGCATAATGTATCGGCATGATTGATGTTATTTCTAATATGGAATAATGGGTTTCATTTTGGTTACTTGCAAAATTTTTAACAGCAAGAAGAGTCCCTTCTTTCAATTCCGTCATTGCTTGTCGTGTATATTCAAACCAAATCTCGAATTGATACCTAGTTTGTTCATTCTCCTCTATTTTCATCAATCTTCCTGTCCTATTCGGTGCGAATATATTTCTGATATCCTGAATAGACATATTATCACCTCCTTCTTGAGTCTCTTATTGTTCTAAATAACCTTGAAAGAGGGCGGGATCTGAAAGTAATTTCACTAGATTTTATTAATTTGTCCACTCTTCGTTTAACGCTTTTTGCTCCCCAATCTGCTTTATGTAAAGGATCTGGATATCCGATTACTTCAGGGAAAAGATTTTTTGTTAGTACATCCAACAGCCAAATAGAAATAGCCTGCCCATAATTTATACTTTCATTTGTTCCAAAATATGCGGGACGTATGGTACCCAGCTCTGAGGATAATATTTCTGATCCATTAAGAAAAGGAGCATCAAGGTTTGGATCTAAAAGACGATCAATAAATATAACATGACCCATAAGAGGCGTAGCTTTAATTTTTCTATTAAAAAACTGAGCCAAAGATCTTGCAAATAATCTTTCTTGGTTGACAACATTACCTCTTACACCACGTATAATTTTCTGACCGTTTTCTTCCTCCACATGGAGGGTCATAAAAACAGAATCAAATTCGGTAATAGCCCAAGGACATGACAAATCATCTACTTGACATGCAATACTTTCAAGAAGTATTCTATCTGTCCATGGGAGATAACCTACTGGTATTTGTGGAAAAACGCCAATCTCTCTCATAACACCGATATAATTTTTTGAAAAGTATTTAGTGGTAGAATCTTTCGCTATACTTAATAGCATAATATTCCTCTCCCAGCAGGTTTCTATTAAGGCACGTAGACCGATAGCTACTAGGAATGCTATGTCTTCCGGTGACATCCATCTATACCTGATAGTACCATTGTCTCTTACTGGATATATTAATGCTTCAGGATCTCGTTTATGGAATAATCTATCACATAAATCCTCAAATAATCTCACAGCGTCAAACCATGATGCAGAAAAATCAAAATTAGGATGTATCTCCCTGTTTTGAATAGATACTAATTCTTTGGCATATGGTTCGTGTAAACTTTTTATCCACTCATTCTCGGAGATGCATATACTAGACCCAAGAGTATCTATATCTATTGGCTTTCCTCCATTCTCTGTTATAAGTCTAACTACATATGCCCATCTTCTATACTTCTTACAAGTTGGTATCTCTAATTTAGAATTAAATGGATGAGCGTATACAACTAACCCATCTCTTTTATTTAGAGTTCTGGTTCCGATTGGATATCCAAAAAGATGAATTCTCTCCATACCAACATCTGTTGACATTAATACACTACTTAATGAGAGATCCATCAAAATAAGTTTAGGGTTTGCTACAGTGGAACTTTTTGCCATCTGATATGCAAGATATATCTCAGCTAATTGCATAAGTCGTGTGTGAATATTCGAGAGGTTTATTTTATTTCTATCATCTACAACAAATTCTTCTCGGTAATTAGAGTCAATAACATCTCCTGCTTCTGCATAAGGTACAGGAACATAAGCCACAATACTAACATCCTGATCCATAGACCATTTTTCGTATCTGAGCTTTGGAGGCTGAGTTTCAATATATATAGATCCTTTTACTCCATATGCTGCTGCAAAAAATACCATAAAATCACTGAATGGATCTCGTGAACAGGTGCCATCTATGGCCACAAATGGAATTTCTCTTTTTTGAAAATATTCTTCAATCTTTGATATTATTTGATTTACCATATGGAAATTTGAATATATTGATCCATAATCAATAAGTAACTGATTTAGGAATTTTTCGTAAAATTGTAGTGCATTTTGCGCATTAGAGACATACGCATTTTCATAATACTCTAACGATTTTTTAAGAGATTCTTTGTAGGTATTAAATATCCTTGATATTATTGACATTTTTAATCATCTTTCTCTTTGTAACCGCCGCCAAGCGAAATGTCGCCTATCAAGCGGGTTTTTATTGCAGAAAGATTTTTTGTGTCGGCGGGAATTTTACCTTCCCCCGTCATTTTATAAAGAGTAGATTCTCCTGTTTTTAAATATTTTGCGGTCTCCTCAAAGGTCATTATTTCAGAATTCAAAAACCTCACATCATCATTTTAGCTCACTTTGTGCCTCCCAAAGTCTGGCATCGTTTAACAACAGCCATCAAAAAGCCTCCCCGAAATGAAATTTTTTAATCACAACCGAACGTGAATACCATTTTCCTTCAGATAGCGTTTGACATCCTGAACTGAGTATTCCTTATAGTGGAATATGGATGCCGCGAGTGCAGCGGAAGCGTCGGTATAAGTGAAGACATCCTTTATGTGC
>Ga0190361_1001109_pt1 | contig 10391 bp, 7 predicted proteins | sample 48721845_MG_FD_161273 | JGI IMG/M metagenome (GOLD analysis project Ga0190361, IMG submission 161273) | Hydrothermal vent microbial mat bacterial communities from Southern Trench, Guaymas Basin, Mexico - 4872-18-4-5_MG | ecosystem: Environmental > Aquatic > Marine > Hydrothermal vents > Microbial...
CTTCAGATATGGCAAAACTGGGCTATGAGGTGACGGTCTTTGAGGCGCTGCACGCCCCAGGCGGCGTTCTCATATACGGCATCCCAGAGTTCCGTCTGCCAAAGGCAATAGTGCGCGCAGAAGTTGACGGACTCCAAAAGATGGGCGTTAGGTTTGTTTACGACTATCCGATAGGACGGGTGGAGACGATAGACGATTTGCTTGCGCGTTTTGATGCGGTTTTCATAGGCGTTGGTGCTGGTGCGCCGATGTTTATGAACATACGCGGTGAGAACATGATGGGCATATACAGCGCCAACGAGTATCTGACGCGCTCCAACCTGATGCGCGCATATGACTTCCCCGAAGCCGACACGCCGATTGTGCGCGGAAAGAAAGTTGCGGTGATTGGCGGCGGCAATGTGGCGATGGATTCAGCAAGAACCGCACTGCGCCTCGGTGCTGACACCGTCACTGTCGTCTACCGCCGAACAAGAAAGGAGATGCCCGCCCGCGCCGAAGAAGTCCACCACGCCGAGGAAGAAGGCGTTCAGTTCAACTTCCTCACCAATCCTGTCGCATACCACGGCGATGAGAAGGGCTGGGTGCGCGAGATGGAGTGCATAAAGATGAAACTGGGCGAGCCAGACGCAAGCGGCAGACCACGCCCCATCCCCATTGAGGGTTCCAACTTCCGTATCCCCGTTGACCTTGTGATTGTGGCGATAGGCACCCGCGCCAATCCTGTTATCCAGCAGACAACACCGGGGTTGGAAGTGAACCGCCGCGGCTATATAAAGGTGTTGAGTGAGGAGACGATGGCGACGACGAAGCGCGGGGTGTTCGCGGGTGGTGACATAGTGACAGGGTCAGCGACGGTGATAAGCGCGATGGGCGCGGGCAGACGCGCGGCGCGGGCAATGCACGCTTGGCTTTGCGGCGACATAAAAATTTGGTAAAATAGCCCCTGCGTTAAGGGGGCTGTCTTGGCAAGATGGGAGAGGGTAGGTGCGGTAGCGGGGGAGTGGGGGCGCAAAGCGTGGCGTGAAATAAGGCGTTTCGGAAGGGCGTTGCGGTATGCGGCGCGGCGTTTCTTGGGCGACCGCTGCGCTATCCGCGCCGCCGCTTTATCCTACACCTCGCTCCTCGCTCTTGTCCCCGTCGGCGTCATAACACTCATAATCTTCAACGCGGTCGGCGGATTCAAAGGGCTTGCGCAGAGTTTTCGTGACTGGTTTATGGACCAGTTCTTCATCCGTGGCGCAAAGCCCGAAGTGCAGAAATGGAAGGAGATAATGGACCGCGTTTACGAGGCTTTCTCCACCCAGATAAAGCAGACGAGCATTCCTGTTACGGTCTTTTCTCTGGGCGCACTTTTTGTGACCGTTATTCTTCTCTTTGCGGCGATAGAGAAGACATTTGATGATTTGTGGCGGGTGCGCATAAGACGGGGACCCCTTGAGCGGTTGCGTAACTTCTGGACAATAATGACTCTTGGTCCTGTTATGGCGTTTTTCTCCTATTTTGTGGCGCTTGAGGTGGGTGCCGGCATTCCAGAACGGTTCACTTTTCTGAAGACACTGGTGGCGACGGTTTCGCCGTACTTTTTTTCCATAATGGCGTTCTATATGCTGTATCAGTTTGCGCCGTATTCGCCTGTAAGGGCGGGATACGCCCTGCTTTCGGCGGCTTTTGCCGGTTTCCTTTGGGAGTTGCTGAAGCGTCCTCTCTCCTTTTATCTGACGCAGGTCATAACGATAAGGCAGATTTACGGTCCTATAGGGCTTGTGCCGCTGTTTCTTGTGTGGCTCTATTTTACTTGGGTTTTAATCCTTCTTGGTGCGGAGTTATGCTGGTGTCTGCAGCATCTGCGATTGATAGAGGGAACGGGTCAGGAAGGAGGGGAGTTGGAGCGGTTTCGTGGGTATTATGGGGTTCGGGTGGTGGCGGAGTTGGGATGTCATTTTGAGGCTGGGGCGGGACATATGCCGATAAAGGGTGTGGCGAAAAGGCTGCGTCTGCCGCGTCCATTTGTGTGGGAGTTAGCCGAGACGCTGGTGCGTGACAGGATTCTGGTCAAAGTGGCGGGGCGGAAGGCGTCTTTTATGCTTGCCAAGCCTCCGGATAAGATAACGGTGGAGGCGGTTTTAAGAAGCGTGGGGGAGGTGGCGTTTCAGACACCAAGACCGAAGGATGAGATAGACAAAAGACTTACAGGGATTCTTAAGGAAGCGCAGGATAAAGCGAATGAACCCCTTTCGGCGACGATAGCCGATTTGCTCACTCCTGACAGCAAGGAAGAGGAAGCGTAACCGTGCGGTTTGAGGAGATGAGCGACGAGGAGTTGTTGCTGTCGGTTCGGGAAGGGACGGATGCCGATGTTCGTCGCGCCGTCTCCATCATCTTTGAGCGCCACAAATCGCACATATACACCCTCTTCCTGCGAATGGCTCTTGATTCCACCACCGCTGAAGACCTCCTTCAGGAGACATTCCTGCGCCTTCTGCGCCACGCCCGCCGATACAAACCCGTCGCAAAAGTCACAACATGGCTTTACCGCATCGCTTTCAACCTCGCTCTTAACGAAGCACGCCGACGCTCCGTCAGAGTCCATCTCTCCTTAAACCCTGAGGCGAACCCCGATACGCTGCGCGTCATTGACACCGTCGCATCCGATGAAACAGACCCTTTTGAGAAACTCTCCGATAAGGAGTGTGAGAGTCTGGTCAGAGAAGTGCTTGAGTCGTTGCCCCCCCAGCAGCGGGCTGTTCTTATACTTTGTGATATGGAGGGGTTTTCTTACGAGGAGGCGGGCAGGGTGTTGGGGCTGCGCCCGGGAACCGTGGGGAGCAGACTCTGCAGGGCAAGACGCACTTTTGCTTTCCTTTTCCTCCGTGCGGTTAAGGGAGAATAGCCTTTCGCAGGCGGCTTTTTCTTGTAAGCATTCCCGTTGCGCGTTAAACTTCTTAGCAGTGCGATTTGGAGATGGAATGATGCGTGTCTATCTTGACCACAACGCCACAACGCCTGTTAATGCAGATGTGGCGGACCTTGTGCGGCGATGTATGCTGGAGGTGTTCGCCAATCCCCATTCATTGCACGGTTTTGGCGTTGAGGCGAGGAGGATGGTGGAGGAGGCGCGTCAGAGAGTCGCCTCGCTTCTTGGGGTGGATGAGGATGAGATAATATTCACTGGCAGCGGCACCGAAGCCGACAATCTCGCCATAGTTGGCGGCGCAAGGCTTATTCGCAAAAAGACAGGTAGAAACAAAGTTGTGACAAGCGCTATTGAGCATCCCGCCGTTCTGCGCACCGTTGAAGCACTCAAAGAAGAGGACTTTGAAACCGTCTTTGTGCCTGCAAAGCCGAACGGGGTCGTGGATATGGACGCCTTCTGCGAGGCGCTGGATGACAAGACCGCGCTTGCCTCACTGATGCTTGCGAACAACGAGACGGGAGTTTTGCAGCCTGTGAGGGAGGCGGCGAAGCGTGCGCACAAGGTGGGGGCGCTGATGCATTCGGATGTTGTGCAGGCGGTGGGGAAGATAGAGGTGAATTTGCGGGATTTGGATGTGGATTTGGCGGCGTTGAGCGGGCACAAATTTTACGCCCCCAAAGGGGTAGGTGCGCTGTTCATCAGGCGTGGTGTGCGCATTGAGCCGATAATTTTCGGCGGCGGGCACGAGAGAGGACTGCGTCCCGCAACGCTCAATGTGCCGGGAATCGCGGGGATGGGGCTTGCGGCAAAAATCGCCAAAGACAACCTTAAGGAGAATGTCTCCAAGATATCGGAGATGCGCGACCGCTTTGAGCAACTGGTGCAAGAGCGGATTCCCGAAATCGCGATAAACGGTGGCAACGCGCCGCGTCTACCCAACACATCCAATATATCCTTTAGGTTCATTGAAGGAGAGGCGGTGTTGTTTGACCTTGACAGGGCGGGGATTGCGGTCTCAAGCGGTTCTGCTTGTTCAAGTGGGAAAGCAGAGCCAAGCCATGTTCTGACGGCGATGGGGCTTGAGGCGGGGCTTGCGCGTGCCTCTATACGGTTCTCCTTCGGAGCCGCCAACTCCCCAGAGCAGGTGGAATATGTCGTTGAAAAACTGGTGGAGTCGGTTGAGCGACTGCGCAAGATGTCGCCTCTCTGGGAGGATGCAAAAGGGAGGCAAAAGCAATGAACCAATACGGCGACGGGGTAATGGAGCACTTTACCAATCCCCGCAATGTGGGCGAGATAAAGGACGCGGATGGCGTAGGAACTGTGGGGAATCCTGTCTGCGGGGACATAATGCGCGTATATATAAAGGTGGAGGATGAGCGGATAAGGGAGATAAAGTTCAAGACATTTGGCTGCGCGGCGGCTATCGCGTCAGGCTCTGTTCTGACCGAAATGGTTGAGGGGAAAACGGTTGATGAGGCACTGAGGGTGACCCGCGAGCAGATAATAGAGAGGTTGGGTGGTCTGCCGCGCCAGAAACGCCACTGCAGCGTCCTCGCGCAAGATGCCCTCAAGAAAGCCGTTGAGGACTACCGCGCCCGAAAGGAGGGGCTCATCCCCATCCGCTTTGTCTTTGAATCAGCATCCCTTAAAGGATACCTTAAACCGACCCCTCTTGCTCAAAAGATTCTCAATGTGCTTCCCGTTGAGGCAAAAATTGAAAAGTGGGGTGAGGAAATATATTTCTCCATCAACCTCAAAGCCGACCTACAGAACCCCCAGACCGAGGTTAAAAAGGGCGATATAGCATTCTGGCCGGACGAAGGCGGATGCCTCTGCCTTTTCTTTGGTCCCACACCGGTCAGCAAAGAGGGCAAGATTCTTGCTTATTCGGATGTTGAGGTTGTGGGGAGTTTCACAATAGAACCGATGCTTCTGCGTATGCTGTCGGATGGCGACAGCGTGCGCGTTGAGAAGGTATGAAGTTTTTTGGAGAGATGAGATGAGAACGGAGGTAGTCACGATTGCGGTGTTATTTGCGGCAGCGCTTTTTGCGCAGCAGAACCAGCCGCCCAAGCAGCCGCCAGAGAAGCAGCCCGCGCCGCAGAAAACCGAAATCAAATGGCTCAAAGATTTTGACGCCGCTAAAAAACAGGCTGCGCAACAAAAACGCCTTATCCTTATCCTCTTCACAAATCCTGCGACCTGCCCACCCTGCAGGTTGCTTGAGAAGGAGACTTTGCCAAACGAGAAGGTGATAAAGTTCGTTATGGAGAAATTCGTTCCGTTTAAACCAGAAGGGGAGCAGTATCGCACTTTATGCGAGAAGTTCAAGATTCGGGCGATTCCCACACTGGTTGTCGCCACCGCTGAAGGTAAAGAAATTGGCAGATTCTTGGGTTACAGGTCGCCTGACGGTTTCGTTAACGCTGTTGGTGATATTCTCAAATATAAGGAGGCGAAAGAGGCGGCAAAAGGCGCTCCTGATGACGCCTCCGCGCAGCGCAAATTCGGTGAGTTGTCCCTGAAGACCGAACATATAGAGGAAGCCGAGAAAGCGCTCAAAAAAGCGGTGGAGTTGGACAAGGAGAACGCGAAGGGGGAGAAGGCGCGGGCACTTGTGAGTCTCGCCGCTCTTGAGTTGCTGCATCGCAGAACCTCCTCAAAGGACGAGATTAAGAAATGCATCAACACCGCTTCTGACTACATCAAGCAATGGCGGCAACTCAACGACTCCGACCAGTTGCGCAAGTCCGATATCGCCTACCTTGAGGCGCTTGCCAACCTCTTCAACGATGCCTTCAAGAACAACTATTCTCGGAGAGAGTTTGTTCTGGAGTATAAGAAACGGTTGAAGAAGTACTGCGACGGCTACAAGGTTGGCACCTATATGCCGCGGGCGCTGTTCACCCTTGCGCGTCTGTGTCAGATGGCTGGCGAAAGTGAGGACGCCAAATCTACCCTCAAACGGCTTGCCACAGATTTTCCGAAGACCGAGGAAGGAAAGCGCGCCGCGGAAATCCTTAAGGAACTCAAGAAGCGCGAGGAGAAGAAATAAATCCCGCGATTTTTTGCGCGGTTCTTTCTGTGGCACCACGGGCGAGGTTGACGGCTTTTGCCGCCGCCTCGCCCATCTTCCCTACACTCAACCTGTCCTCAAAAAACGCTTTTAATTTCTTTTTTAACTCCGCCGCATCGTCCACCACAACCAGACCCCCTGCCGCCTTCAGCATCACCACCGCATCCTTAAAGTTCTCATAATGCGAACCACAGACAACCCCAACACCCAACCCCGCCGGCTCAATAACATTGTGTCCACCCTTACCCGCAAAAAGAGTCCCACCTACAAACGCGACATCCGCCGCACCATATATCCGCACCAACTCCCCTACTGTGTCCACAATCAGAACATCCCAGTCGCTTGTGGGAGCGGCACTGCGTCGCGCAAACCTCAACCCCCGCTTCCTTGTTGCCTCCTCCAATTCGGAGAAGTGGTCGCCTTGTCGCGGCGCCAGAACAACACGCACCCCCTTGCCCACATAATCCTTGCACGCCTCAAGCAGCGCCTCCTCCTCCACCATATATGTTGAGCCGCCAACAACAACAAAGTCGTCCTTGCCTATCCCTAATTCCCGCCGAATTGCTTCTCTCTCTTCTGCGCTTATCGCAGTGGGCGCTGCGTCATACTTTATGTTCCCCACCGCCTCAACACGCCCAAACCCCAACCGCAGAAAGCGCTCCGCATAGACGGGGTTTTGCGCTAGCACAAGGTCAACTCTCTTTATTATGGGGGCAACTATCCGTTTTGCGATAAGATATCTTGCAAATGAGGCTTCAGTCATTCGCGCATTTGCTATGACAGTGGCGCATCTTCTTGCGGCGGAGAGCACAAGGTTGGGCCACAGTTCAAGTTCAACAAGAACAAGGGCTTTTGGATTTACGCGCCGCAGGAGTCGGTTGACAGCGCAGGAGAAATCAGGGGGTGCAGGTGCGAAGGGAAGCCCTGTCTTGGCTGCCGTCTGCAGACCGCGTTTTGTTGTTGTGGTTATGAGAGTGGAAAGCCCTTTTTTGTGGAGGTGATGCGCGAGGGCGGCGGCGACCCGAACCTCGCCCACGGAAACAGCGTGGAGCAGAACATCAGCAGGGCGGTATGTTGGGGGGGAAAACAGACGCGCCATTGATGATGTCAGTTCGGCAAAACGCCGTTTGTCAGGGAGCAGGGCGGTGGCGAATATGGGGAGTGTCGCCGCATACAGGGCATCTAATGGGGTCATGAGCGCTTCCTTTTGTTCTCAAACCTGCCGCAGCATTTTTTGTATTTCTTGCCGCTGCCGCAGGGACAGGGGTCGTTGCGTCCCACCTTCGGCTGCTTCCTCTCAATCGGTTTGACCGGTTCATCAGAAACAGCAACAGCAGCCTGCGCATCAGGCGCCGCCTGAACAGCCTCCTCCATCGCTTTCTGACTGTCCCAACTCGTCCCCTGATACTCGGTGGCGTCCCACACAGAGCGCGCTTCCAACTCCTGCGTCTTCACTTCCTCCAGCACCACGCGATAGACCAGTGTTGTCACATCGTCCTTTAGGCGGTTTATCATCTCGTCAAACATTTCAAAACCTTCTTTTTTATACTGCACCTTGGGGTCAAGTTGTGCGTAGGAGCGCAGATGGATTCCTGCCCGCAGGAGGTCCATCGCGTAAAGGTGGTCCTTCCATTTCTCATCCAATGTTGTGAGGAGAATCAACCGCTCCACGGCGCTTACCGCTTCATCTCCGTAGCGCTTTATCCGTTCCTCATACAGCGATTTGGCGAACTTAAACAACTCTTCTGCCAGTTTTTCGGGTTTTCCCCGCAGCGATGTGACGATGTCAAGCGGCGGGTCGGTGCCGAACTTGTTTCTGAACCACTTCACAAAATCGCGAACTTGAACCTTGTCCCAGTCCTCAAAGTCAAAGCGAACACGCTCAAAGAGGAAGTCGGTGAACCGCTTCTTATCAAAGGCGTGTTCCAACGCCTCTTCTGTTTCAATCTCAACACCGAACCTTTCCTTGACCCAGCCGAGGGTGTTGCGCACCTCCTGTTCCCGTCGCTGCTCATCGTCCAACTGCAACGGTTGCACGCGTTCCCAAATCATCTTATGAATCTTCTCAAAGTAGAGACGGTCGGTGAGGTTCTCTCGCGCGCTGCGTTCTATCTGCTCCTTTATCCACGGATATATCATCTCCTCTCGCAGCCTCTCACCCCGAAGAATCTTCTGCCGTTCCTCATAAACCAGTTTACGCTGAACATTCATCACCTCATCGTATTCAAGGAGTTGTCGGCGGATTTCAAAGTTGCGGTCTTCCACTTTTTTCTGCGCTTCGTTTATGGCTCGTGTCAGAAATTTGTGGCTTATTGATACCCCGTGTTTCATCCCCAGAAACTGCAGCACTTTTTTGAGTTTGGGACCTGCAAAGAGCCGCAGCAGGTCGTCTTCAAGAGAGAGGAAGAAGCGTGACGAGCCGGGGTCGCCTTGTCTGCCTGCGCGTCCGCGCAACTGGTTGTCAATGCGCCGCGCCTCGTGCCTCTCCGTCCCCACTATGTGAAGACCACCCAACTCTGCTACCCCATCCCCCAGAACTATGTCGGTTCCGCGCCCCGCCATATTGGTCGCTATCGTCACCGCGCCCTTCTGCCCCGCCTGCGCCACTATCAGCGCCTCTCTCTCGTGGTGCTTGGCGTTCAAAACCTCGTGCGGTATCCCAAGACGCTTCAGGCGCTCAGACAGCATCTCCGAAACCTCTATGGAACGCGTTCCCACAAGCACGGGTCTGCCTATCTCGTGCATTTTGCGTATCTCTTCAACCACCGCCTCCCATTTCTCCTCCGCCGTCAGATAAACCACATCGGGAAACTCCGTCCGACGCAGTGGTTTGTTGGTTGGTATCTGCACCACATCCAGTTTGTAAATTTTCCAGAACTCGCCCGCCTCCGTCGCCGCCGTCCCCGTCATCCCCGCCAACTTCTCATACATCTTAAAGTAGTTCTGCAGTGTTATCGTAGCAAGAGTCTGGTTCTCCTCTTTTATTTTTAAGTGCTCCTTTGCCTCAACCGCCTGATGGAGCCCATCAGACCAGACACGCCCCGGCATCAAACGCCCTGTGAACTCGTCCACTATTATCACCTGTCCTTCTTTGACGATGTAGTCGCGGTCGCGGCGATAAAGCAGATGTGCCCGCAGCGCCTGCTCTATATAGTGCGTCCACTCGTAGTTGAGTGGATGATACATATTGTCAATGCCCAGAATCTGCTGCGCTTTCTCAACGCCTGCTTCCGTCAGCGTCACAGTATGGTCTTTCTCATCCACCTCCACGAAGTATCTGCCGCTGCGGCGCCGTTTCTCCCTTTCCTCAAGCGGCTCTGTTGACTTCACATACATCACAAAACGCTTGTTGGGTCCAATAAGTTGGCGGGCAACCGAGTCAGCCATATAATAGCGTTCCGACGCCTTTTCTGACGGACCGCTGATGATGAGCGGCGTTCGCGCCTCATCTATCAGTATGGAGTCCACCTCATCAATTATGGCATAATAATGACCGCGCTGAACCTGCTCCTCTATTGACATCTTCATATTGTCGCGCAGATAGTCAAAGCCGAACTCGTTGTTGGTGCCGTATGTAATGTCGCAGTTGTATGCCTTTCTGCGCTCGGTGTTGTCCATATCCGCCTGAATGAAGCCGACGCTCACCCCCAAGGCGCGATAGACGGGACCCATCCACTGTGCGTCGCGGCGGGCAAGGTAGTCGTTGACCGTGACTATGTGAACGCCTTTTCCAGTCAGGGCGTTGAGGTAGGCGGCAAGGGTCGCGACAAGTGTTTTTCCTTCACCTGTAGCCATCTCCGCCACCTTGCCCTGATGCAGAACTATGCCGCCGATGATTTGGACATCAAAATGGCGCATAGGAACGCCTGTGTGTGTGCGCAAAAAGCGCCGCGCCGCCTCTCGCACCGCCGCAAACGCCTCTGCAAGCAAATCATCCAGTGTCCCCCCTTTTTTCAGACGCTCTTTGAATTTCGGGGTCAGTTGGCGCAACTCCGCGTCCGAAAGCCGCATCATACGGCTTTCCCACGCATTAACCGCCTCCACAAGCGGACGCATCTTCTTCAATGCGCGCTCCGTTGACGAGCCGAAAATCTTCACCAGCACCTTGCTTATCAGGTCCGTGACCAGAAAATACATCTCTCATCTGCCCCACAGCATCCCTAAATAATACGCCAATTCAACGCCTTCGTCAACACAAGCGTTGTTGACAGCCGCCCCGATTGGAGTAAAATTTTTACTTTGTCTGGAGAAAGACGATGGCTGTGTGCGACAGATGCGGATGCGAGGTTCCTCAAGAAGATATAGACGCGGGAGTTGCCTTCTTTGACGGGAAGAACACTTACTGCCGCGCCTGTGTGAAGCATCTGATAGGCGAGTTGGGGCGTCTTGCCCGCG
>Ga0190361_1001110_pt1 | contig 10387 bp, 9 predicted proteins | sample 48721845_MG_FD_161273 | JGI IMG/M metagenome (GOLD analysis project Ga0190361, IMG submission 161273) | Hydrothermal vent microbial mat bacterial communities from Southern Trench, Guaymas Basin, Mexico - 4872-18-4-5_MG | ecosystem: Environmental > Aquatic > Marine > Hydrothermal vents > Microbial...
TGGAATTTTTTTAACTATCTTACTGAAATAGATTTTTCCGGTGTAAACATGAAATCTGTAATTGTCCATAATTTTAAAGAAAGAAATCGATCTGTTATTTCAGTTTTCCATACTCATAGGTGGTTTCATACATGGTGAGAATATTTTCAAGAAGTATCTCTGGTACTTTTTCATTAATTTTTCAATGAGTAAGTTGTAAATCTGTTCGCAGGCACAAAAATCAATAGGAACTCTATCCGGAAGCCCAAACTGATAAGTTTTTAATACCCTTTCTTCAGGAGTCATTTACCTTTCTATCTCTTAAAGCTATTTCTATTTAATGGCACCAAAGGTTAGACCTTTTATGAGATGTTTAGAGACCATGAAGGTAAAGATTATTGCTGGAATAAACATAATTACCGCCATGGCACACATTCCTCTCCAGTCCATTACAAACTCCGAGGTAAATTCAAGAAGACCTACAGGCATGGTTTTCGAAGATAAACTCCTGGTCAGAACTGATGCCAGCTGAAATTCATTCCAGGCCATTAAAAAAGCGAAAATTCCTGAAGCAGAAAGTCCTGGGGCACACAGGGGAAGTTCCACCTTGAGAAAAGCCTGCCATTTAGTACAACCATCAATTTGAGCAGCATCTTCCAGATCCTTAGGGATCTCTCTAAAGAAGCCATCCATTATCCATATCATAAAGGGTATGTTGTAGGCAATATAAACTAAGGATAGACCCTCCAGAGTATCAAGCAGTTTTAATCTTACAAATAACATAAAAAGGGGAAGGCTGAGAGCAATTCCTGGAACAGCTCGGGAAAGCAGGACAAACAAAAACAGGGTGTCTCTTCCCTCGAAGTCAAATCTGGAAAAAGCAAATCCAGCCAGAGTCCCCAGTACAAGAGCAATTCCAGCACTTCCAAGGGAAGCAATGAGAGAATTTCTGAGGTAGTCTCTTACCGGGACGGCTTGTTCGCCAACTCCTGGACTGAAAAAGGCTTGTTGATACTTTTCCAGAGTAAGTTTTTTGGGAATCCAGACCGGAGGATAGGCATTTACCTCTACTTCTGGCCGGACAGAAGTAAAAATAATCCACAGAGCTGGAATAAGCATAAGGATTAAAAAAAAGTAAGCCAGAAATGAGAATGCGAATTCCTTACCCTTTTTCCTCAATCCCTACCCCCTGGTTTTTAATAGTTGTTTAAAAAGATAATAGGCAAAGACCACAGATATTATAACAGTTACATAAGACATAGCACATCCCAGACCAAATTTAGTGTCGATGATTCCCAACCTGTAAACGTAGGTCCAGATAAGCTCCGTACGGTGAGCTGGACCACCTCCTGTCATTATCTGAACTAAATCAAAAGCAGTTGCAATATCGAGGGATCTTATAGCCATAGCAATATAAATGAAAGGAGATAAAAGCGGGAATGTTATGTGCCGAAATTTTTGAAATCCAGAAGCTCCATCTACTTCAGCTGCCTCAAAAGGATCCTTAGGTAGAGCCATCAGTCCAGCTGTAAGAATGATAATCATAAATGAAGTTCCTCTCCATATTTCAGCAATGAGAATGGAGAGCATGGCAAGGTCTCCTCTTATGAGCCAGAGAATAGGTTTTTCTATAAGATGAAGAGTATAAAGTAGATTATTTACCATTCCTACTTGATCGTTAAAAAACCATTTAAATTGAAATCCTACCAGTATGGGAGCAAACATCATGGGGATCATAAAAAGAGTGCGGAGGATCCGACCCCCTTTTATTTCTCTTGCCAGAAGAAGTGCAATTCCCAGTCCCAAAAAGAGTTCAGTATTTATAGCAATAGTGAGAAATATTACCGTGTTTTTCAGAGATTGCCAGAATACAGGATCATGGATCAAAGTTACATAATTCTCTCCACCTGTGAATACCATACTTCCTGGTGTAAGAAGAGAGTAACCTGTGAAACTGACATATAATGAAAACGCCAGTGGAAAAGCCACTACAAAAAGAATGATAGAGAGAGAAGGTGTTATCAAAAGGGCTGGGAGATATTTTTCTCTAATCATTTTGACTTTTTACTTCAATTTTAAACCCCCACCGTCGAAACTCAGGTGGTGGGGGTTTACTCTTTTAATCGTAATATCCTGCTTTTCTCATAAGCTCTTCAGTTTTTCTGGCAGCGTCATCAAGAGCTTTTTTTACCGGTTTTTCACCCAGTATAGCGGCCTGAAGTTCTGGATAAAGAATATTGGAAAAAGCTGGCCACTCGGGGATGAGGGGAGGAGTTACGATCTCATCGTTTTCCAGAGCATATTTGTAGGTTTTATAGAAATTGAGCTTTCGAGAATCCTTGGTTGTTTTAAGGAGAAAATCCCATATAGATTTTCGAACAGCTCCAAATCCGAGTTGAGCTTCAAATTGCTGAGGTTCTTTGGAAGTAATGAATTTAACAAAGGAAACTGCAGCCTCCTTATTTTTACTTGATTTCAGAACAGAAAAAGTGTGACATCCAGCCCAGTGAACTCTAATTCCCGCATCTCCCTCAGGCATGAGAGCATATCCAAAAGTCTGTGCCACTTTGGAGCTTTTCGGGTCATCATACCAGGGGTACCACCCACCCCAGTCAAGATGGAAGGCAATCTTACCCTGAGCGAAGTTCTTGGCAACATCGTCCCACACATAATTTACTACACCTGGTGGAACAAGACCGTTTTGATAAAGTCGTTTAAAATACTCTAAAGTCTTTACTCCAATAGGCGAGTTAAATACCGGTTTCCAGTGAGAGTCAAATAATCGCCCACCGTTGGAAAGTAGCATTTCGTAAAATCGACCTGTGAAGGCTTCCTCCTTTCCTGTAAATTGGGTCCCATAAACTGCGGGAGGATCATTAAGGAATTCGGCTATATCGTAAGCCTGGTCCCAGGTTTCGGGTGGAGTAAGTTCATATCCGTATTTTTCTTTAAAAACCTTCTTTTTAGCCGGGTCATTAAAGAGATCGGCACGGTAATAAATGTTACTTAAATCGATATGCCTTGGAAGCTGAATCAGCCGGTCACCTATGTAACACATGTGCAAGGTGCTTGGTAGGAAATCAGCAAGTTCCTCCTGGCTGACGTAAGGTTTAAGATCAAGAAGAACGCCAAACTTATCGTATTGTGCAGCGAAGCTGGTGTGATTGGTCATCACGTCATAATCAGCGGCTCCCGCTGCAAAATCAATTTTGAACTTTTTATCCAGCTCGAAATGACTCATCTTGGCTACAATTATTACTTTAGCTCCAGTTTGCTCTTCCCATTGGGGAATGAATTCTTCGTAAAGTTTCTCGTAATTTCCCCCACCTATTAGAGCTGCCTTAATAGTGACTCCTTCAAAAGGTTTTTTTGCTCCGGCAGGAACCCCAATTAACAGAACTCCCAATCCGATAGCCACGATAAAAAGGCCAACTCTTTGTACTTTTTTTACCATATTTCGCCCTCCTTTTAAATTTTTGGAGAGTAACAGGACTTTTTCTCCACTATCACCTCCTTTTAGTGATTCTTTTATTTTGTGTTTAATGGATGAATCACTATTTGTTGTTTTTGCCTGTCCTGTTTATCTACTAAACGGATACAATCACCGCCCTTCGCCTTCGATAAAAGTCAAATATAACGAAAAATAGTAAAAAACATCCAATTGCTACTTCTTTCCAAAATGCTGATATGGCCAGAACCACTATGATATTTTCAATTAAATACACACTAAATCCACCCAGGATCGCACCAAACGGTGATCCCTCACCTCCAGCAAGACTTATTCCTCCAATAAAAGCACCAGCAAGAATGGGTAGTAGGTATGGTGGACCTATCAGGACCGATCCTACAGCTAAGTATGAGCCAACGATAACACCAGCAAACGCCTGCAGAAGAGATCCACAGCAGCAAGCGATTATTCTAATTTTTTTCACATTGATACCTACTTTCCTGGCAACCTCATCGTTTAATCCTGTAGCAAAAAATTGCCACCCTATGGGTCTGAAATAAAAAAAATACACCAGCATCACTAAAACTATTAACAGATAAACAGTAACAATTGGAATCGGCCCTAATGCAGCTTTAGCTATAAGAGAATAAGAAGGAGGGAATCCGTAAATAGGGAAAGCCCTGGTAATTATCCTGGCTATACCAGTAAGGACAAAATTCAGCATTAAGGTAAAAATAAAAACCGGGAGCATGAATCTAAAAGGGGGTGAGAAATAAGTACCAAATAAACCCGTTGTTAGACCTATTGCAAAGCCTGTTATTAAAACAATTAATACCGCCAGCCATATCTCAAAACCGTATCTTAAAATAAATACAGCGGCTAACACATTAGATATACAAATGACTCCTCCAAGAGATAAATCTATTCCTCCAGGAATCAAATAAAGCATTTCCCCCAGGACCATTAATGAAAAGATTGAACCCCAGACAACTATAAGTCTTAAGTTAGCCGGGGTGTAAAAAAAGGGATTGATGATAAATATGATAAAAGATAAAATTACTATTAAGATGCATCTGTTAACCTCAGTAATGGAAAGATGTTTTGCAAATAAACGGGTTACTTTTTGCATGCTTGTCTCTCTAATGCAGGTGAATTTTCTCTTTTGCTATTAATTGAGTGATTTCATCAATTGTTGTATTTTCTGTCTTTTTATCACAGATTATTTCTCCCCGATCAAGTACTATTACTCTATCTGCAATAGGAAATATGTGACGTACATTGTGAGTAACAAAGATAATAGACATGGAAGTTTTATCGCGTATTGTCTTTATTCTCCGCAAACATCTATCTACTTCCTTTATTGATAGACCAGTTGTTGGTTCGTCTAAAAGTAAAACTCTGGTTCCGAAGTAAAATGCCCTTCCAAGAACAACTGCCTGTCTTTCCCCTCCGGAAAGTGACTCTATCAGCTGCTCTGACTTTTTATTAATGCCAATCTCGTTTAATTTTTCTTCGCTTATTTTTCTCATTTTCTCCTTATCAAGTACACGAATGAAGCCTACTTTTTTTATTATTTCTCTTCCCAGAAAGAAGTTTTTGTAGATATTCATTTTTTCGACTAAATTCGCAAATTGGTATACAATCTCGATACCTTGATTTCTTGCGTCTGCAGGTGAGGAAAAATGTACCTCCTTTCCCTCAAGATAAATTTTTCCCTCATCTGGTGGAAATAATCCTACAAGAATATTTAATAAAGTAGATTTTCCCGCACCGTTATCTCCTACAAGTCCTATAATTTCTTTTTCGTGAGTGGTAAAACTTATATTTTTTAAGGCAAAAATATTGTTGAATTTTTTGGTTATTTTTTCCACTCTTATTATTTCCCGCATTGGCTCTGACATCAAATTTCTCCCTGTTGGATTTTTTAAAACTTGTGAAAGTCATAGTGCACCTCCTGTAGTTTAATTTTCGATGGAGGTGCACTATTTTTCTTCTACTTAACCAATGATCTTCCAGACCTCTGGGTATTTCTTCTGATGTTCCTCAATGGTCATAATCCATTCTATTTCAGGCCACTTTTCCACATCAACCTTTTTGTATGTTAGCCAGCCAAACCCTAACAATAGCTCCTTATCTGCAGGGTATTCTGGCTTATATGTTTTCAATATATCATTCCACTTTTCCTGGCCACCTTCAACAAGTTTATATAGAATCTCACCACCCAGATAACTGCCATCATACTGTAATAAATCAATTGTAGCGTCTATAGCGCCTGTTTTCATATAGGGAACCATCTCACCGATAAGTCCATCAGCCTGAACAACGATCTCATCTATTTTTCCTGCATCTGTGACCGCTTTTCCCAGAGCTGGCCCGGTGTAATCGTAGTATCCAAGCATCCCCACAAGATCTGGATAAAGTTTTATCGTCTCACTGGCGAGAGACATAGCCTTAGCTGGATCACCTCCATCCAAAACTGGCTCGACTACCGTGAATCCAGCTGCCTCAACAGCTTTCTTAAAACCTTCAAAACTTGCCACATCTTCCGTGGATGCCATACCACCTGTGTGGTAGCTAATTTTTCCTGGTGGTGATACTCCTGCAAGCTTAAGCAGTGCTAAAATTCCTTTTCCCAGTGCAACTCCAAGGTTATACGGGTCGTATCCCACAAAAAGAAGCCTTTTACTATCAGGCGAATCCACACCGTAACCACATAAAACAGGTATTCCTTCATCAATAGCCTCATTTATTACACCAATTGGTGCTGCAGGGTCGTTTGGGCCTATGAAAATACCGTCTAATCCAGCTGCAATCCAGCTCTCCATTACTCTGACCTGATCCTCAACTGTTAACTCTGGTGGATGATAAATGACTGGCTTGAAGCTGTAATCAGCAGCAGCATCTCTGAATCCTTCCTCACAAACTATCCACCAGGGCACAGACAACCGGGTAATGTAACCTATTCTATAGGTTTCTTTCTTTTCCGCAGCGTAGACAAAAGAAAGAGAAAAAATCAATACCAGAAACGCCAGAAGCAAAATTATAACTTTTTTCTTTTTCATAATTTTCTCCTTCTTTTTTAAGAAAAGCTTTCAAAAGAAAAAATATTTTTCCACCTCTCTCTTTTTTTTTGAAAGTCGGGAAAATGGGCCTATTAGCTCGTGTCTTTTCACCTCCTCTCCGGCCCTTATTTAACCTTATATTTCAAGGTCCAATTTACTATCTTTGTCAAGCAAACTGAGAACAAGTTTTTTTAAAAAGTTCCTTTTCTTTATACCAGAAGAAACCTGTTTGTCGAGATTTTTGCAGCCTACACATTCCTAAATTGCCTCTTCAAATTCACCCAGATCAAGGGGATATCTACCAAATTCTTTCACCAATTGCAGGGCATAAGTATAGTTTTCTGGAGGAACATTGCCGGGGACTGAATGATCGGATTGAAAAATGTATCCTCCTCCCTTAGCAGCATTTAGTTTTCTTAAAACCTCTCTTTTTATGTCTTCCTTACTTCCATTTGCAAGGACTCTCACATCTATATTCCCTACCCAGGCAAGACGCTTGCCGTATTTTTTCTTTAGCTCTACCACATCAAATCCTGCTTTTGCCTCTAAAGGATTATATCCATCAATTCCAGCATCAATTAGCATATCCATAATCGCTCTGGAATCTCCACATCCATGATAGATTACCTTCATTCCCAGACTATGGAATTCTTCACACATTTTCTTTACATAAGGATAAAAGAGCCTTTCCCACAATTCAGGAGAAAAAAGCATTCCCCGTGTATAAGCCACGTCACCCCATATGTAAAGTCCAGACAGAGCTCCCCCAGCTGCCTTAACCTGAGCTTTTCCAATTCCGATCATAAATTCAGTAATTCGGGCGTTAAAGTCTCTTATTAGTTCTGGCTCAAGTGCCAGTTTTTGCAAGGCTTCTACTGATCCGATTATTCTCCAGAGGGTCTCGTAAGGTTCACACACGCTTCCAAATATGCAGAAATCATTTTTATACATGTTAACTCTTTCTACAAAACTGGGAATATTTTGAATAAATGAATCTCCCACCCCGTTTATCATATCATCACCTCTCTGGTAGTAGCGCCGGGAATCGTAAGGATCATCAAATTTGAATTTTTCTATATCTTCACGTGTCTTGACTGAAAAATCAAGATAAGCTGGCATGGGATCGTCAAATTTTTTCTTTACCCTGCATTCCCACCCCGTTTTTACAATAACATAGTCATCTGTCTTTTCAATAATCTGAAAATTTTTTATATGGGGATCCATATTGGGATTGATCACGATGTAGTCAAGATCAAACCATCGGTAAGGGTCAGCATTTTCTGTTAAGCGATAGTCTTCTCTCCAGCGTTTCAGAAAAGCACCCCAGAAAAATTCCCCCGTAGGTACTCTATCCGGTTCCTGATGAGAAAGGGCTTTTATTACTCTTTCTCTTTTTATATCACCTCTTAACATCCTGATCACCCTGTTTTTTGATTTGTTTTTTATCTGGAAGATATTCTTTTATCCATGCCAGATCAAGTTCCCACAATTTTGCCTCCCGTGGTACCCCTTTTTCATCCCAGCCCATCATCTCGTAGTAAAGTCTGCGGGCTTTTTCAAAGTCTTCTTTGTTTAATTTTTGTCCTTTTCGAGGTCCGGTTTGAATAGGCTCAAACATTCTTGGAGGTAGTTTGTCATCTTCAGAAGCGAAACCCTCTCTCAGATTGAAAATCTTAAACATGTTTATCCTTCGTTCCCCCAGTTTCATGATCTCCCATAAAGAGGTTTCCACACCGGTTACAGCTCTCATTGCCTTTACAAGATGGTTTATTTTCATGTGTCTTACAGGTGCTAAAGCAAAAATACATCCACAGATGACCTCTAAGGATGACCAGTAAAGCTGGAGATTATAAAACATTCTAACTTTTTTCTCTGATAGACTCTCCGCTGGAAGTCTTTCATAAATTCCTATGGGACCTGCTTCATCAATAAACTTCTGGGGAGCCTGAAAGTCAAAATCTGAGTCATGTTCAATTACGGCAAAATCGGGACCTATCGGGGATACCGCATATCCAAGACCAAGTGCAGCCTTTGCCCGTGGATCATGAGGAGGAAGCTCTTTTCCTTTGGATTGAACGGCCAGGGATAAACATTTTTCTCCCCATTTTTCAGCTACTCTACAGGACCCTTCGGCAAGCAAATCACCTATTCCTGTGCGGCTTGCAATAAGCTCTATTACTTGAAGAAAGGTATGAGAGTTTCCAAATCTTAAGTCAAGATTATCCACATCTTCTTTTTTAACAGCACCTTTTTCCAGACACTCCATAACAAAAGAGATCGTTCCACCCAGAGAGCAAGGATCAAGACCATAACTGCTACAAAGCTCGTATGCTTTGAGTATGGTAAAGGTATCCTTTATTCCACAGTTTGACCCCAGGGCTACTGCTGCCTCAAATTCAGGTGCTCCATATATACCCTCAAGCGCTATTTCACCCCGGGTCAGAGGTTTAAGCAGATGTTTACATCCGGTAGGGCAGGAAGAACACCCCTGGTTTTTTTTCAAAAATTTTTTATAACCAGGCGTTCCGGGCATATCCTGCCAGCCTTCAATTACCCCTGTTTGAAAGTTGCAGGTTACAAGTTGACCGTCATCATAGACCATCTTAACGGCACCTGCTGTTCCGTATTCCCACTGGAGACGTGGAATAATATCTTCCATAAAGTGCTGCCTGTAATCTCTGGCGATCTCATCTATTACCTTTTCTTCTTTTACTGTGACTTTTCCATCTCCTTTTACAGCTATTGCTTTAAGGTTTTTGGAACCCATAACGGCTCCCATTCCCATACGAAAGTTATGATAGATAAGGTCATTAACTATATTAGCGTATCTTACCAGTTTTTCTCCTGCTGGTCCAATAAGAGAAATTTTTGCCTGAGGATGAGTCTTTTTCTTTAATTCTTCATAAGCTTGGCCTGTCTCAAGTCCCCAGATAAATTTGGCGTCATTTATAGAAACCTTTTCATTTTCGATCCAGATATATACAGGGCTTTCAGCCTTGCCCTGCACAATGAGGGCGTCAAAGCCAGCTTTTTTTAATTCGGCACCCCAGAAACCCTCAGCCTGGGATTCACCAATACCCCCGGTTAGGGGAGATTTTGCCATTACCGAGTGTTTAGCAAACCCGGGGAAAGGACATCCAGTTGCAGGTCCAGTGGCAAATATCAAGAGGTTGTCTGGATGAAAGGGATCAGTTGCTGGAGGCACTTCCTTTAGAAGATAATAAACCCCTATGCATGCACCTCCCCACAGGAGACGGTACCATGATGAATCTGGCTGCTCTACCCAGGCTTTTCTGGTTGAAAGGTTTATTCGCAATATTTTTCCCTGCCAACCAAAAAGCATCTTTCTCCTCTTTTATTCTTTTTTACTCTATCATTCTATTTTTTCCCATAGAGGAATCTGGCGCTTTTTTCCATCCTCACCCAGAACTACTGGTTTAATACCTGCTATTTCGGCAAGATAGGTTAGAGCCTCCACTTTATTTCCGGGAATTGCCATAATATGGTTACAGGGAAAAACATTAACAAACTCGTCATAATCGCAGTAGAGTTTAGCATGAACATGAGGCCAGGTTGGATCTGTCTGTTCATTCAGCCTTTTTCTCTCCTCTTGTGGCAAATCAACCACCTCTCCTCTTACCACAACAAGATAAGGCTTGTCATTCCAGAGTCCAAGTCGTGCAAAGGTGAGTTCTCCTGGACAGGCATCAAAAGAAACACTTGCTCCTCCTGCTTTGAAATAAAGTTCAAGTGCAGGATAGAAAGTTATATGCTTGAAATTATCTTCTGGATTGAAACTACGCTCAGCATAAAAACTGGAATGGTTCCCGGAATTGCAAAAGTCCCATATATCCTTATCGGGATGGTATAATCGGACGTCCATAAAAAGGACTGGAAG
>Ga0190361_1001111_pt1 | contig 10384 bp, 5 predicted proteins | sample 48721845_MG_FD_161273 | JGI IMG/M metagenome (GOLD analysis project Ga0190361, IMG submission 161273) | Hydrothermal vent microbial mat bacterial communities from Southern Trench, Guaymas Basin, Mexico - 4872-18-4-5_MG | ecosystem: Environmental > Aquatic > Marine > Hydrothermal vents > Microbial...
GGAGGACGATTTGTGGCAGAAGCGAGGTCAGAGACAAGCAGACTGGATGTGTTGGTGGCGAAAATGGAGTCGGGCTTGCAAATCTGGTCAAGTTCAGCAAAAAGACTGCGTTTGACATCAATGTCCTCAAAGACGGCTTCAATGACGATGTCACAGTCAGCAAGGCTCTTTTTGTCGGTGGTAGGCTTTATGCGTGCAAGAATCTGCTCCACCTGCTGCGGGGTGAAAATCTTGCGTTCAACCGCCTCTTTCAGCATCGCCTTTATGCGCTCAAGTCCCTTTTGCACCAACTCATCCGTAACATCAACAAGCACCACCTCAAAACCCTCCTGGGCTATTTTTTGAGCAATGCCTGACCCCATTGTTCCGGCACCCACAACTCCAACACGAACAATGCCCATCTCCAACCCTCCACTTTAGGAACAGTCGGAAAGTTTATGAGCAGACGCCACAGGCTTCAAGCAGGAGACGGCTTTTCAGATAGGGATAGTCTTTTTTCTTGACACTCAAGTCACATCTTTGTAATTTTCCTCTATCCCTTTGTGAGGAGAAGTAAATGAATAATGAAGAGGTGAGCCAGGTAGGTGAGTATAAGATAGAGAGGAAGTTGGCAAGCGGTATAGCCAGTGAACTTTATCTTGCGAAAGTGGAGAATGTGTTTAGGGTAATAAAGGTTCTGAAGCATGAGGTGGCGAAGAAATTGGATGAGGCGGCGCGTTTTGAGGACGAGATAGTTCACGACAACATTGTGCGATATGAGGCGATAAAGTTTGACCCACATTATCAGTTTTTCTTCGTAACGCACTATTATCCGAATCGTCCGTTCGGACCGCGTGTCTTCAGCACGATATCATTCAACGAGACGATAGACCTGTTCCTGAAGGTAGCGGAAGCGCTGCGTTATGTCCACTCTTTTGGAACGATACACGGTAACTTAAAACCGAGTAACATTCTGCTTGTGCGGGTCAACGCGCATTATGAGGTGATGCTAAACGATTTCGGCATAGCCTACATCTACAACGAGGAGCATTTCAGAGGGACAGTTTTGCAGAAGACATTCGGCTATATGGCACCTGAGTTAGCAACCTACTGGGTAGGAGAGAAGGATGCAACATCTCTTCCCGAAAGCGCCTCTCCCGCCGCTGACATTTACAGTTTTGGTGTGTGTCTGATAGAAGCGTTGACAGGTAAATTCCTCTTTGAGGAGGAAGAAACGCGCGATTTCAGAACGCTTATGTCAGCAAAGGAGCGGAAGCGTATCCGCCTGACGGCTGTCAACTCTCCTTACGGGGTCACCAAAATCCGTGAACTGAACGATATCCTAACCCGCTGCATAGCCTATGACCCGGCAGACCGCCCCACCGATATGGATGAGGTCATAGAAGCCCTTAAAGAGTGCAAAACAGAGGTTTTGGAGGTATAAATAATGCGTGAAAAGACAAGGTTCATCCAAATGGCTGACACCCTCAACCTTGAGGGCGAGATGAAGTCATTGCACGAAGTGTTAAGCAAACTCTACGATATGGTAGTTACCGACCACAGGGATGAGATAATCTGCACAGGTTTCACCAACTTTATGAACACATCTCCAAAAGCGCGGTTGGATGAGGTCGCTAAGAAACTCCGCCGTCAGGTCTACAATGTGGGATTTGCGGGAATATTCTCGGTGGGCAAATCTACGCTTATCAACGCGCTGCTTGACGAGCCGGAGTTCCTACCAGAAGCGCTTGAGCCCTGCACAATGTCCATAACGCTGATAGGTAATCCCGACCCCGGAACGCCTGAGCGCGTAGAGGTGAAGTATTACACCAAGGAGCAGGCGCTGCGAAATATTTTTGACAACTTTCGCTACCGCGATGTGGCGGCAAAGGTGAAAGAGCAGGTGTTGCAATCCTTCAGCGCAGAAACAGCCGAAAACGCCATAAAAGAGATGATTCGCGACCTGAAAGAGAATCAAGGCGAGTATCAGAACGCCCTCCAGCGGGCGGAGGAATTGGAGGAATTTCTGGAGTATCTGCACAACGCCGATGTCTCGCGCCGTCTCGGAACGGTCTGGGTAGACAACATTGAGAACGCCTCCACCTACCTGACAAGGGATAAGAACCTAAAAGGCATGGGGCACCTTCTTTTAATTGAGCAGGTGACGGTCTTCAAGGACAACCCACTGTTCACAAGACACGGAGTGCGGATAATAGACCTTCCCGGAACCGACGATGTCAACGAACGCCAGAGACAACTGACCTATCAGTATTTGAGCGAGGCGGACGCGGTGGTCTTGATGATTCAACCACGCGGGTTTGAAGCAGAAGCCGTGCGGATAAGGGATGAGTTGAGCCGCTACAACAAAGAAGTGCGCGATAAGATGTTCACCGTCATAAATATGTTTGACCTGCTGACAGCAGAACAGTTGGAACCCGAAGCCTTCAAACGCTGGGCAAGAGAAATAGTCAACACCATGGTAGGACATTTGGGACTTGACATAGAGAAGTTCTACCTGACAAGCGCTTTGTATTACAAACTGCTGCTGAAGGAGCGCCAGGGCGCACTGACACCTGAAGAAAGGGAGCAACTTGAGCGTATGCGCGCCGATATGAACAACAAACTAGAAGCGGTGAGCCACAAACCGCTGGAGCCGATGTGGCAAACACGCGTGCGCAACTGCTTCACCGACGGCGGTGTTCCCGCCCTGCGGCAGGCTCTTATGAACTACCTTGAAAAAGATATCCGCATCGCACGCCTAAAAGAGGTCTACTTCTTCCTCAAAGATGTCTACGACGCCTTCAAATTGATGCTTGAACCTGAATTCAGCCGCATTGAGGACTTCATCTCATCCGCCCGCGATAGAAGAATGATGATTCACGAGTTCATGGAGAAATTCCGCGACATATTCTACAACGCCATAAGCCCAATATCGGACGAGTTGAAGAATGTGATGACACGCACTATAACCAAGATTGGCGAAAAGTTCGTTCCGGGAGTGGCACGGTTCATAGACGGTATGGCGGTGGCGCGGATTAAGATGCAACTGGCGGACGAAATGGGTGGGCAACCCTCCGCCTTTGACATAAAGGTTCGGATGATAAGGACTTGCCAACGCCAGTTGCCGAAGATTTTCGTTGATGTGATGGAAGAGCATACCGCAAAACTGCTGGTGCAGCAGGTGCGGGAAATGCTGGAGAAGACGCCCATAGGAGAAGTCTTCAAATACATGAGCAGGGGAATGGATAAGAACTATCTTGAGATGTGGGAGAAGGCGCTGAAGCAGTTTGAGGAAGATGTGAGGCGTCTGACAAGGATGCGGGCGATGGAAGAGATGTGGAAACTGCAAGCCAAACAGATAAAGCCCGCCCCCGGTGGTGAGGAGTTTGACCGCGCCGAACAGAAGAAGTTCAAAGAGCAACTGAAACAGGTCTTCGTCAGTGCCTTCGGACAGCACAGCGAGAACCTAAAAGATGTGATATGGCGCTATCAGGACACATCTCTGCGCGAGTTCGTTAAGGCGTTTGAGAACATCGTTGAAGAACTGGAACAAGATGTGACACTGGAGCAGGACAAGGTCTCCCTGCCGATGAATCTCGTGACAGGCGAGGCGGAAAAACAAGAGCGCGAATACAAAATCTTCGGTTACTGGCAACTGTTTGAAACCGCCAAGAAGCATTACGATAAGGTAGAAAAGCAGTTTGAAGAGTTTATGAGTGAAAAATAAAAAAGCGTGTTTGAGAATTGGAGGGTAGAATATGTCAATAAAGGCAACTCCGATAGTGGTGAAGAGGATAGTCAGAGGTAAAGAGACGCTGAGCCGACTCTTCTTCCTGCAGAACACTGACGAGGAGCAAATATCACTGACAGTAAAGGATGTAGACAAACCTGCGTGGATAAACATTGATGGAGTATATCAAGGGGCGTTTTTGTCGGTGCCTGGGGCAAAACCCGGGCGTCCGGGTAAGCAGCGTCTCATCGCTTCAATAGACGCCACGCATCCCCACTTCCCTCACAAAAACTATGAAGGTGCCCTAACGATTGTCTTCACCGACGCAAACGGTGAAGAGGTCAAAGTTGACCTGCCCGTGATAATTGAGGAGATAGTTGAGGAGATGCCGCTGTTTTTGGGAACATTCTCCCTTGACTTCGGCACAACAAACTCCTGTTACGCTTACAAACACAAAGTTCCAAGCAAGGGATTAGCGTTTGACCGCGCTGTTGCCTCACCCGAGATGCCCTCTCTCATCTTCTTTGAGAATGTTGAAAACCAGGTCAACCCTGAATATCGCATCGGCACGGAAGCCGCTCACCTTATGCGCGAACACTCCTCTATGGTCAACTCCTACTTCATAAGTGTTAAACGGCTTCTTGGAGAGGATGTCCGTTTTGTGGTGGTTGACCGTTACGCCAATCTAAGACGCTGGCATGTGGAGGAGATAGCCGCGCTTATTATTCGCTCCCTTATTCAGAAGGCTCAGGACACAATAGGCGAGCGCGTAACACGGGTTGTGGCTACATATCCCACACTCTTCAGTCTGGACAGGAAGGAGGCGATACGGCGTTCCTTTATGCTGGCGTTGCGGAATCTGGGAGTGCAGAATGTGACGGACAAATCGGTTGTGATGGATGTGGACGAGACAAGCGCTGCTGCTTTCAACCATGTCTACTCCCGAATGCTGCAGGAGTTCCGCATCAACCCCGCACTTGAGAAGCGGGAGGAGCAGTTGCTGGTATTTGACTTCGGCGGTGGAACAATAGATATATGTCTTGTTGACGCGAAAATAACACGGGAGTCAGGCGGCGAGCGTCGTATCAGAATTCAGACCGAACTCAAAGGGCTTTCAGGCGAAGCCTTCTACGGCGGTGACAATGTCACACTTGAGGTCTTCCGCATCCTCAAAAAACGGCTCGCAATAAAGGTGGCACAAGAGCACAAACATCTGCTTGAAGAACCCACCGTCAAAAAGGAGGAAGAGGAAGAAGGCTTCGGCTTCAAGATGGAGTGGGGCACAGGCAAAAAGAAAGGCGCGGAGGAAGAATCGGCAAAGTCAATCTTTGACCTCGGCGAAGAGGAGGAAGAAGAGGAAGCGGTGCAGGTCGTTCGCCTTGAGGGTGAAGGGCTTGACCAGATAGTCAACCGCGCAGAACTTTCGGTATGGAAGGACGCCGTCAAAACGGTCCTTGACTATCAGGATGTGATTGAAAAGACGATTGAAACAACAAAACCGCTCCTTGATTTCGTGATAGAGAAGGAGAAAGCAGACGGCACCTATGTTGACGACCGTCAGAGTAAGGACATTGCCCAAAAGATTGAGGACGCAATTGAGACGCTTGTGCCAACAAAATGGGCAAAGTACGAAGGCAGAGACGAGGAGATGATGCTGACGGCGCGGATGATATTCTACGAACTCTGGCACGAGGCGGACCGTCTTAAAATCAACTTGAGCAAGACAAGAGCGGAGAAACGCAACATCCAGTCAACGCTTACCCGTCTGGCAAAATACACAGGCTCCATTCCGCGTCCTCCGGACTGGGGCAAAAAAGAGGAAGAAGAGGAAGAAAGCGACTTCACATTTGGTGAAGAGGAAAAAGAAGAGAAGGTAGAAGAACCTGTTCTTTCCGAGTTGACGATTGACCCTGTCAAATTCACCGAGGTTTATATCTTAATGAAGGAGATGAACATCCACATAGAGGAGCCGATAGTTGCGGCGATAAAGAAAGCCCACACTCTCTGGAAGAAACAGCACGAGAAACTGACGGCGGAAAGCGGTTTGATTGTGGTTGGTGGAGAGGAGACAGAGCAAGCCAAGCCGTTGAAAGTGGTGCTTGCAGGCAATTCAAGCAACCTGCCCATTGTGCAGGAGAAGATTCGCGAAATATTCAAGGAGGTATCGGAAGAAGACATTGTGATAGACGCAAAGGAGTTGAAGACAGCAGTAGCGATAGGTGCCTGCGAGGAGTATGTGCTGCGCACCACCTTCGGCGAAGAAGGCGCCATATCCTACTCTGCAACAGGCTTCCTGACACGCGTTCCCTATTCTATCGGTTTTCTGGACAAGCAGTTGGAGTTGCTTGACCCAGTAAAGTTCCCCAACGGTTTCTACACGATATTTGAGCGCGGAACGGAGATAAAGATTCCCGAAAACGGTGGCGGTGCCGAAGACTACACACACAAAGATGTCTCTGAAAAAGATGTCTTCCTCATCCACAAAGATATGGAGCAGTTGGTCGTCTTTGCTGACTACCACGACGGCTCCCCACCCAAATATCTCGGCTTTATTGACTTCACCCAGCCAGAAGACCGTTTCCCCAACTGGGAGCCGCCTGAACACGCAAAGGACAAACTCATTATAAGGTTCCAGTTGCTGGAAAACCGTGAACTGCGTGCCATAAACCTTCAGACAGGCGAAATTTTCGCATTTGCACCACACAAGGAGAAATGGGATGAGCGCTATCCCTTCAGCGGTTTCCACTAATCGGAGAAAGATATGGAAGAGTTAGAGAAACTGCTTGCGCAAATAGAGACACATCTTAAGGAGGTAACCCGGCTTTTCTCCATACTGCGGGAGAAAGTTCACAATTTGGAGACCACGACAGCAGTTCCCTCCTTGGCGCAATCTTCAACGGAAGCGCCTGCGGAAACACCTACCGATGAGGCGCTCATAGTGGTGGAGGAAAAAGCGCCTCAAGCAGAAAAGGCGGAGGAAGAACCGGAAGAGGAGGTGGACAGGAGTCAACTGCTTTTACCCATTTTTGAGTTGGCGAAGGAGACACCGGGGCTTTTTGGGCAGAAAGAAACAAAGGAGTTGTCTCGTGCGGTTCAGAAGGAATGGACAGAAAGTGATGAGGACGCACTTGAGTATGCGAAGGTGGTATGGCTCTGTGCTGCCACAAGGTGCCGTTTCGCGCTCGCTTCTTCCCAACCTCTTCAGCGGCTGGAGGAGTTGTTATCCTCTGCCGAATCGGCACTCGCCAAAGGATATTCCATCCTTTGGAAGAAGGAGCAGGTGGAGAAGGAATGCTTCCAACCTGTGCCGGTTTATGCCAACGAACCGGAAGCCACTGCTGTCGCGGTTGTGGAACCCGCAGTAAAGAAAGACGGACATCCCGTTAAAGTTGGTCGTGTGGCGCTTTCTGTTGGGAAGAACCACAAAGTATCAGAAGCCGTCGTTGCCGCCATCAGGGCGCTTTCCTCCGTCTCGCCCCCGAATCCGGAAGCGTCTGGCGACATTTACTCCTTCCTACGCCAGTTCCACTCGTGGTGGCTCGGAATGCCCAAGGCTTTGAAACCCGAGCACGAGCAGGCGCGGTTGCGCGATGTCTTAAACGCTCTTGACCTCCTAACTTGGCGTTACAAAATCAGGTCATCCGCCATCAAAGCCTGCGTCCAGAACATCCTATCCGCCCTGAAAGAGATGGGATTTAAGGAGATATATGTGCCAAGCGGGCGCAAGTTTGACGAGACGCTCTCCCCGAGCAAATTTGAACGCGAATTTGTTAAGAGCGACGCGCCACCTGGAACGATAGTTGGGGTGATAAGACGGGGGTTTGTGGACGCCTCCGGAACCGCTGTCCAAAAGGTGCTGGTTGCCGTTAGCCGTTAGCAAGGAGAAAGACCATGCGGGCTCCGTTTCTGCTTCTTATCTTCTGTGCCGGCTGTTTTCTCTTCCACAAAGAGAAACCGATACCCGGCGCGGAAGAAGGTCATCTTGTGATCGCCGTTGACCGCACGAAAAGCGCACGCCACCACGACCCAAACAACCGTGGTCCAGATGTGGTGGGCTGGGTCACTGCTCTGCTGCCCCCTTACTGGCGGGTCTCCGAACTTGTGCTGACAGACGATGCTGACTGGGTCTACGAGGAACGCGTCGTAAAGAAGAATTCTGATAGACGAAAATTTTACGAAGCGGCAAAGGAGAAACCCAACGGCAAGGGCAGCATCTTCCAGCACTTAAGCGGTGCCATTAACCGTGCCGCATCCACCACATCTCCCCAAAAGCATCTTCTTGTTGTCACAGACTCTAACCCTTCCCCGAAGCAGGTGGACAAACTCACAAAGAGTGCGCTGAAGTCAAAGGTTGCCCTTACATCAATTCCTGCAACACCCCGCACCGAGAATCGCGGTCTTGAGAGTCTCGCCGCAAAAACCAACGGATTTTCCATAAACGCCTACGAACCGCAGAGTTTGCCCGTTTATGAAACCATGCTCCGTCGCTTCTGGCCTCGCGACCGCCTCTTCAACCTTCTCACCTCCTCAAATAAGCCTTTCACCCTTCCTCCGTCATGCTACCGCCTTCTGCTCCTGACGGAGGGCGCCTTTGTTGACTCCTTCCGCATCATCACATCTTCTGGCAAAGAGCGTTCACTGGAGCGCGCCAGCAGCACCGTATCCGCCTATCCTGCCAAACCTCAACAGACCAACACACCCTTTGATGTGACAAGTGTGGAGTCGCCAGATGCGGGGGTATGGCAGGTCATATACACAAAGAAGCCGAAAGCCAATCGGGTCTTTGCTGTTATGCCGTTCCGCGTTCTGGTCACATGGCGTCCGCTCAAAAAAGGCACAAAAGAAGCGGTGGGCGCAAAAGAGGTCGTTCTTGACGAGAAAAAACCTGTCAGCGCAAACGAAGGCGACACAGTCGTTCTCAGTGTGCGCATCGTCCCCGACAAAAACGCCGAAAAGATACGCAAGTTTCTGAGCAATGTTACGATAGAGCGGATAGTGGTGATACCTGTTGGCGGCGGTGCCGAAACCGAAATCCCGTTCCCATCCCCCACAACGAGGCACCCATCCGCTCAAAAAAGCGCAAAACAGAGCCCAAAACGAAAAAAGTCCGCGAAGAAACAACATCCAGAGAACCCCAGTGTCAGCGTAGAGTGGCCGATATATGTGCGGGAACGCAAAAAGGAACTCTTTGATGTTGTTGTTTACACGCGGATGCGCCTTAAGGCGACCACCTGGGAAAACAGACGCCGCTTCAGGATGAGGTTGAAACACATAGAAGGACCGCAAGCGTGGGTTCTGATAGAGAAGGGTATCCCAAAGCAGGTGAAGGAGAAGGTAAAAGTCAAAGGGAAGGTGACAGAGAAGGTGAAGACGGTATGGCAGTGGCAGCCGCTTCTGCCTGGTTCGGTGGTTGAGTTTGCTGCGGTATGGCGCGGCAGAACAGCCGGTCCTGTTCGCCTTAGACTGACCAACAGGACGGTGCTGCCACTTGAGTTGCGCGGCGCAGAGCATATAAGCGGTATCCCCCAAAGTCTTGCCCCCCGTCAGCAAACCGTCTGCGACATAACACTGCCAACATATAAGGAACCCCCAAAGAGTATGAAACTGGCTATCTTCGCCCGTGCTCAAAAACAGGGGCAAAAAGGGCAGCATCTGGCGGATTATGTCCTCAACTTACAAATCCCCATAGCCGAGATGAAACTGCCGTCTCAACCGATTGAGGTCGTCTGGCCTTCCGCTAAGTGCGCCTCAAGCGATGGGGCGAACGGCAAACTGAACTACAGCATCAAACGCGTTCTTGAGGGCAGTTTGATGAAGCCCTCAACCCTTTACTGTCGTGTGGAGAAAGCAACAAGCGACCTTAAAGGTCTGACCTCCGTGAGGCTTTACCCTGCAGGGGACAAGGCGGTGTTTGGCGCCGTGCTGCCGCAGGAAGCGAAAGATGGCGAGTATAGCCTGACATTAACGCTCGGGTTCGGCGGCATTTGGCGCGCGCTGGGTAAAAAGACCGTCTCCTTCAAACTCGTCGTCAACCGCACCCCAGCGCTGAAAGTTGACGCACCCGCCAAGTTGGTAACGCACCCCGGAGAACCGCTGCTGTTTGTCGCCACACTCACCCCCAAAAGACTGCCAATGCCCTACCCGAAAATCGGAGTGAGCGCTGACCTGGTAAGCGACAGTGCTAACGGGAAGAGGAGCCTTCTTGGTAGAAGCATCGCAAAAGAAGCCGACCTCTCTCAACCACTGAAATTGCGTATCGTAGGATTCCCGGCGGAAGACTTAAAGACAGGAGCCCACAAAGCGAGACTCATAATCCACCTTCGCTATCTTGACCAGACGACCACACTTGAGTGTCCGATAGAGATAATTTGTAAGTAAGGGGATATGGTATGAGGCAATTTGTGGCGACGGTAATTGCCGTTGCGTGGTGCATAGGCGCCGTGGCGCAGGACAGTGGGCAGGCTGGCGGCATTGATATCGTCTTTCTGATAGACGATTCGCGTTCAATGCAGACAAACGACCCCACCGATATGCGCAAGGTGGCGTTGAAGGCTTTTCTTGACCTAACGCAGGAAGCGGGTGGCGACCGCATAGCCGTTCTGCGCTTTGCGGGATGGGAACCAAAAGGCAAACCCTTCCTTGTATATCCCTTAACCCAAATTCCCCAAGACCCCA
>Ga0190361_1001112_pt1 | contig 10380 bp, 11 predicted proteins | sample 48721845_MG_FD_161273 | JGI IMG/M metagenome (GOLD analysis project Ga0190361, IMG submission 161273) | Hydrothermal vent microbial mat bacterial communities from Southern Trench, Guaymas Basin, Mexico - 4872-18-4-5_MG | ecosystem: Environmental > Aquatic > Marine > Hydrothermal vents >...
TTTTAGCAGGTTTGCTCTTACCTTTTCCGTAGTCCACCAGTCGTTGAATTGTTCTATTCTTTTTAGTTCCATATTCGTAAAGTATGGTTTACTAATATTTAGATTTTTCGTGAATTGACTTAGTGGTATAAAAGGTCTTCCACTTGTCTCTCGTAACGATGAAAGGGTCTTCAGATGCCCCCACGGGTCGTACCTGCAGGTCAGACCGCCCGCAAAAATCGCATGTGCCGTTAGAATATTTACTTGATTCCACGAGCTCAGCAGGAAGAGCTAAAAACCCATCAGGTCTGTTCCGTTGTTTAAAGAAAAATTGAGCCACACCAGACCACCACATTTTACCCCTTTTCGTTGCACTCCAGATAGATCTGCGAAGTGAAGCCAATGCATTTTGCAACTCTTCGTTTATCTTTTCTTCATCGCCTTCCAAAATTAAGGAATCCGACTGAAAACGAATAACTAAACCATTTAATCTTATTTCCTCAAAAGTTTCTTCTACCGTTAAATCATCCTCGAATCGCGTGGCAAAGTAGTCCCATAGTGCTACTATACCTAAATCTATCCAGGGCTTGCCCGTCTTTTTAAATGACGTCTTCATCCCATATGCTATTCTCTCCGACTCTATATAAAGTTTTTTAGGGCAATTTTGCTGTTAAACACGGACTAAAGCAGCATTGAAATAGCCACTCAAAATCTCTTTCTCAAATTTTGTTCACGAACCCGAAGCCAAGCGAATTCCGCTCTCCAAATCCCGCATCCAGCCCGAACTCTATTACTCGCCGCTGCGTATCATCCATATAATCCCACTGGAACTCCTGCTCTTTTGTTCTGAAGCTGTAGAACCGCACGGAATCTTCATCCTCGTGCATTATCTCTTTTAAATCATGCTTTATCCGTTTGTACTGCGAGTCCGTGAATTGAAGATGTATAATAACTCGCTTTATATATAAAGATTCCTGAAGACCTTTAAAATCGTTCCTGTTCCTTTTGGTGTATCGCTCTAATCCTCACCGAATCTTCTTTAAGAACCGCAAAATTCCCTTTTAGCTTGTATTTTCTCAGCAACGTAATCAGCGCTCCGAGTCTTTTCTCAGGGTTAAATCCTATTCTGAGGAGTATAACTCCCTTTGTTGGCTTTCCTAACCTGAAAACCAATTTGCCAAAATCTTTGTCATCTGTAATAAGAATTCTGTCATCCTCTTCGGCTTTCCTTATGATTTCCTCATCAGAAGCAGAAGGCATTACATCTCCTACGAATAAAACATCATAACCTTCCTTTTCCAAAAGGTTGGCAAACCTCTTGCCCGTGCATTCATCAACAAGGAATCGCATGTTCCTCTATATTATCAACGGAATTATCTCCTCTCCGCTAATCACGTAGGCACAGTATTCCAAAGCAGCCCTTATATCTTCCTTAGTGAGGTTTGGATAGTCCTCAAGTATTTCTTTTATTGTCATTCCTTCTGCCATTCTTCTTATAATCGCATCTACGGGTATCCTCGTCCCTTTTATTACTGGTTTACCTACCATAATCTTTTGGTCAACAACTATCCTCCGCCTAAATTCTTCCTCCATTTTTCTCACTTGATATAATATAATTAATTAATTTAACTCCTGTATTTAAATATAAATAAATAATTTCTCTTCCGTGAAGCATTTTTGATAAGACTTTTCTCAAAACTTTCCTCTAAAAAATAGCGATTATATTATACACCCGATATCCGCCTTCTGTATGCCCATCGTCTCGATTTTCACCTGCTCTTTTGTTCTGAAGCTGTAGAACCGCACGGAATCTTCATCCTCATGCATTATCTCTTTTAAATCATGCTTTATCCGTTTATACTGCGAGTCCGTGAGCTCGCCCTCAAATACCGAGTTCTGCACCCAATCTAAATACCGACGCAGATACTGGCAGACCTTCGCCACTCGCTCTACATTTACATCATACACGATTATCACGTACATCGTATATTTCTTTGGTAAAGCTTTCTTTTTTAAAGAAAGGTTTTACATCAATTCCACAACTCGCTCAATATCACTCAAAATATCCCTTCGGTATATTTCTTTTATCCTATCCCTTGAAATTCCCTTAAAACCATGACCCAAAATTGATTTATTCCTCAAATCCGCCAACTTTTCTATTTTCCCTATTATCTCTTGTATCTCCTTAATATCCGTTCTATCAGGATTTTCCTTCTTTAAAAATGTTAAAATCATAAATAGTGTCCTTCTATTTGGTTCTTCTGACTTAATTCCGCTCTCTTCTAAAAATCTCTTTAGTTTATTGTTAGATTCTATAATCTCTTTAAAGGCTGGATATTCTTTGCTTTCATCTATTTCAGTACTCACATTAAACTCCTTCTCAAATGTATATCTCAACACCGCCTCTTCAAATCTGAACAACCGTCCCAAAAAATCCGCATACGCTCCCTGATCCCACTTCAGTTTCATATTGTAAACGAGTTCCTTTATCAGCGCCCTGTATGTCAAGAAATATTCTTCGCTGAATCGTTCTCTGCCTTTAAGACCCTCTTCTATCCTTTCTATATCCTCTATCTCACTCTTTATTCTTGCCCTTTCCTCACCATGAGCACCTTCTAACGCTTTCTTCAAAACTTTGACACTTTCTTCAAAGTCGAACAAAACCCTATGCTCCTTAGCTCTTAACATAAGAATCTCTTTCAATTCTAAAAGATTATATTTCTCGGCGAGTTGCGCCGCAGAACCGTAAAGATGCCTCTTTTTCAAAGCTTTTAATTGCTCCATTAATAAAATCTTGACAATCGCTTCCCCTATTTTGAACTTTTCTACCTCCTTTGACCCCATGAGTTTATAGACCACCTGAACTTTATTCCCAAATGCCAGTAGCGATTTTATCAGCAATGCCATGTTCTGCGCTGGTGTTCCTCCCGTTATTGAAACGTGAATTACATCTGCATCTGTCGATATTCTTCCCATTTCCCCTTCATATAAACCGAACATCATATCGTAATCTGCAGGATTTTCATCTATCTGAACCACTTCTATACGTTCTCCAAATCCAAATTCTCTATCCAATATCTCCTTGACGATATATGCAACATATATTGTATCCTTCGGATGAACTGGTCGCTGTTTCGTGGCAAATAAATAAAGTCTCTCGATCTTGTATTCTTTAACAATCTCCTTTATCACCGGCTCCAGCAATATGGCTCCAAAATCGTATCTCCTACTTTCATATAGTTGCTTGCTATGCTCGTATATGTTATTTCTCCTCATATCGAAATAGGGCTTCTCTTCTTTCCCTAAATCGCTATTCCCTATGTTCGCTATAACTATGCTTCTCATACGCACACCTTAATCCAGCCCAGTGGCAACCCTTCTATCGTTACCCTTCTCGTCTTTGGAAACTTCACAACAAACCCTCTACCTCTTGGATTTTTACCGAGCTTTAATTTAAATCTCAATGTTCTTTTGAATTGGCTAAAATTTCTCGGATCCGCAGTAAAATCCGGATGATTCTCAACTTTTAACCCTATTGTTTTGGAGTACCAACCACCACCCCAACCCATATTCAATATCGCCTCATTCTCTTTGAGATCAATTATTTTATTCTGTAACTCACCATAAAATTGTTTTGTCTCATCATTATAAGATCCGTAGCTTCCCTGCTTTTTGGCATATTCTAAAGAAAAATCACTACAAATTCTGAGTATATCTTCATGATTTATGTAATCCCTCAGCACATTACTCTCAAAAAGTTTCTCACTCAGCAGTTCTTCATCTATTCCAATAACAAATCTTGTTTTAGCACCAATTCTTAAATTCTCGACATAAGTCGGAATTGGAGTTGGATTCCCAATTATCTTTATTTCATCTACCTCCAACTCATTTACTTCTATCGGATCTGTATCAGATATCCTTAATCCCTTTAGAATATCCTCATGTGCTGTTCTTCCAAAAATTTCTTTTTCAAGTTCTTTACAAGCCTCTTTTGAGTTTATTTTCCTCCTTTTAAGGAGGTTATTACAGTGTTTATTTACACTTCTGTTATCCAATGCTTTCCAAAGCAAAGCAGTTCTTATTGCCCCTTTAATTGAAGAACCGGGGATATACAATCCTCCCCTTCCATCTTTAATAAATTCTTTTACCTCTATCTTCGTCTCCCTTCTCCTCTCTCCTATATTCAAAGGAATCTTGTAATCCGCAAACATGCCGTAATCTATCTTGTAAAACTCAAGAAAATTCTCAATACTAAAAATTTCTTCATTTTTATACCTTACTTTTAATCTTTCTTCTTCTATCCCCTTCGCCAAATCTATTCCTTTATCATAACAATACTCTGCAAGTTTGGCAAAGTTTATTTTTACAAATCTTTCGTCATCTAAAACGAAATCTATCAAGCCTAACACATTCCCGTTTCCTATATGCAAAGGTGAAAGAACCTCTAGTTTTGCTATTTTACTTTTCATCTTCTTTTTCTCTTCTAACCATCGGAATGGTATATGCCAACCCATAATGGTGAAATTTTAATGTATCAAATTTCAATATCTTCCCAATGGGCATGCTATCAAAAACACTCCCCTCTTTGATCATTTTTATTCTTGGTTTTCTTATTCCGGTCTTTCTCCAGCCACCTCTTATCACAAAATCCCAGGATGCGTTCTCTCCATTAAATAATGCATTTTCATTCTCGTTTGGATAGAATAAAGACAAAAGTAGATGCATATTCGGTTTATTTGGTAATCTTATATCAATATCCTCCTCGCGAAACTCAAACAATCCATAGCCCCACGTTCTTTTTCCTCCTATCCCTTCGTCTTGCAGTAGTCTTAAACAGGAGCAAATGTCCTTATAAACACCATTCTCACACTCAATCGAAAACCATAGTCCACAATCCTCCTTAAATTTGATTAAACTTATAAAGAAGAAATCAGATTCCTTTGTCTCTCTATCAAGATACACCTTGGGAATTTGATAGTCTTTAAAGAACTCTCTTTCTTTTATTAGTTCTTCAATTTCTTCTTTACTAAATTCTTCATTGTTTATTATCTTCTCAAAATATCCTTTTGAAATGTATTCTGTTCTCTTCAACTCTTTAGCATAATCAGAGACATCAATTTTGGTGTTTATGTTGATTCTCGGCTTTGGAAAGAGGATATCGTCATCGAAGTGAGGAAAAGCGGAGGAAATTTTAACAGCCTCAAACTTTTCTACAAACACATCTGTTTGTTCTTCAGAATGCATTAAAGCATAAGCGTTTATTATCGCATTGAAAATTGTATCTGAATGGATTATTGGCGAACACTCCTCCAACCCAATCCCTATCTCTCCAACATGCAATGGAGAATTGAAATTCAGCCTAATTATCTTCATCTTGCTTTATGAATTCTATCGCATCTTCTATTTCATCGAACTCACTTTTCGCTTCCTCTTTCCCTTCTAAATAATACCCTATCTTCTTCACCGTTACCTTTAAATTCGTAAATTCCACCTTACCATAGCCTCTTGAACCTTGACCACCGAGATAATCATCTTGTAGAAGTTCTATGCACTTTTTGATATTTCTCAAATCCTCTTCTACCTGCTCCTTATTTTTTATGTTGTAAATTATCTCAAAATTGAATTTACTGCCTGCTGGAATCCTTTCTATTTGCCTTGGCGATGCCTGTGCTGTTATTCTATCAATAACGTTCTCAAATTTCCATTCTGTATATTTTAGTCCTGTGTCTATGGCGCTCAATTCTTCTTTGCTCTTCTCCGTCAAGTCCAAATCTCTTACAATAACACTTGATGGAAAATTACCTTTTGCTGAGCCAAAAACTCTACAAATAGGGCACATTTCTGCCATTTCTCTTATTCTACACTCATGTCTTTGTATCTCCGCTTCTTTTATATTATAATCAATTGTTTCCTCTTTCTCGGTTGAATCCTCCGTCCATTTGAATTTCTTCCCTTTATTTGCTCTTTCCCATAAACTCCTAATCTTTCCCTTCAACGAACTCCCTGGTATGTAAGGGAAATCTGTAATTGGGTCTCTTACAACCGGGCTATCAATCCCTCCTATTTTCATCGTCTCTTTTGATGCACCAACGTGCAATCCCGTCTTCAGTTCCATCTCTCCTCTTAATACCACCTTTCCAAACAGCATTTTAATCACTCCCTCCGGCTAACCTGTGATACGCAACTACACCTCTCAAAAACTCGCATATCTTTTCAAAATCTTCAAACCCTTCTTCTCCATCCCGAATTTTATTTATCGAATTGTCCAAAACCCTTACCAACTCTCTACTTTGTTCATTTCTTGCTGATGTGTATGCCAAAACAGGTTTTAGTTTAATCACATCCGCTCGCTTAAAATTTTTCATATCTTTCTTATATCTCCCCTCTATTTCGTTAAATTTCTCAAGCACTTTCCTTATTTGCGTTGTTTTTAGCCCTCTGGATTTCACCAAGTGAACTCCAAGGACGCAACTCAGATCTACCAGTTCCTGCTCTTGCAAAGGGACTTCTTTGTTTTTGACATAGTTCCCACACCATTCCATGATTTTTCTTTTTTCTCTTTTCAACTCCTCTTCTAAACTCTTATTCCTGTTCCTCCGGGCGTCACGAATATTATCTTCCAAATCATTTAGCTGTTCTACAAACTCTACATGCCTGCCCTCCTCCAATAGTTTCACAACTTCTTCCATTTCTATTCACCTCTCGTTGCAAAATCCAATATCCTCAAGGGAATATCAATATAAAAAATATCCGATGGGTGCTCCCTCTTAATAACAGAATATTTTTTAGCTATATCTTTGAATATCTTCTTATCATTTTCATTTAATTTCCCATACCAATAACTAAGTTGAACCGCCCAATTGATGTTCTTCATGTTCTCCTTATACTGATTATTTATAGCCAATAACTTCGCAATATTCCCTTTACTTATTTTCTTCTCCTTTAATAAAGGCAATAAATGTCCAAAATCTTTCCAGACACCAGGAAATTTGTTCCATTCAATGGATTCCTTAATTACCAGTTCTTTCTCTTTTACTTCGTCTTCGTAGCCAAATTTAGCGCCTCTCTCAAACATCCACATTCTGTTTTTACCTTCATTTTTCGCTATTCCCTCCTTATCTCCTGATATTTCCGCCATCTTGTAAAAAGGAAATTTTTTATCAAAGATGCAAAATCCCGCAGAAATTGTGATATTATCATTCTCTCCAACATACTTCCTGAACAGGGCGTTAATATCGAATGCTATCTCAAGAACATCGTCCCACGAGCCAACCATGAGCAAGTCATCCCCACCTGCATAGACAATGGTAAAGTCCCTATTCTTCCTCGCTCTTAATCTCCCATCGCCCCAGACACTATTGCAGATGCCCTTTACGTTCCTCTCTTCAAATTCTCCGAGCAAATTGAGATAGCCCTTGAAGAAATAATTTAAAAACCTCGATAAGTTTGTTATCCTTGAAATTGTTCTTAATTTTCTATCCAAACCTTCTCTAAAGATTTTTCCAAGATTATCCACATCCATTCTCAGGACTCCTATTTTTTCTATGCCCACGGAACTTTTTGCTAAGGTATCTAAGTCCTTTCCACAAGAATATCTTGCAAGTGCGAGTGGAACAAAATTGAAGTCCGCTTTTTGCTTCAACTCTAAAACTTCCCCGGGAATACCGAAAGAATTTATCTGGAAAACAGCATTAAAATTCGTTCCTTCTATCTTTTCCACAATTTTTATCCTGGAAAATGGCAGTTCTAAATCAGGGTTCTTAACATCTCTATATCTCAATATGACTCTGTATTTCTTATTGGCAAGCTTCGTTCCGATACTATTAAGGGCATAGCATTCTTCACAATACTCTGATTCTTTTTCTGTATCTCTCTTCAACTCAGAAACGAATCTTTTGCACGCATCACACCGCTTATCTTTATTCAGATACTCCGTATCCCTGCAATCCTCTCTTAAAAATTCGTTCATGTCATTGATTAAAAACTCATAAAATTTCTTTGATTTTTGTTCTAAAACTTTCCTTCCAATATCCACCCATAATTTCGAGAAGTCCTTAAATTGATTGCCACTAAAAGAAAGATAATCAATCGCATAATACAAATTTCCTTCAAATTTCTCCAAAAGCCTTCTATTTAACTCGCTCCTCAAGTTATCTGTCTTTTCCCGGCATTCTTTTGTATTTGGTGCGAGAATGTAAAAATGTCCACCGGCGCAATAAAGCAGATTTGCCCTCGAAAGATTCAGTTCGTCCAGCAGTTCCTGGACAAAATCCTCTGAAATTATCTCTAAGAAAAACGACCTTGCTCTCAGAAGTTTTAAAGCGCCCTTAGAAGTTATATTGTAAATAAACTTTTGGATACCTGAAATATCTCCGCTAATAAGCAGATATTTCTTTTCGCCTCTGTTTTCAATCTGTTTCCTTATATCTTTGCTTAGTGAATCTTTATGGTAAAGATACATGCAAGATGCGATTGCACATGTTGTTTTCAAATGGTCAAAGAGCGAAACATCCTCATCTTTTCCTGTTCTTGCAGGGATAAACGTCGCCTCCTTTTCCAGGAATGCTAGTATCAAATCGGGATAAAGAGAAGGAAAGCGGTGTTTGAAATCAGCGTAAATCTCTTTATACCTTTTGTGTTTTATCCTATCTTCTGCTTTGTCCTTCTCAACTCCAGGAAAAACAAACTTATCGAAATCAAGAGTTGTTAATGGATATGCTCGCTCCTTCACTTCTTTATCTTTATCGAGCTTTATTCTGGAAAAAACCGATATTAATGGATTTTTAGGATTGAATTCACCTTTTAATTTTCCTCTTTCTGTGGATGATAAATTGTCAGCTTCATAAACCATCCATAAAAGATTCCGTTTGATTGTATCCAAATTGTCAAACTCGTGCCTCTGACTGTCAATTTCGCTTTTATGATGGAACTTTGCAAATAGCGCAACGTCTTCGTCCAAACCCTTCAAGAATTTGTAGCCCAACTCAGAATGCCCACTTTCTATCTTACCTAAATCCCGCTGAATAACTTTGCCTATATCATGGAGCAACGCCCCCAAGTTTAACAATGTGTATTCATTCATACTATCAACCATTCCTTCTTCCCTCTCTATAAACTTTTCGCAAGAATAAACTTTTTGCTTGCAAAAAAGTTACCACCACATCACAAACGGTTTATAACGCTTCATACCCAGCAAATGCTTCGTCAACTTATAGCACTCCAGCCGAATCAACCTCTGATAAGAGACTTTCCTCTTCAACTCGCGATGCTTTATCGTCGTCTTCAACTTATTATCCCATTCAGCGATGAAAGTCCTGCGTCCCTTTTCATTCAACAAACAGGAGTTGAGCTCCTTCACGAAATCACTATCGCTCAACATCTGCTTATTCACCAGCTTGAATATCACACGGTCAACGATAAAGGGCTTGAAAATCTCCGCTATGTCCAGAGAAAGCGAGAATCTACGTTCCGAAGGCTCGTGCAAATAACTTATTGTCGGGTTCAGTTGCGTATTGTAAATCTCGGTCAGCACCGTGCCATAGAGCAACGAATTACCGAAACTTATCAACGCGTTCAACGGGTTATCTGGCGGCTGTTTCGTCCTACCTTCTAATCTAAACCTTTGAGGAAATATTTTATCATAACTCTGGTAGTATATGTTCCGTATAGCGCCTTCAATTGCCATAAGCCTTGAAATTCTATCGGTTTCTGGTCTGTCTATACTCGCAATCAAATCTTTTATCATCGCCTTCTCTTTACTCACTTCCTTGCCTTCACGGCTGTAATACTCCAGATTCCGTATGATATTCTCCGCAGCACCACGGACGAACTCCTTAGCTATTACCAACCTCTTATTCTTATCTATGTAGTGCTCCGCCTGTTTTATCAGTAAATCACCCGATAGCAAAGTCTCCCTCGGATAATAACTGCCTTCGTAGAACCCGTAATAGTTATAAAAATGTACCGGCGTACCATATTTAGAGAGATAACTTATCACACCCGATGTAAACGATATTCTACCATAAGCGAAAATCGCACCTATTCGTTCGATTGGCAATATCTTCTTCTCTATCCCTGGCTTATCCTTCTCTTCTCTCTCTTCCTCTCTCTCTTCCACCCCTATCTTTAGATCTTCTTCATCCCCTCCTCCTTCGGTCTCAGCTTCAAAAATCTTCGCTCCCCTCTTCGGGCTTCCTGCATCCTTCTTATACATGAAATACACTGTGTTCTGTTTCCTTCTCAGGACGCCGTTCCTCAATATGTAGTAATTCACTCTCATTTTACCCTCGTTTTACACCCAGCAGAATTCAAAATATGCACATCTACGACATATCTTCTGATAAGAAGCTTCTGGCGGTTCCGGCATCGCAATTACTTCTTTTATACCCGCTAATATACCCC
>Ga0190361_1001113_pt1 | contig 10364 bp, 9 predicted proteins | sample 48721845_MG_FD_161273 | JGI IMG/M metagenome (GOLD analysis project Ga0190361, IMG submission 161273) | Hydrothermal vent microbial mat bacterial communities from Southern Trench, Guaymas Basin, Mexico - 4872-18-4-5_MG | ecosystem: Environmental > Aquatic > Marine > Hydrothermal vents > Microbial...
GAGCTTTGAATCTTTCAAAGGGCTCATCCTATTTTAGAAGTTCATTTATTAATGCATCTTTTATCTCATTGACTCGGGAGGGTTCTAATTTCTGTCCAATCCTATCCCTTATATAGAATACATCCACCACCTGATCCACCTTTGTGGCAATCTTTGCAACTCGGATGTCCAGACCAAGCTCATATATCTTTCTGGTTATGTTATAGAGAAGGCCAATTCTATCATCTGCATGTATCTCTAAGAGAGTAAAAAAATCAGAACTTTCATTATCAACATATACTTCTGGATGCCTCCTTTTTGTAAGCCTTATCCCAACACCAAAAGGCCTCCTCTTTTTATCAAGTAGGGCTCTTAGAGAGATCTCACCCTTTAATATGGATCTTATATCCTCTTGCACCTTTTCCCATATTCTTTCAGGGTGAATGGTATCCAATGGATTGCTTACATAGAATATATCCACTGCTATTCCGTTATACCAGGTATAGATGTGTGCAGATAGTATATTTATATTATTCAGTGCAAGCGCTCCAGCTATATCAGAAAAGAGCCCAGGTCTATCTTTTGCAAGGAAATGCACTATCCAGCATCTCTCATATTCACTGAATTGGGGTTCTAAAAGGAATGAGTCAGGATCCGTTGCCAATTTATGAATCAATCTTTTAGCCGCTAATATGTGATGGGAGATCATGGACGGAGGAGTATTTAGCAGATACCTTCTTGACATAATATCAAAATAGCCACTTATATGATCTTTATCCACAATGTCAGATAGCCTCTCTTCCACCCTTTTCCTTACTAATCTTAATCTCCTCTCCACCTTTTCACTTACTAGTTCACCCCTTTCCAAGATATGAAGTATCTTAATAAAGAGCTCCTTTACCAGTGCCTCAACCCAGGGATTCCATGCCCTGGGACCTGTGGATACAGAGTCAGCCCATGTAAGCAGATAGAGCATCTTTAGTCTCTCAATAGACCTTATCTTTTTTGCACATTGAATAATCACCTTTTCATCTCCAATATCCCTTCTGGTGGCTGTCTCAATCAGAAGAAGATGATTTTCAATCAAAAAGAGGATCTCCTCTATCCTGGATTCATCTAACTTAAATCTATTAAGTATATTTTCAGCTATCTTGACCCCCCAAAATGTATGATTCCCTCTCCTCTTTCCCAGATCATGAAAGAGGGCTGAAAGATATAGCACTAATGGATCTTCTATCTCTGAAAGAATGGTAGATATCAGTATATCTTCTGTATTCTTAGGCTTCTTCAATGAACTATAGGTCATCAGCAGGTGCCTTCCCACAGGATAGATATGGTAAGAGTCAAACTGGATAAGATACCTTATATGGCCAAATTCTGGAATAAGGATATCCAACAGGGGGGTATCATATATCTCATTAAGGATCTCGATACCATCCTTTGAAACGATGATATCTAAAAATGCCTCCATGGAATCTCTGTCATCTTCTATCTTCCCCCTAAACATGGGAGCGATATCCTTTATAATCCTTTTAGCATCATGGGATACAGGAATATGAAGACGGGAACTCAATTGAAATATTCTAATCATCAGTGAGGGTTTCTCTATTATCTGAGCTGGATCTTTAAAATCTATCTCCCCCCTTTTAATAACAAATTCTCCTATCTCTTTTTCCTCTCCAAGGGCACCTATTGGAGATCTACAGAGATTAAATAATATCTCTCTTAGAAGATCCCTAAAGAAGGTTATGGACTTATGTAGATTTTCTAAGAACTGCTCCACACCTTGTCTGTTATCTTCATCTTTAAAGCCCATATATCTTGCAATCTCTATCTGATATTCAAATGAAAGCCTCTCATTCTTTCTCTTGGAGACCAGATGTAAATAGTTTCTTACGGTCTGAATAAATCTAAGCCTTTTATTAAATTCCATATAGTCCTTGCTGGAGATAGGCATATTCAAAGGTAGATAATCCTCAAAGACCTTAAAGAGCCATCTTATATTATGACAATCCCTCAATCCACCTATCCCATTCTTTATGTCAGGTTCAAGCAGATAAGTGGAATCTCCATAACTCCTAATTCGGTCCTCATATATATTTCCAACCCATCTCCTAAATCTATCCCTTTCTTTAAAAACCACTTCAGAAAAGAATCTCTCCCTTAATTGTAGATACAGAGATACATCTCCATAGATGAAGCTGGAATCTAAAAGGGAGGTGAATTCCCAAAAATCTTTTTTAGATAATATAAGACAATCCTGAATTGTTCTAACGCTATGTGCCACATCCAGTCCTATATTCCATAGAGGAAATATAACCCATTTTATGAAATCCAACACCTCATCAGGGATATCCCTTTCAAAAAGCACTAAAAGATCGATATCAGAGTAGGCACAGAGCTCTGATCTTCCATATCCTCCTAATGCCACCAAGGCAAATGGGGTAGAACTCAAAGGACTGATCTTGTGCTGGTATCTCCTTATGCTTTCCATCAAATATCTATTCAAGGCTCTTCTATAGAGGATATTAAATTCCGTTATATCCCCTTTTTTTAAAAAGCTCTTAAATAAATGCTTCCTTTTTCTGTCTAACTCTTCTACCACTAACCCTTTCCCTCTTTACTTCTCATTCAATAGAACACCCTTCCATCCTTCAATTATAAAGCTTTCAATAACAGAATACCTTTTTATATGCCTTAAGATCTCTTGCCCCTGCTCTTCGGTAAATCCTGAAAGTATTATATATCCTCCTCTCTTTACCATATTACATAGATCTGGAGCAATTGATAGTAGAATTCCTGATATAAGATTTGCAACTAATAGATCAAAAAAGCCCTCTTTGATATTGTGGTATGAACCACAGGCAATTAGTATTCCATCATCTCTGCCATTTCTCTTAATATTTTCCATAGCCTCCTTACATGCCTTAAAGTCAATATCCAGACCTATTATCTCTTTTACTCCCAGCTTCCTGCATACAAGGGCCAAGATACCGCTTCCTGTTCCCAGATCTAAGACCCGCTCAATCCTTTCTCTTGTCAACACCCTTTCAAGTAAGTGAATACAGATCTCTGTGGTTGGATGAAGCCCGCTTCCAAACGAAAAGAGGCTCTCCAATGCTATATCCCCCCTTTTTGCACACTCTGGTGAGGCAATAGTTATATGATCTGTAATTCTCTTTCTGTATCCTTTGTCATAAGGGAAAGGGGACAGAGAGGTTTCAACAATTTCAGCATCTGGAAGGGCCTTATCTAATTCAAGTAAGATCTTATTTGTGTTTTCTGAAGAAAAGATCAGGATCAGAAGAGACCTTTCTCTCTTATAGATACTACCCCTAAATCCATTTAGATATCTTACCTCAGAGAGAATCTTTTCAGGGCAATGGGTTTGGATCTTTAAAAAAAGAAACTCTTCCTCATCTCTGAGATATTCCATATTTACAATTGGTAGCATTTTGATCTTGGGATATCAAGTATGCCAATTAATTATAATATCTTCATTCTTGACTTTATATGAAATGAAAATTTTAATATCTCATGTATGAAAATCTTAAAGAATACCATGGGAATAATCAGGGCTCCTTTTCTGCTTTTAACTCCAGTATGTGTGCTTTTAGGTGCTTCTATTTCATACTGGAGAAAGGGGGATATTTCGCTCTTTCATCTCTTAATTGCTCTTATTGGGGCACTCTGTGCACATATAAGTGTAAATGCATTCAATGAATACTTTGACTATAAATCTGGCCTTGATCTTAAGACCATAAAGACACCTTTTAGTGGTGGCAGTGGCACGCTTCCTTCAAACCCACACTTTGTAAAGTATTCCCTCTTTATTGCCATATTGAGTTTCCTTATCACCTTTTCTGTGGGCATATATTTCCTCTTCCTTTGGGGTATTGCCATACTGCCCTTAGGTGTTTCAGGGCTCATATTAGTCTTTTTTTATACAAGATGGCTTACAAAAAATCCCTTTCTATGTCTTCTTGCACCAGGACTTGGTTTTGGAACCTTTATGGTAATGGGAACGGATTTTGTATTAACTGGAAGCTATTCCATTGAGGCATTTATTGCATCCCTTATACCATTCTTTCTGGTCTCTGATCTCTTACTCCTAAATCAATTCCCAGATATTCAGGCCGACAAAAGTGTTGGAAGAAGACATATCCCTATCTTATTTGGGCCAAAAATGGGCAGCTATCTATATGCACTATTTCTTCTTTTTGCCTTTTTATCAATTATTATTGGAATACAGACCACGCTATTACCCAAACTAACTCTCCTTGGTATGCTTACCATTCCTCTTGCTGCCATGGCCACTTACGGAGCAGTTAAGTATGCAAAGGATATTCCAAAACTGATTCCCTATATGGGGATAAATGTATTGGTAATCCTTATAACACCGGTTCTGATTTCCATTGGGCTATTTTTTACAAAGCGTTAATACAGAGAAATATATACCTTAAACTGAGACTTTGCATAACCCCTTTTTACACTGCGACCCCTGTCATTGCGAAGCTCCGAAGGAGCTGAAGCAATCTAAGAACCTTCGCTGATGGATGAGATTGCTTCGTCGCTAACGCTCCTCGCAATGACGGTGAAATGGGTCTTTTAAGACCCCCGCAATGACAGATTCAATTTACAGCTTCTTTATGAGAGCTTTGAAAAATTCAAAGCTCTCTAAACTATCTGAGAGAGCACCTCTCCGATGGAAGCGTTTATAACCACATCTGCATAACTGTCTAAGGGAGTGGAATCACGGTTTATAATGATTATCTTAGCCCCATTCCTTATGGCCTCCATTGGAATATCAGCAGCGGGATAGACCACTAAGGATGAGCCAAGCACAAGACACAGATCGCACATCCTTGCATATTGTAAGGCCTTCTGCATCTTATCCTGGGGCATAGGCTGGCCAAAGGAGATAGTATCGGGTTTAAGTATTCCACCGCAACTGTCACAATATGGCACCCTAACCCCTGCTTTTACTCTTTCATGTATCTCATCCCTTGGCAATCTCTTTCCACACTGAAGGCAGCTGACAGTTACAGCTGTTCCATGAATCTCTATAATCTTATCTTCACTATTTCCTGCCTTATGATGCAGGTGGTCAATATTTTGAGTTACTATGCACAGAAGCCTTCCCTGATCCTCCAGCCTCTTTAAGGTAAGATGGCCCTGATTTGGCTTGGCATCCCTTATAAGATCCCATGCCTCTGTGCTCATCTTCCAGTATATCTCCCTTGCCTTTTCATTATTTAATATCCTATCAAAGTAAAAGTCTTTTGGGTCATATCTACTCCAGAGCCCTCCAGGACTTCTAAAATCCGGAATTCCAGACTCTGTGCTGAGTCCTGCCCCACAAAAGGCAAGTATCTTTTCTGATGATTGGATAAGCTCTCTTGCCTTTGAAATAGGATCCATACCCATACCCACACCCCTTTTTAATATTGACTATCCAATTTCATAGACTATCTTGAAATTGAAAGCAACAGGAAATAGTACTATGATCTACTTAAATATCTATGATATTAAATTCATCATAAAGGTGGCTGATAGGAGTGATGAAGCTGATCTAAGAGAGCTATTAGCTCTATTTTTGATAGAACATCCCCCTGAAGATCCAATAAGGCTTGTCTTTAAAAAGAGGGAGAGGATACAGGAGATAGGAATACTCCTTTTACCCTATCTTTCAAAAAAGGGTCTATATGCCATACATGCAGGAGGATTTTTAATTAATGGGAAAGGCTTTTTGATAGTTGGACCTTCTGGATCCGGGAAATCTAGCTTTATCCATATCTTTTATAAAAAGGGGAAAAGAATCATAAGCGATGATCTTACACTTCTAAGACAGATTGGAAGCGATATAGAACTTCTACCCCTATATCTGTTGATTAATACAAGAGATGGAATAATAAAATTGGCAAAAGAGGATATCTCATCTGCTTCACTCAGGTATATAATATTCCCTCAAAAGACTGAAAATTCAGATGCACTTATCCCGGTTGAAAATAAAAAAGAAAAACTGCGGATGCTAACATCACAACTCCTATGGTCAACAGAACAGAGGGCACAATCAAGACAGAGAGAGATCTTAAATATTCTCCTCCAATATCCCGCATACAGGGCACTCTGGTCAGATTCAATCTTTAAGGATGGGGGAGTGCTGGAAATATTGCTGAAAAAGATTGATTAAAAGCCATTTAAATCATTAAAAATTTCTTGACAATAAAAGTTCTAATAAATATGTTTCCATTTATGGTAGTCATTGGTGGTTTTCATGTAGTCAGTGGTATATATCTCCTACAGAGCAAAAGTTCTAAATGTGTTTCTATCCTGGTTTCTCTTCTTTTAAAATAAAACTAAGGAGGTGTATATTATGAAAAGACTTTATCCACTGTTTTTTGGTGTTTTAGTCTTCTCCTTTTTAATCTCATTGGGTTCTCCATCACCCATATATGCCTCATCTGAACCCATTATCATCGGAATTCCCACATCCCTTTACACACCCTTTGGAAGAGAGGGGGTTAAAGCAGTAAGGCTTGCTGTTGAAGAGATAAATAGAAATGGAGGGGTCCTGGTTCAGGGAAAGAGAAGACCCTTTAAAATTGAGGTATCAGATACAAGAGGAGGTGAACCGGGTACTCCAGTTCATGATGCACTTATGGCATATGAAAAGCTCATAACTGAAAAGAAGCCCCATGCCATTGTTATTGGTGCATTTAGATCAGAGGTCCTAATAGCAAGTATGGATCTGGTTGCCAAATACAGAATTCCACAGCTTGGAACCATTGCTCAGACCCCAAAATTTCAGGCAAAGTTTAAAGAGAATCCCAAGAAATATAAATATCTCTTTAGGGTAACTACCGATGCATTGGTGCCTGCGACATATATTGCTCATACATTGGATCTGCTTAAAAAGGACTATGGCCTAAAAAATGTATATTTTATCTATCAAGACACCCTCTGGGCAAAGGCCTTTGCAGGACTTATGAGAAAACACTGTAAAAACACTGGCTGGAATGAGATCAGTTTTGATGGATATGCAGCAGGGGCATCAGACTTCTCCCCAGCACTCTCTAAAGCCAAATCCAATAAGGCCGATGCGATCGCCATGGTATGGGATGTGCCACTTGGTGCAGGCATATTTGTTAAACAGTATGTGGCAATGAAGGTACCATCTCTCTTGATAGGATTTATTCCACCCATGGGATCACCAATGGCACCAAATACCGTGGGAAAAGAGGTGGAATACAGTATAACAGTGGAATTTCCAGTAGGTGCATCTCTTCCACTAAAGAAGCTTCCTAAGACAGTGGAATTTTTGAAAAACTTTAAGAAGAAATATGGAACCCTTCCTGAACCCCCAGCGACTAACTCATCTGCATATGATGCAGTATATATATTAAAGGAGGCCATAGAGAGGGCAAATAGCTTAGATCCGGATAAGCTGGTTGAGGCATTGGAAAAGACAGATTATAAAGGTGTTTCAGGCCGGATCAGATTTAATGAAAACCATATAGCCATATTTGGAGAAAAGGATCCCAATGAGACAGGGGTATCTGTGGTATTTCAGTGGCAGAAGGGAAAAGGCGGAAAGCTAAGGAGGGTGCCTGTCTATCCTGCTTTTCTTGCAGAAGGAAAGATCTTGCTTCCTCCATGGATGAAGAGATAGGGACTTAGGGGTTTCAGGTAGCAAGTTCGTATGTATACCCTGATATATGGATTTATAAATAGCATTATCTTGGCACTTTATGCGGTGGGATTTAGTCTCACATATGGTATCAGTGGGATTGCCAATTTTGCACATGGTGCCTTTTACATCCTGACCGGATTTGTTGCCTGGAACCTGCTAAATCATGCAGGCCTGCCTTATTGTGTTTCAGCAATTCTTGCAATAATCATCACCGCTGCCTTTGGGTTTATCTATTATTGGATACTAATTTTAAGGATTAGGGGAATTGCGCTTGCAGAACTTATCGTAACCTTTGCTTCAGGAGTTGCCATACTGGAATTTTTGATGTGGAAAGGATTTTATGGAATAAGATATAGCCTTCCTCTATTTTTAAAAGGAGGAGTGGAATTCTTTGGAGTTGGAATAGATTATCAGAGGCTATTTGTGATATTAACCGGGATATTGTTTGTGATTGCCCTATATCTATTTGTTCACCACACCAAGATAGGCCTTGCATTCAGGGCTATGGCACAAAATGAAAGGACAGCCCTTTCAGTTGGAATTGAATACGACTGGATTGGATCACTCAGCCTTGCCCTGGGTTCTGCTCTGGCTGCAATCTCTGCAATAGTCATACTACCACTTGGGATGATGGAATCCACCATTGGTATAGAGGTCCTCATATATGCATTGGCTGTCTCTATAATTGGAGGCCTTGAGAGCACCTTTGGGATGATCGCCGGCAGTTTTATTATCGGATTTGGTCAGGTCTTAGCCGCAAGGTATATTGGCCCTAAGTGGATGATAATTGTTCCCCTTTCAGCCATAATATTGGTGCTTGCAATTCGGCCATCTGGGATATTTGGAAAGACAAAAGAGCTTGAAGAGAGGGTATGAAAAGAGAGATTAAAAAGACCAGAAAAAAGAGGCTTGATAGAGGCATTAAGGCGCGTTCAGATACCATATATGTGATTGCATCACTTAGAGATATCTTCTATCTTATAATGCCAAGATTCTTACCTGTTCTGATACTCATATTAATACCTCTATTTTTAGGAAGTTATCATAAAAAGGTACTTATTCATGCCTGCATTTATGGGCTATTAGCACTTAGCTGGGACTTTTTAGCATCCTGCGGCCTCTTTTCCTTAGGACAGGCACTCTTCTTTGGTTTTGGCGCATATGTTTCAGGAACCCTTAATCACTATTTTCACATACCCCCGTCCTTTACCATTCCCATTGCAACCCTTGGAGGGGGAGCACTGTGTGCTCTTTTGCTGGCTCCTGTTGTTCGGCTCAGGGGGGTGTATTTTGCAATGATAACCCTTATTCTTCCCATACTTTTAATAAAGATGATAGATACCACAGGCATATTTGGAGGGACACATGGGATATCATCCCTTTCTGCCTTTCCTCATGAATATATTGATACCTATCTAGCCATTGTCTCATTTCTGTTTATACTCTTCTTATTTAGAAGGGTCTTAAATTCTGACTATGGGCTCGTGTTAATGGCAATAAAAGATGATGACAGGGCTGTTATGAGCGGTGGGATAAACATATACTGGAGAAAGATTCAGGCAATATTTATCGCAGGCTCTTTGGGATGTTTTGCAGGTGCACTCATCACGCATCATTATCAGTTCTTAGGGATTTCCACCTTTGCCCTTGACTACTCCATACTTCCCATAGCAGCAGTGGCACTGGGAGGGCAAGGGACATTTGCTGGGGCTGCACTTGGGAGCATGATATTGGTTCCCCTTTCAGAGAGCCTCAGGGCACTGGGGGGGCTTAGGATTGCCATATATTGTCTGATTCTTATACTCAGCATAATTTCACTTCCTGAAGGGATCTTTCATTTCCTTTCCAGAAAATATCACCAGTTTGAGACCATTGAGGAGGTATGAGGATTGCCAAAAGAGCATACTGATATAATCCTACAAGTGGAAAAATTAGGCAAGAGCTTTGGAGGAGTGGTAGCAGTAGAGGAGGTGAGCTTTGAACTCAAAAAGGGTGAATTTATGGGAATCATTGGTCCAAATGGCTCTGGAAAGACTACCCTGGTAAACCTGATAACCGGATTTGTAAGGCCGGATTCTGGAAAGGTCATATTTAAGGAAAGAGATATCACTGGTTATAGACCATATAGGATCGTCCAGCTTGGAATATCCAGGACATTTCAGATGGTTCGTCTCTTTTATAATCTTCCTGCATATAAGAATCTCATAATTCCGCTTTGTTCCTCCAGAGTAAAACGGTTTGTTGGGGGGCATTTTGGAGAAAGGGATGATATTGCAATTGATATATTGGATGATTTTGGTTTTGAAAGGGACTCTTTTGTCCCTTATAAGATGGCAGGAACCCTTCCTCACGGATACCTAAAGAGGCTTGACCTTGCAAAGGCTATGGCATTGAGGCCCGAAGTGCTGATTTTGGATGAGCTCTTTTCTGGTATGTCCATGTCAGAGGTTGCAAGCACACTCCCTCTGATTGAGAAGTTTCACGAAGAGGGACTGAGTATCATAATGATTGAACACAGGCTGAAGGAGCTCTTTAGTGTGGTAGATAAGGTCTTGGTCCTAAATTTTGGAAGAAAGATCGCTGAAGGCTCTCCAGATGAGGTATCTAAGATGAAAGAGGTTAGGGAGGCATATGTGGGAATTGATGTAGAAATTGAAATTTAAGGGGTAATTTAGGTTATGTTAGAGATATC
>Ga0190361_1001115_pt1 | contig 10362 bp, 13 predicted proteins | sample 48721845_MG_FD_161273 | JGI IMG/M metagenome (GOLD analysis project Ga0190361, IMG submission 161273) | Hydrothermal vent microbial mat bacterial communities from Southern Trench, Guaymas Basin, Mexico - 4872-18-4-5_MG | ecosystem: Environmental > Aquatic > Marine > Hydrothermal vents >...
TAATTGGAATGGCGCTTGTTGGTCTATTACTGGCCATTTAGCACTAGACTAAAATATTTCTGTTCTTAGATTATCTGTTCTATCTTGATGCCGGAGAGATCACATTGATTAAGGAGATTCGAATTCACGGTCGTGGAGGACAGGGTGGAGTAACAGCGGCTGAGCTAATCGCCCGAGCAGCCTACAAGGAAGGAAAGTGGGTTCAAGCCTTTCCATATTTTGGTGCTGAAAGGAGAGGCGCGCCGGTAAGGGCGTTTGCAAGAATAAGTACTGAGCCAATACTTGTCAGAAGCCAAATCTATAATCCAGACTATATTCTAGTATTGGATGAGTCCCTTTTAGAAGTAGCCAATGTAACTGAAGGCCTAAAGAAGGATGGAATAATCATAATTAATACGAGAAAGAACCCGTCTGAAATCGTTTTGCATGGATTTAGGGTAGCAACCGTTGATGCTACCGGAGTTGCCCTCGAATTGGAACTTCTTGTCGCCGGACTGCCAGTCGTTAACACAGCCATTGTTGGAGCGTTCGCAAGGGCGACAGGAGAGATCAAGATTGAAAGTGTCGTTGAGGCAATTAAAGAGGAGTGGCGGGGCGCTGTTGGAGAGAAGAATGCTAGGGCCGCTGTTCTCGCCTATGAAAGGCTTAAGAAAGGGTGGTAAAATTTGATTGGAATTTCCTCGTTAAAAATTAGAAGTGGAGTTTTGGTGAAATTGCGAAACTCTTTTCCTAACGTTTGCCTTCTCTTCATAGTCCAAAGTTTACTTAAAGGTGATCCTTATGGAGAAATTGGAAGTTAAAATTCCGAAAAGCCGCAAAGACCTACCAATAACTCCCCTTTCAATTCCAGTTATTGGGAGCATAGGAAAAACAGGGGATTGGAGAACATTCAAGCCAGTAATTGACTATTCTAAATGCACCCGATGCCTATGGTGCTGGATATACTGTCCAGAAGGAGTTATAACACGTGAAGAGGACGACACCCCGAGAATAGACTATGAATACTGTAAGGGATGCGGAATCTGCGCGGAAGTATGTCCACTTAAGGCCATAGAAATGGTGAGGGAGAAATAGCATGGTGCATACAATAATTGATACGGCCAACCACATTGCAGCCTACGCAGCCAAAGCCGCAAGGGTAAAAGTTGTAGCCGCCTACCCAATTACTCCGCAAACAACAGTCGTTGAGAAAATAGCTGAATTTGTTGAAAGCGGGGAAATGGACGCCGAATATATCCGGGTTGAGTCTGAGCACAGCGCAATGGCCGCATGTGTAGGCGCAGAGGCGGCCGGAGTAAGAACCTTTACGGCAACTTCGGCACATGGCTTAGCTTTAATGCATGAAGTACTACATTGGGCGGCTGGCTCACGTCTACCAATAGTTATGTCTGTAATTAACCGTGCTATGGGCGCGCCATGGAGCATTTGGCCCGACTTCAGCGATTCTTTGTCTCAGAGGGACACTGGCTGGATACAATTTTATTGCTCAGACAACCAAGAGGTTTTTGACACGATTATTCAGGCATATAAGGTTTGTGAGGATAAGCGTGTGCTTTTACCTGCCATGGTCTGTTCTGAAGGCTTTATTCTCTCCCACACATTCATGCCTGTTATTGTTCCTGAGCAAGAGGAAATTGATGACTTTCTCCCGCCCTACGATCCAGGATGGATTCTAGACATCGAGAATCCACTTTCGCATGCTAATCTCGTTTCTCCGGAATGGTATATGGAGTTTCGTTACATGATTCAGCAAGCCATGGAAAACGCCAAAAATCTGATTGTTGAAGTTGATAGGGAGTATGGCCGAAGATTCGGATTTGAACACGGCGGCCTAATAGAGAAGTATCAGTGTGAAGATGCTGACCTAATACTTGTCACTATGGGGACTATGGGAAGTGAGGCAAAAATATCTGTGAACAACCTACGAAAAGAAGACTTGAAGGTAGGATTGGCGAGAGTAAGAGTTTTCAGACCTTTCCCGAAGGAGGAGATCAGAAAACTTGCGGAAAACACCCAAATGCTAACCACAATTGATCGGCATGTGTCGTTCGGTTTTGAAGGTTTCCTAGCAACTGAAGTTAAGGCTTCACTATACTCCAGAGAAAAGGGCATGGCTGATCCTCCGCTTGTAGCCGGCTTTCTGGCGGGACTGGGCGGAAGAGACGTCACCTATCGCGATATTGAAGAAATCGCCAAGAAATCTTGGAAGTGGATGGAGGAGGGCAAAGTTAAGGAAGAAATTGTTTGGTGGAATTTAAGGGAGTGAAAAGCATGGTTAGTTTAAAAGAACTTCCAAAAGAAGAATACCTGTTAAAGGGTAATGCTGCTTGCGCCGGATGCGGCGCAGCAATCTCCCTCAGATTATTGTTTAAGGCTTTAGGAAACAAAGTGATACTAATTGTACCTGCATGCTGCACAACTGTTATTCAAGGGCCGTACCCCTACACTAGTGTTAAGGTTCCGCTTCTAAACATTGTTTTTGAGGCTACTGGCGCTGCAGCTTCCGGCGTTGTTGCAGCTTTAAAGAAACGTGGAATTGATGATGTGACGGTTGTTGGCTGGGCGGGTGACGGCGGAACAGCCGATATAGGAATTCAAGCTCTTTCAGGTGCAGCGGAGCGTGGAACCAACTTCATTTACATCTGCTATGACAATGAGGCTTATGGAAATACTGGAATGCAGAGAAGCGGCGCAACGCCCTTCGGCGCTTGGACGACGACTACGCCTACCGGGAAGAGGGAGCATAAGAAGGATGTTCCGATGATTATGGCGGCTCATGGAATTCCCTATGTTGCAACTGCTATCCCATCCTACCCGATGGACCTTATTAGGAAGCTTAGAAAGGCCAAGGAAATGAGGGGAACAAAATACATCCATATCCTCTCGCCGTGCCCAACCGGATGGAGATATCCCGGAAGCAAAACAATTGAAATTGGAAAGTTAGCCGTTGAAACTGGGCTTTGGGCCCTATATGAAATTGAAAATGGAGTTTTCAAACTTAGCCCGCCGAGTGCACGGCTATTAGATAAGGAGAAGCGAAAGCCAGTTGAACTTTACTTAAAAGCTCAGGGTAGGTTTAGGCACTTGACCGATGAGGATATTGCTGAAATTCAGCGTTGGGTAGATGCGGCTTGGGAAAAGTATAAGAAGCTTCAATCCAATTAATTATTTGCCTATCAATGGCTTTCGCCGCTTTCAACAACTCAAAAGGAGGTTGGGATGTGTCAGAAGGAGAGAGCACCGCTGCAGCCCCCGGCCAGAACATTGTTCTAATCGGCAAGAAACCAGTGATGAACTATGTTGTTGCCTGCCTAACGTTCCTCAACGCCGGCGCCAAAAACCTTATAGTGAAGGCTAGAGGCAGAGCCATAAGCAGAGCCGTTGACACCGTTGAGCTTCTACGCAGAACCTTCGCCAAAGACCTGAAAATCAAATCCATAAACATTGGAACTGAAGAGATTGAAAGGGCCGAGGGGCAGAAGGCAAACGTTTCAACAATAGAAATAACCCTAGAAAAACCTTAAATTCGAGCCGCTTTCAAAGGCTCAACCCTTCACCACATTTTTTCTAATTAGAATGTCATTTAACGGTTTTATAGAAGATTTACTCATAAACGTTAAATTGTTAAACTGTGGGATATATTCTGGAGAGTTTTAAACTCTCTATTAAGTAAGGAAAGGAGCATATTGCGGAATAAATCAGTCTCCATAATAATGCTTCTGCTTCTTATAACAAGCATGCTAAGTTTAGCAATAAAAGTTCGCCCAATCAAAGCAGAGCCTAAGATTTGGACGGTAGACGATGATGGACCAGCGGATTTCCATACGATTCAGGAAGCCATAAATGCAGCAGGCAACGGAGACACAATATTTGTACACAACGGGACATATCATGAAAATGTGATTGTGAACAAGACCATTTACCTTGTTGGAGAAAATAAAAGCAGCACAATCATTTGTGGAAATGCAACCGGATTAAGGGGAGTTGTAGACCTCCAAAGCGAAAATTCGAGTATAACTGGTTTTCCACAACAACTTCATTAACAACAGGCCTTATCAAGCAATTGGAGCTCCTTATGCAAGCAACAATTATGACAATGGCTATCCATCCGGCGGAAATTATTGGAGCAATTACAATGGCACAGACTTCTACAATGGGCCAGATCAAAATGAAACAGGCAGCGATGGAATAGGCGATACTGCCTTTACGGTTTTTTCAGGTCATCCGTTTGAAGTTATAGATAATTATCCGCTCATGGCTCCAATCAACATCTTTGAAGTTGGTGTTTGGAATGAAGCCGTTCGCAGCATTGATATCATCAGCAACTCCACCCTTTCAGACTTCAAAATTGACGTGGCACAGAAAAAGATAAGCTTCAACGTGTCCAATATGGAAGGGCAAGGCTTTTGCAGAATAATCATACCAAACATAATAGTTGAAAATCTGTGGCAGCACAACTACACGATCCTACTAAATGGTGTGCCTCATTCTTTCATAAACTGGACGGACGAGACAAACACTTACATATACATCAACTATACGCCTGCAGAGCATCAAATAACCATAATTCCTGAATATTCATCGCCAACAATCATGCTGCTATTGCCCGCCATACTTGTTGTCACATTGTCGATTAAAAGAAAACTTCAAAGAAGAAACATCAAGCGCTCCTAAACATAACTTCCTCTATTTTTGACCCTAGATAATTATAAAAGTCTCTTCTCATTTAGACTCTAGTCTCTATTAGGGGTGAAGTGTATTGGCTGAATATCCCAAAATAGTTGTTAGACCTCCAGGTCCAAAGGCTCGTGAGATTCTGGAACGAGATGAAAAGCTAATATCCCCTTCATATGTGCGCTTTTACCCGCTTGTCGTCGAGTCTGGAAAAGGATGCATAATCCGCGACGTGGACGGAAACGAGTATATAGACTTTAACTCAGGCCTAGTATGCATGAATGTTGGCCATAATCATCCGAAAGTGATTGAAGCGCTCAAAAAACAACTGGAAAAGTTTCTGCACTATTCAAACACCGACTTTTATTACCGCGAAGTCGTAGATTTGGCTGAGAGGCTTTGTGAAATTACGCCTGGGAACTTTGAAAAGAAGGTTTACTACGGAAACAGCGGAACGGAAGCCGTTGAAGCCGCAATAAAGCTTGCCAAGTGGCACACGCGTAAGCCACAGTTTATAGGTTTTGTAAGCGCGTTTCACGGAAGAACTATTGGCTCGTTATCATTCACAGCCAGCAAACCCGTTCAGCGAAGATACTTCTTTCCATTAATGTCCGGCGTAACTCATGTTTCATATCCATACTGTTACCGCTGTCCATTCAAACAGACATTTCCAGACTGCAACTACTGGTGTATAGACTTCATTGACGAATATGTCCTACAAAAGTATATTCCACCAGAAGAAGTTGCAGCCATACTCTTCGAACCAATACAAGGCGAAGGCGGCTACATTGTTCCGCCCGACGGCTATTTCCAACGCTTGAAGAAGCTTGCCGACAAGTATGGCATCTTACTAATTGACGATGAGGTTCAAGCTGGAATGGGTAGAACTGGAAGGTGGTTCGCCATTGAACACTGGGAAGTGGAGCCAGACATAATCTGTATGGCTAAGGCGTTGGCGTCCGGCCTCCCGCTAGGCGCCACGGTTGCTAGAGCAAAAATAATGGACTGGGAAGGCGGCTCCCACGCAAGCACCTTTGGAGGAAATCCACTCTCATGCGTCGCAGCCATGGCAGTTATCGATATAATCAAGGAGCAAAACCTACTGGAGAACGCAACCAGACAGGGCAATTACATTATGAAAAGGCTTAGAGAATTAGCCGAGCAAAGCGAGATAATTGGAGAGGTTCGCGGAAAGGGCCTAATGATAGGCGTAGAAATAGTTGAAGACAAGAATTCAAAGAAACCGGCGCCAAATCTTGCCAAGGAAATTATGATGAGAAGCTGGAAGCGCGGCGTGGCAATAATAACCTGCGGGGTCTCAACGTTGAGAATAGCGCCGCCATTAATTATTACGCGGGAACTCGTAGACGCAGCCCTAGAAATAGTTGAAGACACCGTAAAGGAAGTTGAGAGGGAAAAGGAAGCTCTTTAAAATCCCATTTTTAATCTCTTAGTTGTTTGATGAGTTCTTGGAATAAATCCGTTTCTATCATTACGTTTTCAACTTTCGGGATTTTTTCAAAACCTCCTCTATAAGCGATTTCCAGACATTCTCATATCCCTTTATTGCATAGAACTCCTCTATTTCAAGCGCATTTTCATGCAAGTGGGTAATTATGAAACCTAATACTTTACCGTCTTCTTCAGCTTTCAAACAGAACTCTGGAAAGGCTTTGAGATGCCATTCAGTATGTTCCTTAGCCTCATCAAACTCCCTACCTGGGCATTGCTCCACCAACAGTTTCGCAATATCCTCAAGTTCAGAAATACTAATCTTCCCTATCTTCATGTTTTCACCTCGCTTACTTTAGCTGGAGAATTTACTATTATTTATTGGGATTGACATTGTCAACCCTTAGTGATTTATTGATTGTTTTCATAAGTCTTCGTAGGAGTGAATCATGGAAAATCAAGAGGCAATTACTGAAAGAGATCGACAACTTATTGAATTAATTATTAGCCAGCCAACCTTAACTGATGCGAAGATTGCAAAACTGTTAGGCATTACTAGGCAAGCTGTTAATGAGAGGCGGAAAAGACTTGAAAGGGAAGGCATAATTCAAAGATACGTATTTTGAAACATTGTACCTAAACTAGGATTAACAAAATTATTTGATATAGTTACAAGGGATGCTAGTTATAGTCAGACTGAGGAGTTGATAGAATTATCTTGTACATAATTGGAAAGTTGCTTTCACATGGATTTCAAACGGCGGCAAAATAATCTCCGGTATAATCCTTACAGACAAAGAGGAGATCTTTACAAAAATGGTAGATGGCGTTTGTATTCACATCCGCTATGGAACCTACGAAATATTAAGGAAAATGTTAAGCAATAAGAAGGAAAGGAAATGGATTAGAAACCTAAAGGTAGCCTTTGCCAGAAATAAACAGAAAGAAAGGCAAATCAAATACTTAATTAGATTAGCCAGACACATTTAATTTCTTCAGACATAATTTCTACATTGCATAGAACATTATTATTAGAGATGTTAACGTTAGCGTCAGCAATGTGTCGGTTAAGGCTGTTTCAAATGGAATTACAAAGTTGTCGGGGTCTAAGCCCCTAACGAACGTGATGATGGCCATTGAAAACACGATTATAGTCATGGCTGGGAATATTATTAGGAAGCAGAGAAGCGGAATTGAAAACGCCATCCATGTACCTTCGCTTATGAATGCTGTTAGACTGTAGATTAGGTACATTATGAAGGATGCTGCGCCTATCTGAGTCAGGTCGGACAGCTCGCTTCTTATTCCCCTAAGATTTGGCTCCGTCAAACCTAGAACAAGCTTTGTTGTTGAGATCGAGCCAAAGATTGCTCCAGCCGAGCCTGTTGTTGCCATTAATGCCGGATATATAAGCAGGATTCCCGGACTTTGCTCTATCTGGGCTTTTACCCTAGAAAGGAAAAAGCCTCCCATGGATTCTATAAATCCTACTATTAAAACGGAGAACACTGCTTCCCGTAGAGTTTTCCAATATTCAGCTTCTCTTCTAAACCTATAGGTTAGGTATAAAACTGTGAATATGAAACCAAGACCAATGGCATAAAGTATTATGTTTCCCGTTAAGCCGAATGAAAATGCAAGAGAAAGGGTTGATACGTAGGCTATAGTTGCCCACACATCCGCCACCGTCGAAGAAATAGGATATACCATAACGTCTGGGTCTAATCCCTTTTTGAAAGCGAAAAATCCTAAAAGGGAGGTGAATGGCGCTGTGACCAGCAAGGCTATTGCTTTAGTTACTATGCATGAGAAAATTATGAGGGGAAATTCCATCGGTGCCGTTTGATAGAAAATTGCTGATAAAATGAATGCTAAAACTCCAATTGTTAGACTTGAGATTAGTGAAAGCGTATAGATGGATGCCAAAATTGAATAATAATAGCTTGTGTTTTTCCTCAATGATGGTTCTATAAGTCTTGTATGCAGTCCAGTGCTTAGCCTTCCGCTTAGGACACCATTTACCGCTCCTCTAACACCCAAAACTAGAGGATAAATCATAATAACCCATCTTTTGACCAAAACAAGCGAAATGAAGTATACAGCCAAGCTTCCAGCCAGAAGTTCACCAAAATTGAAGAGAAAAACTCCAAACGATTCTTTGAAAATTTTAATCTTGCTCTCTTCTTTCTCCTCCCCGGAGCCTAGAATTTCCACTTGCACATTGTTGTGAGCTTTCATCGTTTCCACCTTCCATCTTTGACACCTCCACTTTCTCGGCTGTTTTCTCCGGAGAGGAGACAAGCCTTCAACTTGTTATTAGATGCGAATGAAGGTTCTAGCGCATTTTGTTATTATAACCTTTTCGTTGTCAATGTGAAATGCATAAAGATTTATTTGGCTATTCTTTAATTCTGTATTAGCGCTATGGGAGGGTTACGTCTAGCCCTCAAGCTGGGAGCTTCTAAATCCATGACAGAATTCGAGAAGGTTGAATACAAGCCTATCTCAGTCCGCGAACTACTAACCGAGATGAAGGATATATCCGAACTAATGATAGACCTAGCCTACTCAGCAGCGCTCTTCCACAGCAAAGAACTCGCCGAAGAAGTTCTAGAACTCGAAAGCTACGTCGACAAGCTTGTCTATCTGCTAAACATGAATGCTATGCTGGCGGCAAGAGACGCCGAAGACGCTGAAGCCCTACTAAGCGTAACAATAGTTGCAAATGCTGCAGACAAAATATCAGACGCAGCCGCCGACATGGCAGCAATAGTTCTCAAAGATATAGGCGTGCACCCACTGATTAGAAAGGCATTCCAGAGAGTTGAGGAACATCTTACAAGAGTAAAAGTTGAGCCGAACTCGTTCTTCGTCGATAAGACAGTTGGAGAACTTAAACTTGCACCAACCATAGGCGTCGACATAATAGCCATCAGGCGCGGCAAAAAATGGATAATCGACCCTGAAGATGAAGAAGTTATCCGCGAAGGCGACATTCTGATTGCCAGAGGCGCACCAGCAGGCATAGAAGAGTTTGAGGAAGCCGCTAAGGGTAAAATAGAAAAACTTGAGGAGGAATAATCATTGACAATTCCGAAGAAGATTTCGGAACAACTCGTCAAAAAGATTGTTGAGCTTAAGGATACCTCAGAGCTCATGCTTGATTTGGCCTATTCGGCTTTGCTACTGAATAGCAAGGAGCTCGCCAAAGAAGTAGAAGAGCTAGAAGAGCATGTGGATGACTTGCACACGGAATTCGAACTTCTAGCTTTATCAAGCGGTTTCTCACCGGAGGAATCCAAAGACTTCCTGGGACTAATAAGGCTTGGAGTAGTAACCGAAGCCATTGCAGATGCAGCCGCCCAAATAGCAGAAGTTGTCCTACGCGAGCTGAAGCCCCATCCAATCCTAAAAATGGTCATCGAAGAAGCAGACGAAACAGTTACACGAGTTCAAGTAGCAGAAAACTCACCACTAGTTGGCAAAACCCTACGTGAAGCAGAAATTCCAGAAAAAACTGGAATGTGGGTACTAGCAATTAGAAGAGGAAACAAGTGGATAAGACCTAGGCCAAACACAAAAATCCAAGCAGAAGACATACTAATCGCTTCAGGCTACGCAGAAGGCGAAGAAGACCTAGCAAAACTAGCAACAACAAAATAATGAAAACTAATCTTTAAAGACCACACCAAGTTTTTATCAAGCCTAAATTTTCTGGAGAAAAAGAGCGGGCGCTGGTTTAGTTGGCGCCGCCGGTCGGACTTGAACCGACGACCCACGGGTTAACAGCCCGTTGCTCTACCAACTGAGCTACGGCGGCTTCCTAGAATAATTGAGAAATTGACATGTATTTAAACCTTAAAACCTTGCTAAGTTCTTGAAAGTTTTCCCGTTATATCCTTTTGAAAAGTTTGTAGTCTATTGGTTCTTCATCGAATTCTGGGCAATTTATGGGCTGTTTTAAGCGTTCTTTTAGTTTTGTGCAGTAGATTTTGTGGTTTTCCATTATGGCGTGTCTGCAGTTTTGGCAGTTGCTTTTTGTGCAAGTAAGGCATTCTATTTCTCTTTTGAAGGCTTGTTTTTCTATGTTCTGCACCTCATTTTTGTTGGTCGAATATTGTATCGTAATATTTAATAAATTTTGCTGAGTGAAAACCTTATCTTTCACAATTTCAAAACTAAATGTGCATGTAAGGGCCCGTAGCTCAGCATGGTAGAGCGACAGGCTCATAACCT
>Ga0190361_1001116_pt1 | contig 10346 bp, 19 predicted proteins | sample 48721845_MG_FD_161273 | JGI IMG/M metagenome (GOLD analysis project Ga0190361, IMG submission 161273) | Hydrothermal vent microbial mat bacterial communities from Southern Trench, Guaymas Basin, Mexico - 4872-18-4-5_MG | ecosystem: Environmental > Aquatic > Marine > Hydrothermal vents >...
TTATAATGGAGGTGAGTGAAACATGATGAAAGAGGTTGTTAATGGTGTTATGTGGGTAGGTGATGGTAAAGTACGTTTAAAGGGTGTTGATAGAATAATTGATTGTAACATTGAAGATATTACAGCCATAGGTATAAATCCAACTGATGATGGTAAATGTATTTTTGGCATTGGTGTTGTTGTATCAAATTGTGATTTTGTTTGGAGAACTTTCATTTGTGATAATGAAATAGGTTTAGAAATGTTTAATGTATTAGTAGACATATTGGCTTTTAAAAGAGGTGATGATAATGATGATTGAAAGGGTGCGTAACTGGGTTAAAGAAGTCTTAGAGGATTTAAACAAAGACATACCATGTTATTGGAGTGTGAATGAAATAACAGCATTATGTATGTGTGAATCGTGTGGTGATCCTGACGTTGAAACACATGTTGCGAAGGGTTTGATGCAGATAACACCAATAGCTTTTTATGATGTACAGGACGAATTTCCTGAAATGATGAGAGATATAAAGTATAGTGATGTTCATGATCCATATATAAATATTAAGGTTGGAGTTTTATATTTGGAAACAGTATTTCATCGTCTTATAAGGATTCGGAAAGTACAGTACCCAAAGATTTGGAGTATTATCGCATATAATTGGGGTTTAAAGAATGTTTTGAATGTTATTGATCTACAACCTTGTATCCAGCATATATTTCGACACATACCTGAAGAGACACAGAGGCATTTATGGAAATATCTTGTATTTCTTGAATACATTCGTGAATATTATGGCGAGGGAGGTGAGTGAATAATGCCGATAAGGTACGGTAACAAACTTGTTGTGAACGTCTATTTGGATGATGAAACATATGAAGCCTTAGATCTTTTATCCAAAGCATGGGCAGTCCCTAGGAGTAGAATAATAATGAATGTACTTAAAGAATTTCTTGAAATGGATCCTATAAAGAAGGAAATTGAAAGGTTACGGCAAGAGATGAGGAGGCTGGAAGGATATGATGGATCGAAAGAAGATAAGGGACTGGCTGAATAGAGCGTGCAACGATCTTGACAGAGCTATGGGAAAGCTGTTAGCGATAAAGGAAGCCTATGAGAAAGCTAATCATCCTGAATATGCTCAAGCGGTAGAAGGTATCATGGTTTTGCTTTTACAAGTTCAGCAGCTCATTCAAGAGTTTCGGTCTAAAGCATGAATAAATCATAAGGGGGTGTTTGAAGTGGCAAATGGTTATCGTGGAAAGACTGGAAATGGTCAGTATTATTCGATTTGCCCAATACGTAATAGTGGTAAACCATTTAAGTATTCGAGGTGTTTGGGAAACCGCTGCCAATGGTGGTCGTACGAAAAGGGATCATGTGTTATATGGGAGATTGTAGGTCTTCTTGAAGATCTTGTGGATACGATCAGGTTTTACAATCAAGGACGTGATCAAGCTAAGCGGTGATCCACAATGAGAATCCCTCCGGAAAGAATGTCTCTTAACCAGCGGCTCGCGCAGCCTTTTATACTAAAGGGATTAATGCAAGGGCTGTCGGGGCGTCAAATTTTATCCAGTCTTAGAGAGACTGGATTAGGATATCGTATTCAGGAGTTTTATCGTGATCTTAGGTATTGGCGTGATGCATTCGAAAAGAGTCAACGTATGCGCTATACTCCCAGAACAGCCAGAATATCAGAAGATCGATATGTTGAAACATGGTCTCGGCAGCGTGGCGGATACCAAACGGTTTTTAGAATAGATGTATTTGACAGAACAATGGGTCAGGAAAAGTCTTTTCACATAACGGTAGTACATGAACATCCAGAAGCTGGTCAATTGGTACCAGATCAGGAGCAGGTATACACACGTGCTGAATTGGAGCAGGCAGCGTTACAACAATTCCGTTATAGGGTTTCGGCGGGTGAGTATGAAGTACGAAATATTGTACCTGTGTTTGGCTGGAAGGTAATGTCAAACTTACAGAGGCGATGATATATGGGGTCAAAGCGTATACCTCATCACCTTCGAAAGAACAAGTTAAATTATGTTCCTAGAAAATTTGTAGTTTTTGACACTGAAACATATCCTGAGCAAAAGGACGGTAAGGAAATACATCATTTTAGGCTTGCAGTAGCGTATTATTTCAACAACCAAAGAGGTTTTTCTGATCAACCTTCTGATAAGATCATCACTCAAAATCCTCATGAATTATGGGATTGGATAACTTCTAAAATATGTGATAGAGAGCGCCTATGGGTCTTTGCACACAATGCAGATTTCGATATGACTACATCCAGAGCGTACGAATATCTACAAAAACATGACTGGGATCTTCAGCATTGGATAGTTGAAGATAGAATGTTTCACATACGCTTGAGGAAGGGACGCAAAACATTAGTTATTTCAGATACATTTTCCTTATTTCCCATGTCGCTTGAAAAGATTGGTAGATGGGTTGGTCATCCAAAAATGAAAATGCCTTCCTGGGATTCACCGCTGGAAGAGTGGATTAGATATTGTGAAAACGATGTTTATGTAACCTCTTTAGCTCTTCTTAAATACTTCAAATTCATAAAGGACAATGATCTAGGAAATTTCAGACCAACCATATCTGGTCAAGCATTTACGGCTTTTCGACATAGATTCATGAAACATGATATTTATATACATCATTTTCCAAATGTAGAGGGAGCAGAAATACAGGGTTATTATGGTGGACGTACTGAAGCGTGGTATATAGGAAAAGTAAAAGAAAAGATTTTTTATTTGGATATAAATAGCATGTATCCTTATGTGATGAAATATCGTGAGTATCCGGTAAGATTTTTGAATCATCTTGATAATCCAACATTGAATGAATTACGTCGGTTGTGCAAGAAATTTTGTGTTGTCGCTCATATTCATGTTGATACATCTCTTCCGATCCTTCCTTATAGATCTTCTAAAACCATCTTTCCTGTTGGAAAATTTTCAGGTTGGTACTGTACACCAGAAGTTCAGCTGGCATTGGAAAAGGGTTTTGTGGTTAAGTGTGATAAAGTGTACATATATCAGAAGGCACCTATATTCGTTGATTATGTAGATTTCTTTTACAACCTTAAACGGCAAGGAAAGCAAAACAACGACATGGTGTCTTATGTAATGAGTAAACTGTATTTGAATTCTTTATATGGGAAGTTTGGTCAAAGGATTGAAGAACTACGCGAGTTAAAAGATGGTGAGTTATCTCTTGAAGAGAGTGAGGAAAATCTTGTCAGCATGGCAACAGGAAAGATCCATATATATGAATTCATGGGTAAAAAATACATAAAAGAACGGAAAGAACCATCCTATAATAGTTTTATAGGCATAGCAGCACATGTTTCCAGTTATGCTCGTGTGCATTTGTGGAGAATGATCGAAAAGGCAGGCATTGAGAATGTTTATTATATGGATACAGATAGCTTATTTGTAAATGAAGAAGGATATCGGCGCCTACAAGATGAAATTAGTGATTATGAGTTAGGGAAACTGAAAATAGAGAAGATCGGCACTAATGTTGAAATATATGGAGCCAAAAACTATCGCTTTAATCAGGAAAGAAAATTAAAGGGCGTGCCAAAGTCGGCACGCCAGATAGATGATAATCGTTATGAATACTTACATTTTATGAAGTTTAAAACTAAGCTGAGAAGAGGGCTGTTGAATGAACAAATAGGTGAAATGGTGGTAAAAGAAATAAGTGGTGATTATGATAAAGGCATTATAACAAATACAGGTCGCGTTATTCCTTTACAGATCTTTGAACAACAACGCGTCTTTCACCAGTTATAGTTTCAAAGGTCTGTCTCTTCTTCTCATCACGTATTCGTTCAACGATAGCTTTCATATATTTTTCTATACTATTTTTCAGTTTGTCAACTGCCTCACCTTTCGTGTAAGGTAATCGTGGCATATAAAATCCCTCCTTTTGTTAATCTATGCCAGCTTTTCTACATCCTGTTGTCGTGCACCCCAGATTCTTAAGAGTATTTTAGCATCTTCTGGTGAATATCCCTGTGCTATAAGTCGCTTGTAACCCTCATTTAGTGGTATTATCTGGTAACGTATAGCTTGTCTTATATCGTCTTTACTAAGATATTTTTTAGCTGTTATCACATCAGGTTCCCAGCTTGCTAGAAGATTTCCGGCTATTTCAGCATCTATGCCAAGATCTAAAAGATTTTTATATGCGTCATCTTTTGTGATGATACCGCGGATATAACGTCGCTTGATAGTATCTATTTTACGATCCATCGTCTCAGTGAACAGTTCAGCTTGCATGATGGAAAGATAGTAATGTGCCGTTTCTTTTCCATAACCAACCTTTTGTAGAAGATCGACATATTCACTATCGGAAATAAGCCCAAGTTTATAAAGTTTGTCTACATGAGATTTTGTTAATCCTCTTAAATCTTCCTCGTCGTATCTCTGAACCTCCCATGCTACCCAATCTGACATAAGTTCCGCGTCTTCTTTTGTATATCCAAGTTTCATATAAATAGCAGCTAATTCTTTTTTATCGATAAACCCCATCTCATACATTCGGCGTGCATCTACCCTTGTTATTACGTTGTAGGTGATAGACGTTAGTAACTGTCGCCAGAATCTGGGGACTTCAGCCTGTCTATAATAAACATCCCAAATTCGATCCCATTCACTCATTGTGTGTTCATATGTATTGTCTATATATGCGTTGCCTCGTGCACGATGAAATGCTTCAGCCACTTGTGTCCATCCTGGTGTCGACCAATGAGCACGCCAATATCGAAGTGCATCCTCATATGGTATGCCTATCTTCGCGGCGTACTCAGCAAACTTTTCCGGAAATTCATCGTCAAGTCCCAGTATACGTACCATGTCTTCCTCAAATGCTTCTTTAGCCATCCAGGAAAGAACATCCGAAAGTGAAGGTAGATATTTCATAGAGGCGGTTATTACTCTTGCCTGTTCTTCTGTATAACCATAATCTCTCAGATATGTTTCAATGGACTGCCACACATTATTGATATTGTGAGGTTCAGCATATAGATAAAACAATCCTCGAACCAGTTCGTTTATTGAGGGACGCCTTTGTAGAACTGTATACAGGATATCAGCGGCAAGCTCATCATAACCCCAATCAGCAAGTATAGATTTATACTGCTCTTCAGTTATCCTACCAGACTGATAAAGATATATCGCAACTTCTAATGGAAGTGGTGTGATTTTAAAAAGCCTGTTGAAAACGATATTGACGGATTGGATGAGAGCATTTGGTGTTGCGGCAGTGCTGATCCAATTTCCAAGTAAACCACCAAACAATACAGAGAATATAGACATTTATCAACCCCCCTGTTCAGCCATATAGTCTTTTAATGCTTGCATAAGCTGTTTATACCTTTCCAGATATTTCTTAAACCATTTTTCGATATATATAAGTGTTGTATCAATAGATTGATCGATAACCTCATCTGAAGGATATGCGAGTTCATCGATTTTAGCTAATATATCTTTAGAAAGTAGTTTTGATGCTAGTATTTCAGCGTTTGCGATAGCTTCAGCTCCATATAGTATCTCATCTGCTTGTTCTTGTATCTTATCTTGTATATCATCAAGCTCGCGTATTGTTGCATTTTCTACACCTTCAAGTGCTGCATTTATATACGATGCTAAACTTCCTGCTTGTTGTGCTTCTTCACCTAACAATGATGTTAATTCATCAAATTTTACCTCTAATGTATCTTTCATCTTATCAAATGCTGAGGTAATTATATCGTGTGTAGCATCTTTCAGATTATCGTACAAAGTATTTACGCTGTATGTGATACGTGTATCTATATCATCAAGTTTACTTGCAAATGTATCTTGTATATCTGTTAAAAGGGTTTTTATATCCATTTGTCCCTCTTCAATTCTATCAAAAATTCTGCTTGTTGCTCTTTCCAGGGTACCACTTATATCCTCTTCTGTTATAACGAACGATTCTATCATACCGAGTAAACTTGATACGATAGCTTTGAGGAATCTCAATAGTAATGCGCCCAGCCAATCTAATGGATTCAACGACTTTTCCAATTCTGCTATTCTTTCATCTAGTTGTCCAAGAAGATAATCATGCAGATTCCTGTATTTTCCGTCTGTTTGTTGTGCTATTTGTGCACCAATAGCATCCCATATAAGGGTTATGATGAAGTAAAAGATCATCTGACCCATTATTCATGTTACCTCCACAAACCGCGTTTCTTCAGGTATTCAATCCAGTCTTTGACAATATCTAAGGCTTTTTTCCACTCTTTTACATCCTGACCCGCTTTTTCCGCTTGTTGTATAAGTCGTTCACTATACTTAATGTATTCATCTACTTTCTTCGCTATCATTCCAAACCAAGGGCCCGTTTAAGAGCCCGGATTTTTGCTTTATTTTCTCGATGCATTTTTTCATGTTCACTTACATCGAAGCCTGCCGCTTTCATTATTCTAATAAGCTCTTCAGCCTTCTTAAGATTTTCATCGGCTTCTTTAACAAGTTCCATAAATTCAGGATCCTGAGTAAGATCAACCATCAGTATCCCTCCCTTTACTCAGAAGATTATTTTTTAAAATGGATAACACAACATCAAGTTTTCCTTTTAATGAAGCCACTTGTACACGTGTTTCAACCACAAGCACAATAATCACACCTATTAATCCACCCAATACTGTTACTTCCATAACATTATCATCCTTTCGTTTTATGTATAAATTCACCTATTAGATGATAAAAGAATACATAACCATCAATCACAACACTGATGAAATTCATAAATGTATCCGAATAAATCCCCATATCTGTAAGCATCTGTTTTAACGATTCCATAACTGCTTTTTTCTTTTCATGTCCATCGATTATTACATCTTCAACCTGTTTTATAAGATGAACAACCACTTCTAGAATAAAAGGTAGCCACTTCAAATATTTCATACTGTCATCCTCCTTTCATTGTTAAACTAGATTACTGAAAGATAATGCCATTTGACGTAATACTATTCACCGTTTGGGAAAGTGTTCCTGTTGCATATTTAGCAGCTATAATACCACCTTCTTCTACTCGAAATCCATAACTACCAGCATTAGAAGCATCAACATTGTAAGCGTTTACAACACTTCCTCTTGCTGATTTAATACCATAACGTCCCGCATCTGCTGCTGTCGCAAGTTCACAACTTACCTGTGAAGCACTAGTTACATATATATTATCCCATCCTGCATCTGTTACTGTTGCGCCATCTAAACACGCTTGACTTCCTCCGCCTACCACAACGCCATAATGTGAACATGAATTAGCTGTTATGCTTTTAGCATTTACTACTGAACCATTACCAACATATAAACCAGTTTCACAATTTGAAACATCTACATCTTCACAATCTACAACACAACCATCACTAATAAAAATTCCTGTATTACCAGCGCCTGTGAAAGTTGCACCATTAAGTCTAGCACGTGAATTCCGTTCTATAACTACATTATAATGAGGTGAATTTATAAATCCTTTACCAGTATCAATATGTACTTCACTATCAGAATAAATATAAGCACCTACATAAGGTTCACTAGTACCAGATGAATCTAGAGAAAAGATAGTACCTATCCTGGGGAGTTTTGCACCTGTTGATCCAAAAAATACAGGATAATAATTATTCCTTGATTCATTTAACATACTTGTTGATACCGATACTTGGAGATCGTCAGATACAATGCAAATCCACGATAAATCTATAAAATACAAAAATATTTGTTCTTGCATTGTAAAGCCAGATAATAACTTAATATAAGCCTGTATTACTTGATTCGACTTATCATATATCGGATAATATGTTTTTACAAGATAATCCAATGCTTCGCTAATTGTATCAAAATCACCACCTGATCCAACAGTAACAGTTATGGAAGATGTAAGTTTCTCAGGAAATGCTGATGCTTCTTTTCCATCCAATAGGTCAGCATCTAGACCAGATCCTGCACCATCAACTGTTTTAAGTTTGGTAAGTATTTCATCTGCTAAAATAAACGGCTGACCAGCATTTGGCATGTTATCACCACCTGATCATTTTACTCTTATACATAGTAAACAACTATCTGTACCTCTGTCGCGCTACCACCAGATGGAAGAGTTACTTTAACTTTTTTAGATAGGTAATCAAAGGAATACCATCCAGGATTCAATTTAAATGCAGTACCATAGTTTTGAAGAGGTTCAACACCGAACTGTACCATTACCGCAGCATCAAATGCTGTTATATCTATCCGGCTGAAATAATCATCTGATTCTATTTTTAACTCTGTTACAGTACTTCCATCGATTGTATCACGTGCAACCGAATATTTCACAAATGCTGGCGGATTACTATATACCTCTAACTGTCCATTTGGACTGCATTTAATTAAATGAAACTGAGCACCATCATAACCTACAAGATATGAAAATCGTCGTTCAAAAATGTTTCCTACATCATACTCTCTTACAGATTCAGGATCAAGATCCAACTCTGAAGGATCTACATGCTGATTTCGTATTTTTTGTCTTTCCTCAGGTACAGGCATTTATCTCATCCCCTATTCAGGTACCTCGTATTCGAGCATAAAAGCAAAATTCGATGCTGTCGTGCCACTAACGACACCAACTATTAGAGACTGACCAACAGGAAGCTCAAGATTCAATTCCAGCATTGGTACATTCATATACTGTTTGCCGGAAAGATCCATTTGGAAAATATAGATAGGAAATTCCGCGATTTTTTCACGTTCAACATACAGTCTTATTACCGCATCTCCCTGTCGTGTAGATGTTGTTTCATAGGGATATATTTTCAGTACACGTTTCGGTTCAACTTCCGTCGATGTTAACAACGTTTGCAAAACCTCTGTGGATGCTACACCACTAACAGTTTTATACATATACCGCCTCGCCATTGTTATCACCTCACAGGTCTAACCGTTTCAATGAGCCCGATAACTAGATTCGAAGAAGTAAGCTGAATTGTTGAACCTGTCAACTGCTCCAACACAATCTTTATCTCCAGTTCCTCACCTTCACCAAAAACTAGAGGTTCGGGAAAGAGGAAAGGTTCACGTTTGGATAGATCACTTACCGGAGATATGGGAGTCAAAACTGCATTGAAGTAAGGTGTAGAAGAAGCCGACGTTACGCCATAAAACGGTATACCAACCTTGTTTTCATCAAAAAGTACTTTTCGATTATATGTAAATTTTATCGCCTTTGTTCGTGTCTCGTGCGACGGTGTAGAAACATCATCAGCTGCATAAACCGGCAGACCGATAATACCATGAATGATAATTTCCGTTCCAGCCGGTACAGTTTCACCAGCCGGAAATGCTGGAAATTCACTAGGCGTTTTTGCTGTATCAATCGTTGACTCAGTGGCAACAGTAGATGGATAAACATAATGAATCAGATCGTATTCCTCAGCCTTAGATCCACCAGGTTCACTGGGATCTATGTCCGTGGCATCGTGTGTTTCATATATCACAAGGAGATCAAAATTATTTCCATTTTCAGTTTCAAATGTTATCGTTTCTCCTTCCGCAACCCGGTAAGGTCTCATGATACCCTTCCTGACCAGATAATTATACAAATTATCCTCTGTCGCACTCTCAGGATTCCTGAAAAGATTATTTCCAATCGGAGTAGTCCCAATGTTCCAATATCCTACCAATGTTTTCCCAATGTATATTAGAAGATAATCCGCAGCACTAGGATTAACATATAGTTCCTTTATAACTATCCCTTCACCGAAATTTGGTGTGAGTGTATACTGAGAATCGTTCAGTCCATATTTAACCATGAACGGCTCTCTGACCGCCATAATCAACCACTCCTTTCATGCTATAACCTTATCGTCCACCAGCACCGCGGATGTAGGTGAATTCGGCCATCCTTCGAATGAATGTCGTAACCCTGTTGATAGAATCCTCGAGCGTAACTTTCGGCATCCGTTCAATTTCAGGCAGTACAGTATTGAGGTGATTGATAAGCTGTCTTGCGAAGTCTTTCATAATACCCTCGGCCGCTGCCGTACCCTGCTGTATCCGCGGCACACCCTTCTGTAACATCGCCTGTTTCCACTGATCGAGTGTAACAGATGCTACATTTCGAGCCCATCTCCCACTCGTATAAGCCTCCTGAAGTCCAGCTATCCATGCGTCAGCATTTGCAGCAGCCTTCTCCAAAGGATTCTCAGTCAAACGTTCAACACCCTGTCTGATCCTATCAACACTGTTATTCAACCGATCACGCCAAACCTGGTAAAACTGATCAGCATTCACTCTAACAGGCATATAGTTCACCTCCACATAAC
>Ga0190361_1001117_pt1 | contig 10345 bp, 7 predicted proteins | sample 48721845_MG_FD_161273 | JGI IMG/M metagenome (GOLD analysis project Ga0190361, IMG submission 161273) | Hydrothermal vent microbial mat bacterial communities from Southern Trench, Guaymas Basin, Mexico - 4872-18-4-5_MG | ecosystem: Environmental > Aquatic > Marine > Hydrothermal vents > Microbial...
TACAATTCTGTACGTTCTGGCATCGATCTGGCTGATCTATAAGTCTTTCAGCTATGGAATTGCGGTTTTGGCCGGGTTACCTGATGTTCAGGCAAATGCTTTGAGCTGGGTTATTGTATTTCTTGTGTGGATTTTCAATGTTGGAAATGCAGTGGTACTTATATGGATACTATTCTACGCAATTAAGAGGGTATCCACACACGGGAAACTTCCTCTTATTACGTTTGCCGGTTTGATCTTTATGGGGTTTCTGGATTGGCTACTGGTAGAATGGATATGGGATCCTCATGTTGCACCATTTGATTTTCCACTCTACGGGATCGGCTGGTCAAATGCAAGTTCTATAGTATTCATGCTGGTACTTTACGGCATTGCTGCTCTGATATTCTACAGCTTCAATGCTTATCGAAAGAAGCAGGGTATCGATACAACCAAGATCTACCAGGAAATACCTGTGGAGTGATGTGTTTTATGTTGTGAGAAACTGGTGGTCCAGGATATTTGTTGGGTGCGTTGATCAGGTAAAAATAAAAAGGCCATCCGGCTTTGCTGGGTGGCCTTAATGTATTAATCCCTTTAAGAAAATAAAAATATTATTATATTCAAAACAGGAGGGATATTAAAAATCCTATAAATAAATTTCCTAGATTGAACATAAATTGAAGGAGAGAAGTAAATGCCGAAGTATGGGGATCCAAAAGCCGATTTTAATGAAGAAAAGGATCGTTTATTATCCCTGCTAAATAGGGAAGAGAACAGGGATATTATTCTCCGCCTCGTTGGAGCACTCGCATTTAACACGAAATGCAAAAAGTTCAATTATCTTCAGAAGGATCTGGGAAGGGAATTCACGGATATAGATTTTGCTTCTTATAGAAAACAATCTTCAAGAGTTAAGCAGTTTCTTACAGATTGTGGGTACAAGGAGGATGTGGAAGTAAATAATCTTTTTGGTACTTCCAGATTGCTTTTCCACGACACAATCAACAAGAGACATGTAGATGTTTTTCTCGATGAACTTAAGTTTTCGCATACAATAAATCTGAGAGGAAGGCTGGAACAGGACCCTATTACAATACCTCTTGCAGAGTTGTTTCTTGAAAAAATGCAGATAGCAAAAATAAATGAAAAAGATCTCATTGATACAATAATGCTTCTGAGAGAGTATGATTTTGGAGAAACCGACAATGATGAGATAAATAAGAACATTATTCTTAATTACCTTACAAAAGACTGGGGATTCTGGAAAACAGTGGTGGATAATCTTAACATTCTTAAAAATTTCCTCAATAAATATCCACAGCTTACAGATGAGGATAAGTCAATAGTAAGTAAAAGAATTGATTATATCCTCGAAGAGATTGAGAAAGCTCCGAAATCTCTAAAATGGAAGATGCGAAGTAAGATAGGTACAAAGATGAAGTGGTATCAGGAGGTTGATGAGCTTGGAGTTTAAGGAGGTATATTTTGGATCTTTTTGAGCTGATTGAATTAAGAGAGCTCGTTGATACTCTTGTTTCAAGTGCACAGAAACTTCAAGAGGTAATAATCCGCAACTATGTCAGAACGCATTTTGGCGATATAATCTCCAAATACTATGATATTGGAGAACTTGTGCATCTGGAGAAACTTGACAGAGGATATATTAATGAGAGCTTTGCTATCGAGACGATTAAGAATGGCAAACGATCAAAATATTTCTTGAGGAAATATAAGAGGGGTATAAGAGAAGAAGAGGTAAAATTTGAACACTCGATTGTAAAGCATCTAATGAGGAAAGGGTTCAGGCTTGCGGCTTCTTTAATTCCGAGGTCAGATGGGAAAACATATGTTAAGGAAACAACAAAGATCCAGAATGAAATAGAGGAGACTTATTTTGCCATTTTTGGGTTTCTGGAAGGGGAGGACAAATACACCTGGGATAACCCGGGCTGTACGATAAAAGAACTTGAGAGCTCAGCAAGGGTACTGGCGAGGTATCACTCCTGTGTTAAAGATCTTGTGCCTGAGGGCAGAAGATACGAGCCAAAGATCATTGAGCTTCTTCCGAATATTGCGGGGAATATGATGAAGTATGCAAAGAGGGCAGGGAACACAAGATTTGATAGTTACTTTTTCAAAAATCTTGATTCAATACTCTCTGTAATCGATCGAACAATATCCCAGATTGGGATGCCACTTTATAGCAAACTACCTGAGCTTGCCATTCACTGTGATTACCACCCTGGAAACCTGAAATACAGAAATGAGGAAGCCGTTGGGCTGTTTGATTTTGATTGGTCAAAAATTGATGTCAGGGTCTTCGATGTGGCTCTTGCAATTGTGTATTTTTGTACAACATGGGAAGGAAAAGAGGATGGCGATTTCCTTCTGGACAGAGTTTCAATTTTCCTGAATGGTTATCAAAGGGAATCGTTGGCTCTTGATGGTATAGGCCCACTTGATGATAATGAGATAAAAATCCTTCCTGTTATGATTAAGGCAGCAAATCTCTATGTTTTGAACTGGGATGTGGATGACTACTACATTAAAAAACAGAATCCCTACGAATACCTGATATACCTCCAGCACAACGTTAGGGCTATGAGATGGCTTGAGAATAACTGGAATCAGTTTTGCGATTTTATTTCCAGAGTGTTTTATGATATTAAATCAGTCCATCAATAGGTAATGAAATATCTCGCAATAAATAATTGCATTATTCTATTTACTATTCCCTCTTAAATATTCACTCTGCTAATTTGATTCACTTACCTTAGTCTGGTTTTCTATACCCTCGTTTAATTTTTAAAAATATTTAACATTTATCCCATTATATCTTGACATTTTTTACACAGGTAGTAGAATGAGTTATCCAATTTTATTCATAAAAAATTTAGGAGGTCAAAAATGAGGAGAATATGGACAATATTTCTGGTGGTTTTATTTGTCCTGTCTTTTACTCTAATCTATGCTGCTGGTGAAAAGGAAGAGGTTGGTGGGGTTGTTAAGTACTACACCGATAATGATGAATCAGAGCTGGATGTATTTGCAAGTGCTATTTCAAAGGCAACAGGATTGAAGCTCGAGCCACTCAGAATGTCTTCCGGTGAAGGATGGGCAAGAGTTGAAGCTGAAGCACCGAACATAGGGGCAGACCTTCATTTTGGATGGCCTCTGTCGTTTGCACTTATGGCAAAGGAAAGAGGATGGCTGATGCCCTATAAGTCTCCGGCATGGGAGGCAATCCCTGATCAGTACAAGGATCCAGATGGATACTGGTATGGATGGTCTTACTGGTTTGCCTGTATTGCTGTAAATACAAAACTCATGGAAGAAAAAGGATACGAAAAACCGAGATCCTGGAAAGACCTGCTCGATCCAAAGTGGAAAGGAGAGATTGTAATGCCAAATCCCGGAACCTCTGGGACTGCTTTTCTCGCTGTTTCTACAATTATGCAGCTTTTTGGAGAGGACGAGGGTTGGGATTATCTTGCGAAACTCAACGATAATGTAGCCCAATATACAAAATCTGGTTCCGCACCAGGACAGCTTGTGGCCCAGGGAGAATACATGATTGGTATTACCTGGGATCAGGCTGTTGAAAAACGTAAAAATGAGGGATACCCGGTTGAAATGGTGATCCCTGAAGAAGGAACTGGTTTTGTTCTTGATATTGCATGTATTTATAAAAGTGCGAAGAACCCGGGTGGTGCTAAGAAGTTCATCGATTATATAGGGACAAAGGAATTCCACGAGGTAGTGGCAAGATATAGATCAAAAGTTACGTATCCTGGAGTTGAAGCTCTTGTCAAGTTTAATCCAAAACTCATGAATTACGATGCAAAATGGGCTGCGGAAAACAGAGAGAGAATCATGAAAACATGGAAAGAAAAGTTTTCAAAGTGAGAATTTATAAATGAAAAACTCGAGAAGAGGGTTTGATTTTTCAAACCCTCTTCTTATTTTATTAAAAAATTCTAAAAGTGATTCATTAATATGGCAGACCAGGTAGAGAGAAGTAAGATTGGTGAACTAAGAGGAGATCCTTTTTTCATTGTTCTAACGATCTTGATGACAATCCTTCTGCTGTTATTTGTTGTTTACCCTGTTACTTCGGTACTTATAACATCGTTTAGAAGCGAGGGTCAGATCTCCCTGCAAAACTACAGGGACTTCTTTCGGTATTCCTACTATTACAGGGCTATGATCAATAGTCTAATACTCGGTGTAATTACCACAACTGTGGTAGTTATAGTATCATTTGCCATTTCATATACAATCAGCAAGACAGATTTGCCATTAAAACAATTTCTGAGAACAGGAGCTTTATTACCTCTTATTTCACCACCATTCATATTCTCGCTTGCTCTCATTATTATTGCCGGGAGAAGAGGGCTGATCTACAAATTAACGGGTATCAGTACAAATATATATGGATGGCCAGGATTAATAATAGCACAGACTCTCTCGTTCCTACCACTTGGTTTTTTAATGGTTAACAATGTATTACAGTCACTCAATCCGAATCTGGAAGAGGCATCACTTGATCTTGGGGCAAGCCAGGTAAAAACCCTGTTTAAAGTAATTATCCCTCTGGCATTACCTGGCCTGTTCAAGGCTTCATTGCTGGTTTTTATTATGTCTCTGGCAGACTTTGGTAATCCCATGTTAATTGGTGGTGGTTTGCCCATAATGGCAACCGATGCGTACAATCTTTGGATAGGCGAACAGAATATGGAGATGGCATCTGTGTTTTGTGTTCTTTTGATTATTCCCTCGGTTTTTGTTTATGTAATTCAAAATTACTTTTTAAAAGAGGGATCCTTTGTTACTGTCAGCGGTCAGATGGTAGGGACAGAAAGAAGAAAGATATCCTGGTATATCCAGTATCCTATGTTTTTACTGGCACTTTTCGTTTGTCTTACAATTTTTGCAAGTTTTACTGTGATTTTTCTGAGCTCCATTACAAAATTATTTATGATAAACAACAAACTAACACTGGAACATTTCTCCAGCTATGCGGGATGGAAAGCGTTGAAGAACTCATTTATGGTTTCAACTGTGGCTGCCGTGATAACATCAATTACTTCAATAGTTTTTTCCTATATTCTTGTAAGGAAGAAACCTGCTGGCAAGGAACTTCTGGAGTTTATTGCCCTTCTTGGTTTTGCTGTACCAGGAACTGTTATGGGTATTGGATATATACTTGTTTTCAATAAGCCCCCGTTTTTACTTACGGGGACAATAGCGATTATAATACTTAACATAACATTCAGAGAGTTTCCAGTTGGACTTGAGGCCGGGATAAGTAAGCTGTACCAGATAGATAAATCAATCGAGGAAGCCTCACGAGATTTAGGGGCAAGCAGTATTAAAACATTCATAACCGTTGCACTTCCACTTATGAGCTCTGCTTTTGCTGCAAGTTTCCTGTATACATTTATGGTTGGGATGATTACCATCAGTGCAGTTATATTTTTAATAGCTCCAGGAACAAATCTCGCTTCGTTACTTATATTAAGACTTGCAGAAACAGGAAATATTGGGAAGGCATCTGCTATGGCAGTAATGTTGACAATTATTGTAATGATAAGCTTGATGTTGCTAAAACAGGTCTCGAAAAGAACAAATGTCGAAGTTTTAAAGGGGTTTTAGAGTATGGAGGATGAAATTGTTCTACAGATAAGGAACCTGACTAAAAAGTTTGGTAGTGTGGTTGCTGTTAATAATCTAACCATAGATAGAATAAATAAAGGTGAGTTTGTCACATTTCTGGGACCATCTGGATGTGGTAAAACCACCTTGCTAAGGATGATAGGAGGGTTTTACTACCCAACATCCGGTGATATCATAATGCATGGTCAGAGGATAAATGATATTCCCCCAGAGAATAGAAAAACAAGTATGGTTTTTCAAAACTACGCCCTATTTCCCCATATGACTGTGTATGATAACATTGCGTATGGATTGAAAATTAGAAAGCTGACGCATGAAGAGATCGACAGGAGAGTAAGAGAAATTATCAAGATAGTTCAGCTTGAGGGTATGGAAAAAAGAAAACCGAACGAGCTCTCGGGAGGACAGCAGCAGAGAGTAGCTCTGGCAAGATGCATCGTAATAGAACCTGAAGTTATTCTTTTAGATGAACCATTATCAAATCTAGATGCAACACTCAGGGTTTTGATGAGGGAGGAAATTAGAAGAATACAGAAATCTTTAAACCTCACAACAATATTCGTTACACATGATCAGGAAGAAGCAATGAGTATGTCCGATAGGATTGTGGTAATGAAGGATGGTGAAATTCAGCAGATAGGTACACCGGAAGAGATCTACGAAAAGCCATCAAATACCTTTGTTGCATCTTTTATTGGATACATAAATCTGATTGAGGGCAGGGTTATTGGTAAAAAAGATCGTTCTCTGGTTATTGATACACCCATTGGCAAACTTACAAATAAAAATGTTGAAATACTTGGTATTTCCACTGGGCGTAAAATCATTTCTGTAATAAGACCAGAATCAATAGAGCTTAAAAAGCAAACATCCGGTATTAATGCAGAAAATACAATATCGGGGAAGGTTAAGAATTACACATACATAGGTTCTATTGTGAGGTATACAATTGAAGTAAAAGGCCTTCAGAACAATATGATTGTTTCAGTTTCTAATCCACATGGTAAAGGAGTATTTAAAGAAGGCTCAGTAGTGACCCTCATATTACCAAAAAATTTTCATTGCATACAGGAGTAATCCGCTAATTATTCATTAAAATTTAGACTTGGATACATTTATTTTTTAACCATTGCAAGGATTTTCCAATATTATTTGACAACATATTTTAATTTTATAATTATTGATGTGTGATATTTAAACAATTCAGGAGGAACTTATGGGAGAAACTGAGATTCTGGAAAAATTAAAAGAAGCGGTGGTAAACTTTGATGAATCTCTTGTACAGGAAATGGCTAATAAGGCGATCGAAGAGGGGATTGATCCATTAAAGGCGGTTGAAGAAGGCATGGTCAAAGGGCTCGATATCATAGGTGAAAAGTATGAGAAAGAAGAGATATTTTTACCTGAATTGATGATGGCTGCAAATGTTTTTCAATCGGGAATGAAGGTTCTTGAGCCCAAGATAGCAGATCAGGGAAAGGAGAGAGAGAAAAAAGGAGTGGTAGTAATAGGCACTGTAAAAGGTGATATCCATAAGATTGGAAAGGATATTGTTACCCTCCTCATGAGGACAGCAGGCTATGAGGTTCACGATCTCGGAGAGGATGTTGACCTTTTTACATTTATCGAGACGGCTAAAAAAGTAAATGCTGATGCAATAGGTCTTTCTGCCCTGCTCACTTCAACACTTTCAGGCCAGAAGGATGTAATAGAGGCCCTCACTCAGAATGGATTGAGAGACAAATACATAGTCATGGTTGGAGGTGGAGCGGTTACACCTGAGTGGGCAGAAATGATAGGAGCTGATCTTTACGCAGAAAACGCACAGGTGGCTGTGCGAAAGCTTAATGAATTAATCACTCAGAAGAGGAAGTGAATAAATATCAACAGAGGAGGAATCGCAATGCTTAGTTTTTATGATGTGATAGATAGAACAGTAACCGGACCATTGATGTCAGATCAGGACTTTTATTTAAAGATATATGTTCCTGAACTTACCAAGGTTATACAGAAATACAAGATTAAATACAATCCTGATACGCCATTGCCATACGATGATGCACTTGCAGATACGGTGTTTGAGGCAGCGGTTGAGTTCTTTGCCAAAGTTGGTGCTTATTGTCCTGATACTTCGCGTGTTTTAAAGTTTACAAAAAATGAGATCCTACAGGCAGCCAGTCAGGCTCCCTCTGAATCCACCTTTGGAGAGGGGCCAGATCGAAAAACCATGCGCTCCAGAAAGCCTGATGAGCATTCAGAACCATGGTATCACTGCGGTGGTGGTATATACACAACCTCTGAACAAATATTTATGAACCAGGTGGAGGGGCTTGCAAGTATTACGAAGGCCAACTCTCTTTCAATCCCATCCTCTATTAATCTTCGGGGAAAAGATGCACGCGTACGTTCCCCTCAGGAGGTACTGGCAACGATTAAAACTGTGTCCATGGCCCGTGAGGCATGCAGAAGGGCGGGTAGACCGGGTCTTCCGATTTTAAATGGAATCTCAACTGCAACGGGGCCGATATCAATGTTTGCAGCATCCCATCCAAATTTTGGATTGAGGCCGTCTGATGGTTTTCTTGTGGATTCTCTTGCCGAGCTAATTGTTGATTATGAGGCCCTTGATAAAGTGGCGTTTTACACCAGTATTGGGGCAAATATAGGCTCAACTTCCACACCTCTTTATGGTGGATACAATGGAGGAGCAGAGGGCAATGCAATAGTTTCAGTAGTATATAATCTACTTGGAATCCTTGTTTTCAGAGGGACCTACCACTACAATGCTCCACTTCATACCAGATTGAGAGTTTCATCCACTCGTCCTCTTCTCTGGGTAATATCGCTTGCAAACCAGGCAATTCACAGAAATGCCCCATATCCGACTCTTAATTTGCCGTATCTTGGTGGTGGAGCAGGAACTGACTGTTACTACTATGAGATGGCTGCATATCATACATGTGTTGTAACATCGGGGGGGAATATGCTATCGGGTCACCCTTCGGTTGCTGTTGCTCCTGACAGCATTGTGCCTCTCGACCATGTTTTGAATATAGAAGTGGCGAGAGCCGCATCACAGCTAACGCGTAAAGAGGCAAACCCAATTGTACTAAAACTACTTGAAAAATATGAAAAACAACTTAACGATCCTCCAAAAGGGCTCACATACCAGGATTGTTATGATGTTGTAACCGGAGAGCTCAAAAACGCTGAGTATGCCAACCATGTGGAGAAAATCAGAAAAGAGCTAAGAGAGCTCGGTCTTCCGATTGAAAAATGTGAGTAGTAAATACAAACCTGTAAAACTTGTTGACATATAATGAATTATATGAGATAATAATCATGCGTCCAGATAAAATAAATAATAATTTATTCTAAAGGAGGCTTAAAAATGAAACGGCCTGATTTAAAATGGCTGCTTATTGTACTCATTCTTCCTTTGTTTTTATTCTTATTTATCAATGCTGGAACAAAAGAAGAGGTAAAAAAACCAACAACCTTGAGAATTGCCATTACAACCAACCCTAACTCTATAGAGCTGGCAACTGGAGATGACAGAAACGCATCGAATGTAGGTTGGCAGATATTTGACACACTGGTATGGTTGGATGATGAGGGAAAAATAGTTCCAATGCTTGCGGAAAGCTGGGAGGTAAAAAATAACGCGACGGAGTTTATTTTTCACTTGAGAAAGGGAGTAAAGTTTCATAATGGTAACCCATTTACTGCAGACGATGTGGTGTTTACATGGAAGCGTGGAACAGGTAAAAACATCAAATGGCGTGACGTTTTTACCGAGGTAAAGGAAGCCGTGAAGATCGATGATTACACGGTAAAGCTCATTACCGAAAAACCCAATGCAATACTTCTGTCAAGAATTGCAGATGGATGGGGTATTCTTGATAAGGAAACATATGAACAGGTTGGCGAAGAGGGCTACCTTGCTCATCCCATCGGGACAGGTCCTTTCAAGCTTGTTGAATGGGTAAAAGGCGATAGAATTGTTCTTGAAAAAAATCCAGATTACTGGTGGAAGGGATATCCAAAAGTAGATAGAATCATTTTCAGACCTATTCCAGAACTTGCCACAAGGGTTGCAGCTATTCAGGCAGGAGATATGGATATAGTAACACGACTTACCTATGAGGATGCCGAACGTCTCAAAGCCAATCCGGATATCAATATAATAAGCTATGCAAAAGACAGGGTATATTATATCGCATTTAATAACCTTACAACAGGTAAAGGCACTCCTATAGAAAACAAACTTGTACGACAGGCAATGAACTGGGCGGTTGATATGGATGCAATTATCCAGTCGCTTTTCAGTGGTTATGCCACCCCTATTGCGGGCTTCATAGTGGAAGGGAACCTGGGATATGATCCTTCCATAAAACCATATGGATACGATCCAGAGAAGGCAAAGCAGCTGCTTGCAGAGGCGGGTTATCCAAATGGTTTTAAAATCAAGATGGCGGCTCCAACAGGAGTCTATATGCATTTTGAACAGGTTTGTCAGGCGATTGTCAACTATCTAAAGGACGTTGGAATCGATGTTGATTTAGAGTTTATGGAAACCGGTAAGTACTGGGATCTTGAAGCCAAGAAGCAGTTACCACCATTATTTGGTGACAGCTGGTCTAATGCAATAGGTGAAGCCTATCAGAGGTTAAAAGGTGCGCTTGGA
>Ga0190361_1001118_pt1 | contig 10331 bp, 9 predicted proteins | sample 48721845_MG_FD_161273 | JGI IMG/M metagenome (GOLD analysis project Ga0190361, IMG submission 161273) | Hydrothermal vent microbial mat bacterial communities from Southern Trench, Guaymas Basin, Mexico - 4872-18-4-5_MG | ecosystem: Environmental > Aquatic > Marine > Hydrothermal vents > Microbial...
CTTGTCCAAAGCGGCACGCTCCACAATCAGTCCCACAGGACGAGGCGCTGCCACCTCATACCTTGCGCCGCGCCACACCATACGCAGACCGAAACAGTCCCATCCGTCAGGAACGCCAATTCCCAGCCCAGAGAGTATCCGCAGCGTGGCACCAGAAAGCCCACCAGCACAAGGCTTGAAGCGTCCCGCACCTTTTCGTTCAAGGAGCAGAACTTTAAGACCCTGCTTTGCGAGCGAAAAGCCCGCCGCGCAACCGCCTGGTCCTGCGCCTATCACCACCACATCCCACATCGCCTTACCTCCACGCTTAAATTATACACCACCCCCCTCTCGTTCCAAACTTGACATTTGAGCAGAACAGCAATATATTTTTGTATGGTAGTGATGGAGGAGAAGGAATGCCGACCTTCACTTACAGGTGTAAGGAGTGTGGTGAGGAGTTTGATGTTCTGGTGTTGAGAGCGAGCCAGGAAGTGAGGTGTCCGAAATGCGGAGGGAAGGAGTTGGAGAGGGTGATGAAGGCACCGCGGGTGGGAAGCGGAAAAGGTGGAGGGAGTTGCTCCCTCACATATTGTCCGCCCACCTGATCTGGCTGCTGAGTTGCGCTGGAGGCGCACAACGCGGCGGCACCCCCAAGAACATAAAACCCAAGGCTGTGGTCACCCTGTCCTATAGGATGGTGCCACGGGGCGCCACCTTGGAGCAGGTGCGGGCTATATCAGTCCACCTTAAACTGTTCCACGATGAACTTATGCGAATGCTGGGAAAACCTCAGAAAGGCTTTATCCCGTTCACTGTTTATGTCTATCCGAATAAGGAGAGTTTTGAAGAGGCGGTGAAGGGTTTTTCCGGGTTGAGAGAAGGCGATTTTATGCACAAGGAAGGGAGCCAAAAGTTGTATATGGCGGCGACTCAAGAGGGTTTGAGGGGACTGGGGCGGTTCCATGTGAGGATTTTTCTATGCGCGGCTTGTCGCCATTTCCCTCCTTGGGTGATTGAGGGGTTTGTGGAGTTCTTTGGGACGGGGATGGTGCATTCTGGCGGCACATTTGGGTATCCTGTTTTTTCGCGCACTTTGGCGCAGCGGGCGCTGCTGGGGGTGAAGACGGAAGGGGTGGCACCGACAATTGCAAGACCGCCGGGCAGCGCCTTATCACCGACACAACGGGCAATCGCGTGGGCACTCGTTTACTGGCTTATGAAGGTGCGCCTCAAAAGGGACCCCTCCGCAAAAAAGCGCGCCTTCAACCGTTACCTCACCCAAATCATACGCAGAGGACCTGATGTAGACTTTTTCGCCGCGACAGGGTTTGACGAGAAGAGCGTCAAAGCGCGTATAATAAAGTGGCTTGAGAGGAGACTATCCCAGAATGAGAGACAATGAGGTGATACCCCATTTCGTGAATATAGAGGGCAGGGAGTATCTGCTTTTTTCGCTGCGGTTGGACAGGGCGGAGTTTCCGCAGGCGGCGCTGCGGCGGACGGAACGCGCGTTTCGTGTCGCCGCAGAAATCCCTGATGCCGGCACCACCATGCGTTTTGAGGAGAAGCCCATTGAGGTGGATGTGGAGCCGGTGGATGACGCTGTGGTGGTGGAGGAGGTGAAACAGGTGGCACCTTCGCCACCGCCGCCGATAAGAAGGGTGAAGCCTCCAGCGGCGTCCGTAATTCCGCGTGAGCCGCCGTCATCAGATGAATGGCGAGTCGTGGTGCGTCCTCCTACGCCTGTGCGTAAGCAGAAGCCTCCAAAAAGGCGTGCTTTTGGTCTCCTTATCGCTGTGCTCGTTGTTGGGGGAACGCTTGCCGCTCTTAATTTCAGCGGGGTTCTTCCGCTCTCAAGACTCATAAAGGGCAAGACGAAGTCTCCTCAAGCCCAGACACCTGCCCCTGTGTCCGATAAGAAGAGGGTCATAAAGCCTTTCAGTGAGGCTTTCAAACTCCATCTTGAGCAGTTGCTGGCGACAAAACCGAAGGGGATTGTGAGTGCCGCCACCGATAGCAACACCTTCTTCCACACCGCGGATGGTCTGATGCTGCGTTTTGAGGTTCCCACAAACTGGAGAACGGAGAAACTTGGGCAAGAGGTAGCGGTTTATGGCAAGGCGATACGGGCAGTGGTTTTTGTCGTGCAACTGGCAGGAGATGTGGACATGGATGCTCTGGGAAAGGTGATAGAAAATCGCGTTAAGGAGAACCTGCGCAGAGTGAAGGTCAGCCCTGCATTTAAGGGGTTTTTGTGCACGGCGAAGTGTGATGGCGACCTTGTGTGGGTGCGGGTTTGGGTGGAGAAGAGATGGGTGGTGACGGCGATGGCGCGGGGTTCTTTTGATTATGCCGACATATGGTTGAAGCCTGTGGAGAAGATGGTGACGGTGGTGGGGGAAGCGAAATGAAGGTGGTGGTGGTGGTGGCGATGTTTGGGGTTTTGGGGTTTCTGGCGGGGGTTTTTCTGCGACCGGGTGGGACGCCGTCAGTGAGCATTAGGACGGTGGAGGAGTTGATAGGAGATTTGAGGAGCGGTGAGTTGGGGCGGCGTGTGGAAGCGGTGGAGCAATTGCGCACGATAACAGGTCTACGGTTTGGCTACAACCCCTACGGGAGGAGAGAGGAGCGAGAGTCTGGTTGGCGTAAGTGGCGCAAGTGGTGGGAGCAAGCGCGTGGAAAATCACCGCAAGAATGGCTGGCGGAAGCGTTGCTGGATAAGGGGTATCCGTTTCGCGCCGATGCGGCGTTGAGGATAGCGGCACGGGGCTACAGAGGATGTGTAGAAGCGTTGATAAAGGCGCTATCGGATGAGGATGGGAGGGTGCGCGCGGCGGCGGCGGAGGCGTTGGGGCAACTCCGTGATGAGCGCGCCATCACTCCGCTCTCCTCTCTCCTCGGTGATGGGGATGCGAGTGTTGCGGGCGCTGCGGCTCTGGCGCTCGCGCGTTTTGGCGAAAAGGGCGCCGTCGCCATCAACCAGAACATCCATCTCATCTCCCATCCCACCGCCTTGCAGAGCGCCGCTGATGCATTGCTTGCCAACAACCTCAGCGCCACCGAGCCACTCAAACGACTGCTGCGGGGAGACACCCATTCCAAACTTTTCGCTATTGACCGTATCAGGCGTTGCCGTATCACAGCGCTAAAAGGTGAGGTCGCCGCCCTTGTTAGCGACCCCGACCCCGCCGTCAAAAAGGCGGCGAAACGGCTTCTTTCTGCCCTGGGGGATGGGAGATGAAGTTTGCGCTATTATTGATGACCCTTTTGGGAACTCCACCTGACTTTCAAGAACAGGTGGAGCAGGCGCTTCAGAACTTTGCCTCGGAGTTCCATTACGACAGGTTGAAGGGGTTTTGGGCACTTGACAGGCTGGGAGTGCGGGCGCTTGAGAACCTGGCGCAGAATCCTCCCGAGGAGGTTCACCCGCAGGCGTTTGAACTACTTGAGCGTCTTGTAAAAAAACATCCCTGTGAGGCGGGTGTCAAACTTGCGCTTCTGCTGGCGGAGCGTCAGGGCTGCCCGGCGCTGCAGTTGCGTCTCCTTGTAACCGCATATAGGCTCGCTGGCAGACTGAAAAACATTTCTTCCCAGTTGCGGGGGAGGGTGAAAGCGATACCTACCGTCATAGAGAAGCGTTTCGGCAAGAACACCCTTTTTGATGTCCTTGTTCGTCTGGCGATTCCGGAGGTGGTGAAGGCGATAGAGGAGTTGCGCGGCAAGGGGTATTTGCAGGGCTCTTTCCCTGGGCAGTTTGCGCGCTTGAAAGAGGTGGCGGGGTCTGCGGCGCAGCACGCGCTTCTTGTGATGCTTAAAAAATCCATTGAAGGACACGCAGAACCGAACTGGCCTGGCACAGACACTCTCGTGAAGGCGTTGCTTGATGTCGCCGACAAGGCGGTTCTGCCACGACTGAAAGCCCTTTACAGGCGGGCAGGAAAGACCCACAAACCGGACATAGAGGTGCTGCTTTACAGACTTGGGGAGAGGCGACCGCTGCTTGAGCGTCTGGAGAAGATGGAGAAGCGAGCGCGTGCTGGGGATATGACCACGCTTTATAAGATAATCTTTCTTGCAGGTCGGGCGGGAATCTATTCGCTTGCGGAGAAATATCAGCGTCTGAAGATGAGGCGTTATGGTGCGGCAGCCACCGACCACTACAACCTCGCTTGTTATCTCTCTATGCAGGGCAAGATTGACGAGGCGCTTGCGGAATTGGAGAAGGCTTTCAAAGGAGGATACCGCGACCTTGCGTGGATGGAAAAGGATGCGGAGATAGCAGCCGCACGCAGAGACCCCCGCTTCAAGAAACTGCTCAAAAAATATATTCCAGAAGCCCTGCAGAACGGGGAAAAGGATGAGAAGAAAAAGGATGAGAAGAAGGAGGAAGAGAATTGAGATGGGTTGTGACTGTAGTGGTAGCCATTCTTTTTTGTTCCTGCAAGAGCACTCCCAAGCCGCCGATAGATGTGCAGGGCAAGCGCCTGCTGGTTCTGCCGTTCGCTTATAAGGGATACCATTTTGGGCAGCACCCGTTGGGTGCGGAGTTGGCGCGACTGGTGTGTGGTGTGGTGGCTGCGGAGGTAAATGGGGTTATTCTCTGCAGTGCGGAGCCGTTTGCGGATATGTTCACCGGCAAGGCGCCCGATAAAATTGACTGGCATCGTCTCGCTTTTGCCGCAAATGCCGATTTCGTCCTCGCCGCGAAAATCCACGACTTCCGCGACAGAAATCCTCTTGATGTCAACCTTTATCAGGGTGTTATGCAGGTTGAGGCGTGGGTTTACGACAAGGAGGGCAGGCTGCGCATAACCCGTCTGGTTGATGCGCGTTATCCGTATCGCCATCCTGATTTCGCCGCCGCCACCGTCTTTGGGCTCTCCCGTGATGAGGTGGTGCGCAGAACCAAAGAGCGCGCCGCTGTCCTTATCGCGCGTCTCTTCTATACGCCCAAAAAAGGTGAGGAGTGACCACGCATCTCCTTCATCAGTGTTAGGGTGTTTGTGTGTATTTCCACCACATCTTCGGTTCTGTCGGCATAACCGCCCGCAAGCACCACACAGACCGCCGCTCCATCCTTCCTTGCCGCCTCAAATACCAACCTGTCCCGTTGAAGAAGACCTTCTTTGGTTAAGCGCAGCGACCCCAACTTATCTCCCTTATACGGGTCGGCGCCCGCAAGGTAGAAGACTATGTCGTAGCCGCCGCTCTCAAAGACGCGTTCCAGCCCCGCCCTCAACTTCTCAAGATAGACATCATCCCCTGTGAAGTCATCAAGTCCTATGTCAAGGTCGCTTTTCTGCTTTGGGGGATAAAGGTTTTCCTGATGAATGGAGAAGGTGAAGACGGAGGGGTCGTTTTGGAAGATGAAGGCGGTGCCGTTTCCCTGATGTAGGTCGCAGTCAACGACGGCGGCGCGTTTAATAAGCCCCCCTTTCTGCAGGACACGGATGGCAACAGCGACATCATTTATGGCGCAGAAGCCCTCGCCGTGGTCGGGGAAAGCGTGATGGAAGCCGCCGCCAATGTTCGCCCAGAAGGAGCGCTGAATGATTGCACGCCGAGCCGCCTCCACAGTCCCCCCAGTCATCCGAAAAAACGCCGATAGTGTCTCGTAAAAAAGCGGCGCCTCCAACTCAAATATCGCGCTCATCGGACTGCGTGTGTAGTCATAAAGCCGCCGCAGATATGTCTTTGTATGCACAAGAAGGATGTCCGCGTCGTCGGCGGGTTCCGCCTCCACAAAGTCGCCTACATCCGCCACGCCGCTTTGCAGAAGACGCGTGCGAACCAAGCGATATTTCTCGCACGGAAAGATATGCGTGTCCCACCTTAAGTCGTAATACTTGCTGTAGAGGAACAACGCCGTTGTCTCCGAACAAGGAGCAGAACAAACAGAAATGCGAGCGCCCAAAGACCTGTGCCGTCAGGTGTTTTCGTGTAAAGGCAGCCAGACGGTTCCCCCTTCACCTTGAGGGTGTATCTTCTGCTTGATACCGCGCCTGTGGAGTCTTTCACCTGCACCAGAAACGACCAACTGCCGCTGCGGAAAGGTGTGCCGTCAATGAGTCCGTCTTGGGACAACTGCAGTCCCGGCGGTAGCACTCCTTCTGTCAGAGTGAAATTGGCAGGTGTGTAGCCGCCTATCATCTGAAGTCGCTCGCTGTAATAATGCCCTTTGCGTGCTTTACTCAAACCCGAAGGCATCATATCCAGCCACATCACCCGCACAAGTGGGTCTCCGTAAAGGTTGAGAGAGAAGGCATTGTATACATCGGTGGGGAACCCGCCTCCTTCCTGAATATACCACCAGACGGAATTCACCAACGCCTGACCCGCGAATTCTCCTTGAAGAATGTGTTTTAACAGCACCGCGCAGAGTGACATACCTCCGCCATCTTTCAGTCGCTCCCAACCTGGGACATACCACATCACCCGCGAAAAGCCGTAAAACGCCAGAACCCCGTTGCGGAGTGTCTCCGCATAAAGCCCGCAAGCGTCTTCAGGGATGCCGTTTTCACAGGCTGCCGCCACAACGAACGCTCCCTTATCCTGCGGCAGCAGGTAACAATAGAAGGTGTCAAAGACATCGTCGGCGGAGCGCTCCTGACCGTGCGTCAACCACGCCACAACGCCGTAACCGTCGCTCCATTCGGTGGCAAAAGCGATTGGGGTGCAGTAGAAGTCGCGTAGAGATGCGTCGCCTGTCCTGTAGCCGCGTTTTGTCGTCCAGCCGCGTGGCTCAAAGACGCTTTTGCGCAGATATTCGCCGTAAATGTGAGGCGGGGTGCTTGCATCAAGGTAATCACCGCAGCCGATAAGCGCCCGATGGCGCCACGCAAGCGCGCCTCCGCTCCCAAAAACATATCCATAACCCGCCTTCTCATAGTCCATCACCCGTTGCAGGTATTCCCTCACATCATCTGGGTCGTCAAACGGTATCCGTCCAACTATCATTTCAGCAAGGAAGTCTATGCCGTCTATGTCGCCGCTTTCTGACCATTTGTAGGTGTAGCCCTCTCCGTAGAAGCCGTCGCCGTCCTTGTCCCAGTTGCCCGTTAAGTCGGCGTAGTAAAAGTCGGTGGGTGCCTGACGATAAAGGTTGGGGTTGGGGAGGCTGTTGTTGGGAGGGTCGTATTTACGCGGCCAGCACATCTTCATCGGAACGCTGCCGACGCTGTCTTGGGAGTTTGTGTTGTCGTCTGGGTCAGGGTTTCCGACAAGAAGTGCGCAGAAAGCGCCTTGGCTGTGTTTTGATTTCAGAAACGCGCGGATTTTTTCCGCCAACTCCGAACCACCGTAGGCGGCGTCTATGCTCTCAATTGATGTCACCTCAACGGTGAAGCCCTGTGCTCTGCGGTAGTTGAGCCAGTCGTTAAGGACGGCGGCGTCAATTATTGCCTGCGGTGCTATCACCACCACATCAACGCTTCCTGCCGCTTTGACGAAGCGGTAGTTCCTAACTATGTCGGGGTTGGCAAGGAGCGGCACAAAGCGTGGTGGCGTCCCCTCCACGGCATCTCCGTCCTCAAAGCGCAAACGCAGCCGAACAGACCCCGCCAGCATTCCATAACCTGTTGCATTCACCCGCGCACCGAACACCCGCACAAGCGCAACTTTGACCCCGCCCACCTTGCCCACACTCACCAGTTCCGCCCACGCCGCAGGGTATAACCCATCTGCACCCGCCCGCCACCTTACCTCCTCAACTTTGTCGCCGCAGCGCATAACCTTTGCCCCCCTCACATAGCCCCACCGCACCGAAACGGCTTCCGCTTTAAGGGTCAGGGTTTTCTCTTTTGCGTTCTGCGGCAGACCTACCCATACCCCACGCACGGGAACCGCGGGCTTTCCGCGCACAACCCACTTCCCCACATCCACCAAGACAGTGACTTCCCCAGCCGCGCAGAAAGCAGGCAGAAGGAAAACAACCAGTGCCGCAAAACGAGTTAAGCGTCCCTCCATTGCGGCTTCCTCTTCTCCAGAAACGCTTTCAATCCTTCTTCCGCATCGTGTGTTTTCATCAGTTCCCCAAGATATAGACGCTCAATCTCCTCAAGAGATTTAAGAAAGATTTGGCGCAGGGGGACAGAAAGAGCGCGTTTTGTGTGGGCAAGCACCGCCGCGCTTGATTTGGCAAGACTTTTAAGCGTTTTTTCTGCCTCTTCCTGCAGCGCCGCATCAGGCACGACGCGGTTTATGATTCCCGCCTCAAGCGCACTTTTTGCGTCCACAATCTCTCCTGTTAGGAGCAACTCTACGGCGCGTTTTGAGGAGGGCAGCAGAGGCCACCAAGCAGCCGCCACGGGCGGGAACACCCCAACGCGCACCTCAGGTTGCCCGAATTTGGCGTTCTCTGACGCTATCACTATGTCGCAGAATGTCGCTAACTCACACCCCCCGCCGAGGCAGTTGCCCTGAACCGCGCATATCGTTGGACGGGAAAACTCCACCAAACGCCTGAACATCCCGTCAAAGACCTCTATCATCTTGGCGGCACTGTCGCCCATATGCTCGCCCACATCCACACCTGCACTGAAGTGCTTGCCTTCAGCAAAGAAGCACAGAGCGCAGACATCGCCTCTTTTTGTCGCGTCCTCAATGGCGGAGTTTATCTCTTGCATCATTGCGATGTTTAAAACATTGAGCGGAGGACGGCGCAGCACTATCCGTGCTATCCTTTCTGTCACCTCATAAGTGATGAACTCCATATCTCAATCCTCCAAAACAAGGTTTTTTCCTGTCATCTGATGAGGCACATCAAGACCGAGGAAGAACAGCACCGTGGGGGCGATATCGGCGAGTCGCCCACCGCTTCTGTAGCGCCACACTTTTTGCGGGTCAACGACGCAGAAATGGACAGGGTTTGTGGTGTGGTATGTATGGGGGTTGCCGTTTTCATCTTTCATAACCTCGCAGTTTCCGTGGTCTGCGGTGATAATGCAGACTCCACCCAACGATGTCGTTACTTCAACCACTTTCCCGACGCATTCATCCACCACTTCACAGGCCCGCACCGCCGCGTCAAAAACCCCTGTGTGTCCCACCATATCGCCGTTTGCGTAGTTGACCACCACAAGGTCATAGTGCGGCAGACGCTTCAACAACTGTTCGGTCACCTGCGGCGCCGACATCTCGGGTTTTAAGTCGTATGTCGCGACTTTGGGGCTGGGGATGAGGAGGCGGTCTTCGTTTGGGTAAGGTTCTTCGCGCCCCGAGTTGAAGAAGTATGTGACATGGGCGTATTTTTCGGTTTCCGCGGTTCGGAACTGGCGCAGCCCCGCGCGGCTCACCACCTCCCCAAGGTTGTTTTGGATAGGAGGCAACTCAAAAGCATATGGCACAGGCAGACTTTTCTCATAGAGTGTGAAGGAGACGAAACGCGGATTTATGAATCGTGGGCGTTCAAACTCCGCAAAATCAGGTAGAACAAGGGCTTTTGTGAGTTGACGCGCTCTGTCGGCGCGGAAATTGAAGAAAACCACCCCACAGCCTACCTCCATTCCGGAATATCCTGCGATGACGGTGGGTTTGACGAACTCGTCGGTCTCGCCGCGCTGGTATGCCGCCATAAGTGCTGACACAGCATCTGGAGATGAGAACTCCCCTCTGCCTTCCGCTACCGCCATATAGGCGCGGGCGGTGCGTTGCCAACGCTTGTCGCGGTCCATAGCCCAGTAACGCCCGATGACTGTGGCAATAGATGCGCCGAAAGTGCGGCACCAGTTTTCAACGGTTTCTAAGAAAGGCTTGGCGGAGCGAGGAGGGGTGTCGCGTCCATCAAGGAAGCAGTGAACGAAGATGGTTTTTATGCCTGCTTTGCGCGCCATTTTGAGCAGCGCTTCAAGGTGGGCGAGGTCGCTGTGGACAATACCGTCGGAGCAGAGTCCCATAAGATGCAGCGCAACCCTGCTGTCTTTGCAGTATCGCATAAGGGATGTGAGGGCAGGATTTGTGAAAAAAGCGCCGCTTTCTATCTCCTCCCTTATATGGAGAGATTCCTGAATGACGATGCGTCCCGCGCCGATGTTGGTGTGCCCTACTTCGGAGTTGCCCATTATGCCGTCAGGCAGTCCCACATCTCGTCCCGAGCAGGCGAGTTGGGTGTAGCCGAATTTTGCGAACAGATAGTCGTGGTTGGGGGTTGCGGCGTGGTATGTGGCGTCCCATCTGTGGTCCTGCACTATCGCCCATCCGTCCCGTATCACCAAAACGACGGGTCTTCTCATCGCCCTATCCTGTGCATTTGATGCAAAAAACGGTCATATCGTCTGACTGCGGAGCCTCGCCGCGAAACACATCAACAGCGCCGTAGATGTTGGCGAGAATCCGCTCCGGCTCGTAAATCC
>Ga0190361_1001120_pt1 | contig 10323 bp, 10 predicted proteins | sample 48721845_MG_FD_161273 | JGI IMG/M metagenome (GOLD analysis project Ga0190361, IMG submission 161273) | Hydrothermal vent microbial mat bacterial communities from Southern Trench, Guaymas Basin, Mexico - 4872-18-4-5_MG | ecosystem: Environmental > Aquatic > Marine > Hydrothermal vents >...
TTCTGAAGATACTCTCTGTATAGTAGGTGTACATATGTTTGGTATTCCTGAAGATAACTTAGAGGGATTAAAGGAGAAATTTCCTTCTATCTATATAATTGAAGACTGTGCTCAGGCTCTGGGAACTAAATTTAAAGGAAATTATGTGGGCAATTTAGGGGATATAAGTTTTTTCAGTTTTAACCGGGGCAAAAACTTATCTACTTATTGCGGAGGTTTAATTGTTACTAATGATAATATTTTGGCTGAGAGAATAGATGAAAAAATTAAGAAATTGCCCCGAAAAAGTTTTGAGAATTATACTCTATTTTTTAAGAACCTTTTTCTTTCTTTAGCAGTAAGGCCCCTTGTTTATGGATTAGGTTATAAATTTATATCTCGATTTAAAGGTACCCGGCCCCCTGAAGATGTTATTTTAGGCTCTTATACTGATTTTCAGAAAGTTTTACTTTTACTGTTATTAGAAAACATAGATAAGGTAAGTAAAAAGAGATATTTGAATGGGATAAGGCTGATTGAGGCTTTAACTAATTTTGAGGGGATTGTTTTACCCAAGATTTCTAAAGATATCCAGCCTGCTTTTAATCGTTTACCTATATTATTTAAAGATTTAAAGAAAAAGGAGAGAGTTCAAAAAGAGTTATGGAAAGTAGGCATTGAGACCTCTTCAATGTACATAAAACCTCTTCACCACATATTTGATTTAGGTTATAGGAAAGAGGAATTTCCCAATGCTTGTTATTTTGCCCAGCATCTTTTGACTTTACCAACCCATCCTCTAATGTCTGAGAGACAACTTGATAAAATTATAGAAATCATTAGAAAAAATTGCTAATATAGATTGAAACATTTTTGATTCAAACATTTTTGTTCCAGATGAAAGCAAGAACGTTGATGACAAGTAGAAAAGTATTAGTAGAAGAAGGAATTTACCATATTACCCAACGAGCCCCAGGGAAGGAAGTTATTTTTGTGGAGGAGACTGACTATTTGAGATTCTTAAAACTCTTGAAAGAGAGCTCCAAGAAATTTTCTTTAGATATTTTCTGTTTTTCTTTATTGAGCAATCATCTTCATATTCTTTTAAGAACAAAGCAGAGAAATTTAGACAAAGCAATGAAATTTCTTTTTCAAAGTTATGCTCAGTTCTTTAATAAAAAATATGAAAGAAAAGGACATGTTTTCTGTGGAGTTTATCGTGCTTCATTCTGTCTGGATGAAAGTTACTTAATAGTTGCTTCTTTATACATTCACCTAAATCCTTATAAAGCAGGTCTAACAAAGAATATTTTTGAATATAAATGGTTTTCTCTTCAGCCTTATATAAAGCCTATAAAATCTTCTTTATTGAATGTAGGGTTTATTTTGGATATATTAGATTCAGATAGAGGAGAAGCACGAAGGATTTATAAAGGGCTTATTCAAGGAAGTAGGCTTCTTAACTATGAGAATATCTTAGAAAATAAGAGAGCAATAAAAACTTTCTATAAAGAGTTTACTTCTTGGCTTAAAAAGGGTGCTTTAAAAATGTTTTCTAAAAGAAAAAATCCCTTCTATTCCTATTTTGAATTAGAGAAGAAAATAGAGGAGATTAAAGAAGGCGATTTGAAATTGAATAGTCCAGAGAGTAAAGAGGGAATCAGATATATTATAAAACAGTTGAAGTCTAGAGGATATACTATTTATGAGATTGCCAACATCTTAAGGATAGGTCGGACCACCCTCTATCGATTGGTACAAAGTTGATTCAAACATTTTTGTTCCAAAAATGGAACAAAAGAGATTCAAACAATTTTGTTTCAGATGCAGAAGAGAAATTTAAAAAGGTTTCTAGGGAAGTTTTTAAGGCAGCCTCTGTATGGCTTCAAGGTCTTTATAAGAAGGCTTAAGGGATATGCTTCTTATCATTTTGGGGAAGGTGGAGCTTTATTGCCTGAGGCAATAACCTTGTTTTTAACCCATCGTTGTAATCTGCGTTGTAAGATGTGTGGTCAGTGGGGAGAAAGTGGAGTTACTAAGAGGATGGATAAGGATTATATTAGAGAAGAGTTAGATTTTTCTCAATATAAGGAATTAGTTGATGAATTGGCTAAATTTAAACCCAACATAACTCTTTTTGGGGGCGAACCTCTCCTATATAGCCATTGTCTTGAACTTATAAAGTATATAAAGCATAAGGGTATGCATTGTTTGATGATTTCTAATGGTTCTTTGTTTAATCAATATGCAGGAGAAATTGTAAACTCAAAATTGGATGAACTGAATGTTTCTTTGGATGGCAAAAAAGAGCTTCATGATGAAATTAGAGGGATGTCTGGCCTGTTTGAGAAGATTACTTCTGGCCTTAAAAGAATTAGGCAGTTTAAAAAAAAGATAAAAGCTAAAAAACCTTTAGTTAACCTTCAGTGTACAATTACTAAATATAATTATCATCACCTTGAGGGATTAATAGATGTAGCTTATGAGGTAGGGGCTGATTCCTTAACTTTCCACAATTTAATCTTTTTAGGTCAGGATTTAATAGAGAAACAAAAGGAGATAGATAAAAAGCTTGGTTTTTCTTCTAAAGAGTGGGAAGGTTTTGTTTTTGAGCCCCAGATAAATGTAGATGAACTTTATAAAAAGATAAAGAGTATTTTAAGCAAAAAATTTCCCTTTAGTGTAGATTTTTATCCCAACTTTTCTTTAAGAGGTTTACGGGAATACTACAATAATCCTTCCTATCTTCCTTCAGAATATAAACCTCGTTGTATAAGTCCCTGGATAGTTGCTTATATCTTCCCTGATGGAGAAGTGAGGCCTTGTCTTAATTTTTCTTATTCTTTTGGCAATGTGAAAAAAGAGAGTTTTTTAAAAGTTTGGAATAGCCACCAGGCTGTTAATTTTAGAAAGTTTTTAAAAGAAAGAAAGATTTTTCCGGTATGCGTGAGGTGCACTGAATTATATAGATATTGAAAGATATTGAAATGGAACAAAAGTGTTTGAATCAAAAATGTTTCAGAGATGGAGAAAGTTAAGGTTGCTCAAGTAATTACCCGAATGGATTGGGCTGGCTCTACGGATATAGTAAGGATATTAACTGAAAATTTAGACAAAAATAAATACGAGATAAAGCTTATTATTGGTAAGAGTAAAAATTTAACTCCTAAGAATAAGAGATTTTTAGAGTGTTTCCGAGACAATGTTATAGTAGTACCTTTCTTGAGAAGAGAAATTAATCTCCTCTTAGACCTTCTTTCTTTTTTTTCTCTCTACTTAATTTTTAAAAGAGAGAAGTTTGCTATTATCCACACTCACACTTCTAAAGCAGGTTTTTTAGGAAGAATCTCAGGTAAATTAGCAGGAGGGTCCAAAATAGTCTATATGCCTCATGGCCATATTTTTTACGGATATTTTAATTCTTTTATCAGTAATTTTTTTATCTTCTTAGAGAAGTTAGCGGGATTTTTTACTGACGAGATAATTGCCTTAACTAACTTAGAAAAGAATGATTTTTTATCCTTAAAGATTATGCCTGAAGAAAAAATAGCGGTTGTTCCTTCGGGTATTGAGATTAAGGAGATTTTAGAGGTCAAGAATAAATCTTCTCCAGCGCTTAAAGAAAAACTGGGTTTTAGATTAGAGGATAAACTTGTGGGTATGACTTCTCGGCTTGAACCAGTAAAGGGAGGGATTTATTTTATTGAGGCTATACCCCTAGTTTTAAAGAGATTTGCCGATGTTAAATTTCTGATAGTTGGAGAAGGAAGCCAGAAAAAATTTTTAATGCGAAGAGCCAGAGAGTTAGATATAGAAGAAGACAGAGTCTTATTCTTAGGCTGGCGAAAAGATGTTTTAGAGATTATTTCTATATTGGATATTTTGGTTCAACCTTCTTTGAATGAAGCTGTAGGAAGGAGTTTGCTTGAAGCTCAATTAATGGGAGTACCTATTGTGGCTACTTCAGTAGGAGGAATTCCTGAGGTGGTACAAAATAAAAGGACAGGCTTGTTGGTTAAACCTAAAGATTCTCAAGCTTTAGCCAGAGCAATAATAGAATTATTAGAAGATGATGAGAAAAGAAAGAGTTATTTTCAGGCAGGCCAGAACTGGGTAAAAGAGAATTTTTCTTCTCAAAAAATGGTTGAGAAAATAGATAGAATCTATAAGAGTTTGTTAAGTAATGAAAGTTCTTAAGAAAGTTTTATTTTTTTATTTTTTATTAACCATCTTTTCTTTAGAAGCCCAAAGTAAAGAATTTATCCCTTTAAGAATAATTCTTCACGTAAATTCAAATATAAGTGAGGGTGAGTATTCTTTGAGAGAGATTTCTAATACCGTCCAGAAAGAAGGGATTGAGGGAGTAATTTTTACAGACAAAGCACTTCTTAAATGGGAATATGGGATTTGGCCCTTAAGAAGAATAATCAAGAAGACTGTAGAGCAACCTTCAGTTTTTAACTACGGGATTAAGAACTATTTAGAGGATATAAGCAGGCTTAATAAGGAATTTCCGGATTTAGTTCTGATAGAAGGCTTAGAGGTTTCACCTTTTTATTATTGGGAAGGTTCTTATTTTAAGGGTAATCTTAAAATGTATAATTGGCATAAGCATCTTTTGGTTTTAGGTTTAGATGAGGAAGGCTACAGAAATCTCCCAATTATAGGCAATACCAGAGGTTTGGCTAAGAATTTTTCTTTTTTTAAATTTTGGCCTTTAGTGATTATAGGTATAGGGACCATATTTTTAAATAAGAAAAAGTATAAATATAAGGATTTTCAGGGAAGGATTTGGAGAGAGCCTTTGCCGAGATTGAATTTTTTGGGAATTTTTTTAATAGGGGTAGGTGTTTTATTTTTTATAAATAATTGGCCTTTTTTAGATTTTAAATATACTCAATACCAGGGAAATTTAGGCATAATCCCTTATCAGGAATTTGTTGATTATGTTAGAGAGAGAGGAGGTCTTGTATTTTGGGCTGAACCTGAGGCTGAAAGTAGAGGGGCGTTTTTGGGAGTATACTTTGAGAGTAGGCCTTCTATAGAAGAATTCTTAAATACTCAAGGATATACAGGTTTTTGTGTTTTTTACGATGGCTATAGAGAAATAGGAAGGCCAGAAGGATTATGGGATAAAGTTCTCTTAGAATATTGTGAGGGTATAAGAGACTATCCTGTTTGGGCAGTGGGAGGGTTAAGTTTTGAGAAAGGAGACTTATCTAAGGCTATAAAGGACTTACAGACAGTTGTTTTGGTTGAGAAGAAAAATAAAAGTTCTGTTCTATCTGCTCTTAAGGAAGGTAGAGTTTATGTAGTGAGGGGTATAAGGAGTTTAGACTTTTTTCTGGAAGATTTTTCTTTAGTTAGTGATTTAGGAGAGGAGGCTGCTATGGGAGGAGACCTTTCGGCAAATAAAGAAGTAATTGTAAATATTAAGGCTAAATTTTTGAAGCAAGATTTCTCAGAAGTTCAGCTCAAATTAATAAAGAATGGCAAAGTAATAAAAGAAAGTAAGACTGAGACTCCGTTTTCTATTTCTTTTTACGACTATAGCATAAAAGAACCTAAATCTTATTACCGTTTAGAGATAAGAGCTAAAGGACTCCACTTGATTACTAACCCTATATTTGTAAAAAAGGTTGAATTATGATTGTTTCAGTTCATCAGCCTCAATATTTGCCTTGGATAGGTTATTTTGATAAGATATTAAAAAGTGATTGTTTTGTTTTTTTAGATAAAGTACAATATAAACATAGAGAATTCCAGAATAGAAATAGAATTAGAGTTAAAGACGGCTGGATTTGGCTTACAGTTCCGGTAATTGTGAAGGGCAAGAGGCACCAACTTATAAATGAAGTAAAAATAGACAATACTTCTGAATGGCAAAGGGGCCATCTTCGTAGTTTAGAAGTTTCTTATAGTAAAGCAGAGTTTTTCAAAGATTATCGAGATTGGTTAGAGGAAGTTTATTTAAATAGAAAGTGGGAGAAACTCATAGATTTAAATGTTTTTATAATAAGGTTTATTTTAAATGAACTCAAGATTGAGACCCCGGTTTATTTTGAATCTGAATTGGGCACCACTCATACTGGGACAGAGAGAATTATAGAGATTTGTAAAAAATTAGGGGCTGATACTTATCTTTCTGGGGTTGGGGGAAGAGATTATTTAGATGAGGAAAGATTTAAAGAAGAAGGGATAGTTCTTAAGTATCAGGAATTTAAACACCCGATTTATAGGCAGGTTTTTTGCAGAGATGAAAAAGAATTTGTGCCAAATCTTTCTGTGATAGATCTTTTATTTAACGAAGGTCAGGAAAGTAAGGTCATTTTAATAGGAGGTTATAGAAGATGAATATTTTGGCTATAGGGGCTCATCCTGATGATATTGAATTTGGCTGTGGGGGGACACTTCTTAAGTATGCAAGAGCTGGACACGATGTTAATCTTTTAGTTTTAACTTCAGGCGGTTATGGAGCAGATCCTTTTGTGAGAATTAAAGAGCAGGAGGAGTCAGTAAAGTTTTTAGGAGGAAAAGGTTTATTCTGGGGTGGCTTTAAGGACACAGAGTTGGTAGATAATCGGGAATTAATTTTAAAAATAGAGGAAGTAGTAAAGAAAGTAGAGCCCCAGATAGTATTTTTGAATTATTTAGACGACATTCATCAGGACCACCGGGCTTCGGCCCAAGCAGGAGTTTCAGCGACAAGGTATGTTAAGGAAGTTCTTTTTTATGAAGTACCTACCACTTTTAATTTTGAGCCAGATATATTTGTAGATATTAAAGATGTTTTAGAGGATAAACTCCACCTTCTTAAACTTCACGCTTCTCAAATAGATAAAACTCGAGTAGAAGGGCTAACTATTTTAGATAGTGCTATATCTTGCGCAACTTTTAGAGGTTATCAGGGAAGAGTAAAGTATGCTGAAGGTTTTAAAGCCTTGCGTATCTTAAGAGATCTCAAAATGGAACATTTTTGATTCAAACAATTTTGTTTCAGATGGGATTGGTGATAGTAGTAGGAGTAGGAGTATTTTTAGTTAGTTTTTTGGTGAGAGGGATAGCTTTAGGTTTAGATATCGTAGATAAGCCTTCTCCCCGCAAGATTCATAAACAGCCGGTTTCTCTTTTGGGAGGAGTAGCTATATATTTAGGTTTTTTATTAGGAGTCGTTCTTTATCGTCAAACTTTCCGAGAAGTTTTTGTTATATTTACCGGAGCTACTCTTATATTGATAGTGGGGTTAATAGATGATATTAGAGGGCTTTCTGCTCAATTTAGATTTATAGTCCAGACTATAGCAAGCTTAATTGTTATTGGAGGGGGTGTAAGAATAAGTTTTTTCCCTCCAGGATTTTTAGGTAATTTTTTAGAAATTTTGATAACTTTAATCTGGCTGGTAGGAGTTACCAATGCTTTTAATTACTTAGATGGTTTGGATGGTCTTGCCTGTGGTTCGGCAATAATAAATAGTTTTTATTTCTCCCTGATTCTATATATAAATGCTCAGCCCCAATTAGGTCTTATCTGTCTTATTCTTCTTTTTGCTTGTTTAGGGTTTCTACCCCATAATTTTAGGAAGGAAAAAATATTTTTGGGGGATGCAGGAAGTACTTTCTTAGGATTTATGCTGGCAAGTATAGCTTTAGCCGGGAATTGGGCCGAAGATAATATAATTAAGATTGCAATCCCTATACTAATTTTGGGCGTTCCTATATTTGATATGGTCTTTACTACAATTATAAGAATTAAAGAAGGCAAGGTTAAGACGATAATAGAGTGGTTAAGGTATGGAGGTAAAGACCATTTCCATCACTATTTAGTTTACTTAGGCCTTTCTCCTTTAGGGGCGGTTTTTTTCATTTGGACGATTACTTTTGCCTTGGGTTTGAACGCAGTGATGTTAAGGAATGATAGAGCTTGGGAAGGTATTTTGACTTTAGCTCAGGCTTCAGTAATTTTTGCGATAATTGGAGTGTTAATAGTTATAGGCAGAAGAAAGAAAAGTGGTTGGCATACTGTAGATAGTTCTTGACTTTAATTTTAAGAGTTAATATAATTATTTTTAGAAAATAAAGAAAGGAGGCAGAATGAGGAGCTTAGCAATAGTAGCCTTGATAGTTGCCGGGATAAGTCTTGTTTTGGGGATAGTTTCTCGAATTATTCTTCAGCCTTTACCTATACTTCCTGGAGGGGGAGTAGAAGCAGAGGTTTTCTTGAATTTTACTAATACCTGTTTATTAGCAGCTATTGCTTTAGCAGTATTAGGGAAAAAGTAAAGATAGCCTCGGGAAAAATTGATAAGAGTCTTTTCAAGATAGAGGAGGATAGATTTCCAAGAGAGGGGAATCTATCCTTTTTATTTTTAATATTATTTTTTTGAAAGAGGCTAAAAATTTAACTCAAAATAAATCCAATTTTTGAAGGGGGGGTTGAAATTTAGAAAGGAGATATGGTATATTTGGGCTGTGATAGAAAGGTAAGAGTTCTGAAAGGCAAGCTTCAAGTTTTTGAAGCAGTCCTTGAGAGTAGAGGTTGGGCGGAAAACCCAAAGAGTATTTTCCAGGCAAGTTTGCCTGGAATTTTTTTTGAAAACTTGGAAAGTGCCAGGCATAAAGAAGAAAGTCGTAGTAAAGTGCCAGGCATCCTAAAGGAAAAAAGGAGAGAGGATGCCTAGATTGCCGAGAATCTATATTGAAGGAGCACTTTACTACGTAACTTGCCGAGGCGCACATGAACAAAAGCTCTTTAAAGAGAAAAAAGATTATTATATGTATATAGAGCTTTTGAATAAATACCGGAAAGAATTTGAATTTAAGCTTTTTGCTTATGTCTTACTACCCAATCATATACATCTTCTAATTGAGCCTTCCTCTAAAGCTACAATTTCGGAAATTATGCACGCTTTAAACACTTCTTATTCTAAATACTACAACTCTACTTACCAGAGAAAGGGGCATTTATTTAGAGAAAGATTTAAGGCTTGTTTAGTGGAGAGAGGCTCTTACTTAGCAAGGCTTACTGCTTATATCCATCTTAATCCCCAGAGATTGGGTTTGGTAGAAGAAGTTGAAGGTTATCCTTACTCCAGTTTACCTATATATATAGAGAATAAAGAAGAGTTTAGAGAGGAGAGAGAGGAAGTTTTAGGGTATTTGGGAGGAGAGAGTTATCAGACTTATCTTAACCGGATAGGAGAGGGTCCAGAGGCCGGCCTTCATAAGTATTTGAGAAGAGGAATATTAGGTTCTAAAGAATTCGTGAATAAGATGAGGCAGTTAATTAAGGAGAAAGAAGAAGAAGAAGAAAGAAAAGAAGAGGCTCCTTCTTATAAAAAATTGGGCTGGTATATAGGGATAGGAGCAGGAGTTTCTTTATTGGCTTTATCTTTAAGTATTAGTTATTTGGGGAGAAAGAAGAAAGAAGTAAGAACTGAAGAGGTCAAGAAAATAATTGAACCTCAGGCATTCATAATAACTAAAACAGAAGATTTAAAAGATACAGAGTGGAAGATAAAATTAATTTCTATGCGCGAGGATAAGAGTTTAGCCGATACTTTTACTTTTTCTAAAGGGAAATTTATTTCAGCTTATCTTTCGGAGAAAGGTTTTTCTCCCAGCAATTATTCAATTACTTTAGAGGATGGGAAGTTAATTTTAGAGACTCTCCAGAGTAAAGAGGGCGGTTCGGCCTCTCTGCGGGCTGAGATTGAGAATAATAAGATGCAGGGAGTATTGAGTATTCAGGAAAGAGAGAGTAAGGAAGATTATTCTTTTGTGAGTTTAAGTTTAAGGAGGAGGAGATAAATGAAAGTAGCAAGTAATAAGCTTCAAGTCAGAAGAAAAGCAAATGAAACAAAAGAGATTCAAACAATTTTGTTTCAGGTGGGGAGGCGAATGGAACAAAAGAGGTTCAAACAGTTTTGTTTCATTTTAGGGGTTGTGGGGCTGTCTTTGATTTGTTTTATTCAGGGTGGAGGCAGACTCTATGGTAAAGAGAAAAAGAAGAAAGTGGAGATTATAAAGGTAGAGACTAAAGAGGTAACTGGTGAGGTTATTTCTCTTAGTCCGATGAAAAATCCTAAGTTTATTGGTATAGGCTACCAGGAAGGAGATAAAGGCTACGATACTTTCTTTAAAGTAGAAAAAGAAGTAAAGATAATAAATAAGAAGAGTTTAGAGGATATAGAGTTAGGGGATATGGTTTCAGTTATTTATGAAGAGATAACCCAGAAAACTGAGGAGGGTAGAGAGCAGACTGTAAAAGTAGCGAAGGCCATTAGGTTTATTAAGCCAGCAATTAGAGAGATAAGGCCGGAGTTAAAGAAGAGTAAGGCTTCAGAGA
>Ga0190361_1001121_pt1 | contig 10320 bp, 11 predicted proteins | sample 48721845_MG_FD_161273 | JGI IMG/M metagenome (GOLD analysis project Ga0190361, IMG submission 161273) | Hydrothermal vent microbial mat bacterial communities from Southern Trench, Guaymas Basin, Mexico - 4872-18-4-5_MG | ecosystem: Environmental > Aquatic > Marine > Hydrothermal vents >...
TGCAAACGTGCAAACGTGTTAACGTTCTAACGTGTAAACGTGCAAACGTTCTAACGTTCAAACGTCATGTTAAATGCCTTAACCATAGATGTAGAAGACTATTTTCAGGTAGAAGCATTTGCTTCAAGAATAAATTATAATGAGTGGGATAATTATCCTTGTCGGATAAAACAAAACACACAAAAAATTTTAGATATTTTAGATGATTATCAAATAAAAGCCACTTTCTTCTGCTTAGGTTGGATTGCAAAAAGAAGTCCTTCTTTAATAAAAAACATTGCTCAAAGAGGACATGAAGTTGCCTCTCATGGCTATGCTCATCAGCCAGTTTATAAACAATCTCCAGATATTTTTATGCAGGATATAAGGAAAACAAAACAAATCCTTGAAGACATCATAGGACAACCTGTTATTGGTTATCGTGCTCCTACTTATTCCATTACTCAAAAAACACTTTGGGCATTAGAAATTTTAGCTGAAGAAGGCTATAAATACGACTCAAGTATTTTTCCCATCAAACACGATTTATATGGTATTCCCAATGCACCTAGATTCCCATTTAACGTTCACACGTTAAAACGTGCTAACGTGTTTACGTGTAAACGTTCTAACGTTCTAACGTGCAAACGTGCAAACGTGCAAACGTTTTTTGAATTTCCTTTAACCACCCTACGAATTTTAAATATAAACATCCCCATTGCTGGTGGTGGTTATTTTAGAGTATTTCCTTACATATTTATTAAAAATGCTTTGAGGCACATAAACTTAAAAGAGAAACAGCCATTTGTTTTTTATCTTCACCCCTGGGAATTAGACCCTGAACAACCTCGCATAAATCACTTACCTTGGCGTTCTCGCTTCAGACATTACGTAAATTTAAGAAAAACCGAAGGCAAATTTAGGAAACTTTTATCGGATTTCAGATTTAGCACAGTTTTAAAAGTACTAAAACAACACAATAGTAAATTAGGCACTCATGAAGGCTATTAAATCAATTCCATTTGTTAAACAAAATTACATATTTTTTGTCTTTTCCTTGATGTTGTTTGTAATCCTTTTTAATCCTGTTTTTGCACAGTTATGTCATCTATGGTTTTATGACCTGGACAACTCCCATGGTATACTGGCTCCTTTCATCTCTTTATATTTCATTTGGATTAAAAAGGATGAAATTAAGCACACTCCACTTCAGATTTCTCATCTAGGCCTTGGGGTAATGATTTTTGGCCTTTTACTTTATCTCCTGGGTTTAATAGGATTTATGGCCTTCTTACAGAATCTTTCTTTGGTAATTACCTTCATTGGCCTCACTTGGTATCATATGGGAACCAGATTTACCCGAAAGATTTCCTTCCCTTTATTTATCCTCTTCTTTATGGTGCCTATTCCTATTTCAATAACTGAGATGTTTTCTTTTCCATTAAAGCTTTTGGCAACTAGGATGTCTGAATTCGTTTTAGGACTACTTTCTATACCTGTTTTAAGAGAGGGCAATTTACTTCATCTTCCTAATGGCACGCTAGAGGTAGCTAAGGCCTGCAGTGGGTTGAGGTCCTTTATCTCTTTTACCATGTTAGGACTTATCTTTGCCTATCTTTTAAAGAATAAAATAAGGAAGTTGATCATAATTTTGACTATATTACCTATAACCATTTTTACCAATATTCTCAGGATTACACTGACTGGGAGTTTGGCTTATTTTGTCACTCCCAAGATGACAGAGAGCTTCCTTCATGAGTTTTTAGGCATCTTTTCCTTTGTATGCGGTTTTTCTCTTATGTTTTTATGCTATTACAAGATTTCACTAGAAAAATGAAAGGACAAAGCCCATATTTAGCTACAATTGTCCTTATTCTCTTTTTGGCTTTAAGGACTTTTATTCCCATGAACGAAGTCATAGTAACTCAAAAAAATCTGGACAAATTTCCTCTAAATATCAATGATTATCAGGGGATTGACATTCCCCTCACTGAATCAGTTTATAAGGAACTCAATCCAGATATTTATATATATCGCCATTATTTACCAAAATTTAATAACCATCCTTCAATCTTGCTTTATATTGGTTATTATGGCACAGCTAAAGGAGGACGCACAGGTCATAATCCTCATGCTTGTTATCCATCAGCAGGATGGGCCATATTAGACCTAAAGAAGGTTATCCTTTTTATTTCAGGAAAGAAAGTAAGCATAAATCAAATATTTATCCAAAAGAATGGAGAAAGGCGAGTAGTTCTTTATTGGTATCAGTCTGAGGGGAATAAAATACTTGATACAGGCATCAAACAAAACCTGCATCGCTTTTTCTGTCGCATTCTAAAAGGACGAGATGATGGGGCCTTTGTGCGTGTTTCTGCATCTATTAATGGTAATTCTAAGGAGATTTTACCCAAGGTTTATGCATTTACCAAACAGATATTAACCCTGCTTCCACATTATTGGCCCCAAGAAAAAGAAATATGAATTTCTTCTCTCTACCTCCATCTGGAAATCCTATTCCTATCTCCCACATATTTAGGGCAACAAGTGTCTTTTTCCGAAACACTCAAGGAGAAGATGGATTTCAGGAGATTATTAAAACATACTTAAAGGTCAAACATTGTTTACTTGTTTCCTCTGGCACAGCCGCTTTATGGTTGATTTTAAAAGCAGCAAAAAAAATAGAGCAAAAAAGGAATGAAGTGATTATCCCTGCCTATACATGCCCTTCAGTGGCTGCGGCCGTTATAAGGGCAGGCCTTAAGCCCATCCTTTGTGATATAAATATGCAAGACTTTGGTTTTGAGCTCGAGGCATTAAAAAAGAAGATAAATTTTAAGACCTTAGCCATAATAATAGTGCATCTTTTTGGATTTCCATCAAATATCAGAAAAGTAAAACAAATCTCCCGCTCCTCTAATATCTTACTTATCGAAGATGCCGCCCAGGCTTTAGGAAATTCTATGATTAATTCTCCCCAAGAGAAACTGGGCAGCCTAGGAGATATAGGTTTTTATAGCTTTGGAAGGGGTAAGCCGCTTACCCTTAATCACGGGGGATTGATTGTAACTAATAATTCTCAATTGTTTGAACAAATTTTCCAAATTTATCAAACAATTGAGAGACCTTCTCTAACTGAAAATTTTTTGCTTCTAGCCAAGTTATATTTTTATGTTTTTTTCTTTCACCCCTCACTCTACTGGATTCCTCAATCTATTCCCTTTCTTAAATTAGGAAAAACCATTTTTGACCTCAATTTTAAGATAAAAAAAACAAGCCCTATTGCCGTAGCTCTTGCCAATAAATCAATTGGGCTAATTGAAGAAAATAAAAAAGTAAGACAAAAAAATACCACTTTTCTTTTACAAAGGCTAAACTCTTTTAAAAAGATAAATCTGCCAGCTTATCCCTTTCCTTATTTGCGTTTCCCTCTAATTGTAAGCTCTAATACTCATAGAAACCGTTTACTCGCCCACCTAAGGGCGCAAGGACTAGGAGCCACTATGTTTTATCCCTGTCCTTTAAATGAACAACCTGGTCTTAAAGAATATTTGCATGATACTAATATTTATCCCAATGCTAAAAAACTTTCTCAAACACTCATTACCTTGCCTTTACACCAAGAGGTCTCCCACAAAGACCTTAACACTATGGTAGATATCATTACACATTATCTATGAATATAAAGCTTTACTCCTCTTCTGACCAATCTAGATGGGATGCATATGTAAAAAATCACCCTTTGGGGACCCATTGCCATCTTGCCTCCTGGGGGCAAGTAATAGAAAATGCCTATCAACATAAGTGTTATTATCTAATGGCTGAGGATTCAAATAGGGTAGTAGGTATACTTCCTATGGTGCACTTAAATAGCCTTATTTTTGGAAATAGTTTGGTATCCATGCCATTTTTAAACTATGGAGGAATGATTGCTGATAATCCAAATATACAAAAGGCATTATGGGAAGAGGCCATAAATGTAGCCAAAAAAATTAAGGCATCTTACCTTGAAATCCGACATTCCCAGCCTCTCTCTTGGATAAAGAAAGGAGATAAGACCATTTTAAAGACCCACAAGGTGTCCATGCTCCTTGATTTGCCTTCTAGTTCTGAACAGTTGATGAAATCATTTAAATCCAAGCTTCGGAGTCAAATTAAAAGACCTCAAAAAGAAGGAATGACTGCCATTATTGGTGGAAAGGAACTTATTGACAGCTTTTATAAAGTTTTTACTATAAACATGCGAGATTTGGGAAGTCCTGTTCATTCAAAGAGGCTATTTTGGGAAATTTTTCAAAATTTTTCTGAAAGTGCCCAAATTGGGGTGGTCTTTTGGAAACATCAACCTGTAGCTTCAGGCATTGTCCTGGGTTTTAAAGATACTATGGAAATTCCATGGGCCTCTTCTTTAAGAAAATTTAATCACTTTAGCCCTAACATGCTTCTTTATTGGTCATTTCTGGAATATGCCTCCAATTCAGGATATAAGAAATTTGACTTTGGACGCACTACCCCTGGTAGCGGGACATACAGATTCAAAAAACAATGGGGGACGAAACCTTCTCAACTTTATTGGTATTATTGGATAAGTGAAGGACTTAAAAGGAAAACATTCCATCCTGACCATAGGAGATTTTCTTTAGCTATTTCCTGTTGGAAGAAAATGCCAGTAGCATTTACGCGTTTAATAGGGCCTCAAATTAGAAAATATATTGCTCTTTAAGACTTTCTTAATGATGAAATATATCTTCTGGATATCTCTATTTTTTATCCTTTATACCTATTTTGGTTATCCCCTCTTACTTAAATTTTTGTCCTTGATTAGAAACAGAAAGGTAAAAAAGCAACCCATTACACCCCCAGTAACCTTCATCATTACTGCCCATAATGAGATAAAAAACATTGTTCAAAAATTAGAAGGCACATTGGCCCTAGATTATCCCCCAGAAAAATTGCAAATCATTGTGGCCTCTGACGCCTCTACAGATGGCACTGATGAAGTAGTTAAATCATATGCTACCAAAGGCATCCAGTTAGTAAGGACTCCTGAGCACCGTGGAAAGGAATTTGCCCAGAAGTTAGCTGTATCTGCTGCTCTTGGGGAAATACTTGTCTTTTCTGATGTAGCTACCATTCTCAAACAAGATGCCTTAAAGAAAATAGTAGCTAACTTTGCTGACCCTTCAGTGGCTTGCGTGAGCAGTGAAGATAAGATTATTTCACAAGATGGTCAAATCAGTGGAGAAACTCATTATGTGAAATATGAGATGTGGCTTAGACGACAGGAATCTCAAGTCAATTCTCTTGTTGGCCTGAGTGGTTCCTATTTTGCTGCCCGGAAGGAAGTTTGTCAGCTATGGCGTGAGGACCTCCCAAGCGATTTTAATACCGTGCTAAACGCCATGCGCCTGGGTATGCGAGCAGTAAGCGATTCAGAAGTTATTGGTTACTATCGGGCCGTGGTCTCAGAAAGACAGGAATTTAAGAGAAAGGTAAGAACGGTATTAAGAGGCCTCCATGTCTTCTTTTCATCCCTTGAGTTTTTAAATCCCTTTCGCTACGGCCTCTTTACCCTTGAACTCTTAAGCCATAAACTCTTCCGTTGGTTAGTGCCATTTGCCCTTATCTTGGTATTTATTTCAAATTCCCTCTTCATCTCAAAAAACCTATTTTATGCGGGTCTTTTTATTTCACAAATAGCCTTTTATCTTGTGGCCTTGATAGCTATTTTGAGGCGAGAGTTAGCCAGAAGAATAATCTTTAAGCTCCCTTTGTTTTTTACCCTAGTTAACCTCTCTATCTTGGTAGCTTGGATTCACTACTTTCAAGGGAGGAAGATAGTAAGTTGGCAACCATCCAAAAGATAAAGACCATAATAAGAAAATCAATAGCCTTTCCCATTTATAAAAGCTCTATTCCCAGGTTTTTCCATAGGGGTCAAGTGCTTATACTCATGTATCATCGAGTCCTTTCTGACAATGAAACCATTGAGCCTTGGCTCCAGCCAGGTATGTATGTAAAAGAAAGTGTATTTAAAATGCATCTAAAATTCCTCCTCTCTTATAGCCAAGTAATCTCCTTTTCAGAGTTTCTTAAAAGATGGTCAGAAAACGATTGGGATAAAAATGGCAGGTATTCTATTATTACTTTTGATGATGGATGGAAAGATAATTATATTTATGCCTTTCCTGTTTTAAAAAGATATAACTTACCTGCTACTATTTTTCTTACTACCAACTATATTGGGACTAATAAATGGTTTTGGCCAGAAAAGATAGGTTATTTGTTTTGGAAAAAGGAAAATGACATAACCGCTGAGCAGATTGATAAAATAATTGGAGTAATAAAAAGATTTTCTGAGAAAGAAATTGAAACATTTATTGGAACACTACAAGAGGAATTTGGTATTTCATTGCCTAAAAAAAGGTTATTGCTCAATTGGGAAGAAATAAAAGAAATGTCTAAATATAATATTTCTTTTGGTTTCCATACTGCGAACCATCGGATTTTAACAAGGCTTTCTCAAAAAGAGATAATAAATGAAATAAATCCTCCATCTACATTAAAAGAAACCAACTTTGTTCCTGTTTTTAGCTACCCCAATGGAGAATATAACCTGGAAGTTGAAAACCTTCTTAAGGAAATGGGCTTTGAAGCGGCAGTGACCACAAAAAAGGGATGGATTAAACCAGGAAAGGACTCCCTCTTCTCTTTAAAAAGGACAGGCATTCATCAAGACATTTCCTTCACCCCTTCCCTCTTCAACTTTCACATTTCAATAAAATAACAAACACAATTGATGCAACAAGGAGGAGTAAAAATGCAAAGAATTTTCATTCTTACAAGTATTCTTTGTTTAATAACCACTTCTATTGCTTTAGCTAGAGTACCCAATGTATTATGTTATGTTGAATACACATATATAGAGGATGAATATGCCCATAGCCTGGCCGCCATGCAATCATTAGGAGCAATGAATATCACAACCCTATCTCATTTCCAAAATTTAGATTTAAGTAATATAGACATCTTTTTTATTCCTGACCAAGATAGAGCAGACACAAATACCTTACAAACAATAGGAACAACTTGGTCTACTGCTTTAACGGATTTCTTAAATGCTGGTGGAGTTATTGTTTCTACAAATGTAGCCCCAACGCAAAATTTCCCCATTTTAAATGCCACAGGACTTATTCATACTACAGGATGTTATTGGACAAATAATTCTATACTTTATACCACATCTGCTTCCCACCCTTTATCTGAAGGATTATTCGACACTTATATGGGGGCAAACGTCACAAGCTCAATAGATAATGATTTTTCACCCAATGGAACAGTAATAGTTAAAGACCCCTATGAAAGACCTATTGTGGTAGATATCCCTATTGGAAATGGACATATAGTATTAATCGGTCATGACTATTATGCAAGCAGTCCCAATCAAGACCTTATCCTTGCCAATGCTGTTTGGCGTCTTTTGCCAGAAGGAATGGCATTACCTACTGCACCTACAAAAATTCAATATGAACCAGTTTTAAGCCCAATCATGCACTATGATCCATGGTGGGCTCGTCCTCTTTCTTTGGACAAGACTGGTGGAGTAATAAAGGTTATGATATCCTTACCATTCTTTGTAGAGCCAGTAGATATATATGTGGCTATTGGCTTCGTAGCCTCTGGGAGTGAGGATGAGTATATTTATGTATTAGATAGTAATAGAGAATTACATCAATTTATAGATATGAGTTCTATCACTCCTTGGCGAGTCAACCAACAGGAGGCATTAAGAGATACCCTATTAATTATTCCTTTGGCACTTCTACCCTCAGGGAATTATACTGGTTATTTATTGGTAGTGCCAGCAAATACTGATCCACACACCCTTGATCTAGATACCTCCCCTTACTATCTGTGGTTTTCTACAACTTCCATCCCGTAATTAATCTATGAAGCATAATCCAAGGCGCTGGGTAGGACTTCGTCAAAGTAGTTTTAACGGAGATCCAAATGATAAGCGCACCTGTCTGCCGACAGGCAGGATGGCTCAATGCAGAATGCAAATTGAAAAATGCAAAATCGCCTTCTGTCAAATTGGAACGTCAGCACGTTTACACGTTTGCACGTTAGAACGTTGGCACGTTGGAATCGGGAATTAGGAACTGGGAACTGGGAATTTCTATTTTCCGTTTTCTATTTTCTTAACTGTATTTTGTAGGTTAGACCCCAATTCCACTGCCTGGTCAGGAGGAAAGGATTCAACTACAGTATTACATTTGATTAAACAGGAATTTGGTAAAGTCATTATTCCAGTAGTATTTATTGATACTTCCGTAAAGTTTCCTGAAATTTATGCCTTTAGGGATAAACTGGCAAAGGAATGGAATTTAAATTTAATTATTATAAAAAATGAAAATGCCTTAAAGGAGATAGAAATTGCTAAGGATAAAAAAGAATGTTGTTATTTATTAAAGACTTTACCCTTGCGTCAAATTATAGAAAAAAATGGCTGGCAGGCCTTAATTACTGCAGTGCGTTGGGATGAACAAGAGGCAAGAAAAAATGAGGTTTATATCTCTCCAAGAGAAAATCCACCACATTTAAGAATCCATCCCATTTTGCACTTTAGAGAAATAGATATTTGGTCTTATATAAAAAAATATAATGTGCCTTATTGCGAATTATATCACAAAGGCTATCGTTCATTAGGTTGTATACCCTGCACCCAGCTAGGTTCTGCTGAAGGCCCTGAAAGAAGTGGTAGAGATCAAAGTAAAGAAGAAATAATGCAACGGTTGAGGGATTTAGGGTATTTTTGATAGTGATTGGTGACTGGTGAATAGTGACTAGTGACTGGTGATTAGTGAAGAAGATGAAGGGCCATAAAGATTTAGAGGTATGGAAGAGAGCCATAAAATTAGCAAAAGAAATTTATAGATTAACAGAGAGTTTGCCTAAAGAAGAGCTTTATGGGCTATCTGACCAAATGAAGAGGGCGGTGGTCTCTATTGCCTCTAATATAGCAGAAGGGGCTGCAAGAAATTCTCAGAAGGAATTCATTCAGTTTTTATATATAGCCTTGGGTTCTGCAAGTGAGTTAGATACTCAAATTGAAATTTGTAAAGAGATAAGGTTTAAAAACTTAAATGAAAAAACCCTTGACAATCTGCAAAATGAATTGGCTATAATCTCTAAAATGATTTATGGTTTAATATCCAATCTGAAAACAAAAATCATTGATTAGTGAGTTGGGATTAGTGACTTGTGGTTTGTAATTTGCACCTAATCACTAATTACTAGTTACTAGTTACTAATCACTAGTCACTAGTTACTAGTCACTAATTACTTTACTCTCAAGAGGAGGAATCATGTTATCCTTTTTCAAAAAGAAAAAAGTTGCTAGTAAAAAAGTAGTCATCATCGGACTAGATGGAACACCTTATTCTTTACTCAAAAATTTAATAAAACAAGGTAAATTACCTAATATAGCACAAATTTTTTCTAAAGGTTATTTTGGTCCTACTACTGTGTGCTTACCAGAAATTTCCTCTGTCTCTTGGTCATCCTTTATGACAGGGACAAATTCTGCAACACATGGTATTTATGGCTTTATGGATTTTAAGCCTGGTACATATGATTTATATTTCCCAAACTTTTATGATTTAAAAACCTCTACCATATTTGACGAAATTGGAAAATTAAACAAAAAATCTATAGTTATTAATCTTCCATCTACCTATCCAACCAGAGAAATATCTGGAATATTAATCTCTGGTTTTGTTGCCATTGATTTAAAAAAGGCCGTTTATCCTTTATCACTCTTACCAAAACTTGAAGAATTAAATTATCGGATTGATATAGATACAACTAAAGCGAGAAACGACCATGATTTTCTAATTCAAGATTTGGATAAAACTTTGAAAATACGGGAAAAGACAGCTAACTATCTTTGGGAAAATGAGGATTGGGATCTATTTATGGTAGTTATCACAGGCACTGACCGTTTACAACATTTTCTCTTTGATGCCTATGTAAATGAAAAACACCCTTATCATCAAGCCTTTATTGAATATTACCAAAAAATAGATAATTTTGTTGGCCAGATTTATGAAAAATATGAAAAATTAAATAGTGAAAAAACCTTTTTTATGCTTTCAGACCATGGTTTTACTCAAATTAAAACAGAGGTCTATATTAATAGATGGTTATTTGAAAATGGTTATTTAAAATTTAATACTGATAAACCGCAGATGGTTTCAGACATTGGTCCTGGCACAATTGCCTTTGCTTTAGACCCATCAAGAATTTATATTAATTTAAGAGAAAAATATCCATTGGGAA
>Ga0190361_1001123_pt1 | contig 10303 bp, 9 predicted proteins | sample 48721845_MG_FD_161273 | JGI IMG/M metagenome (GOLD analysis project Ga0190361, IMG submission 161273) | Hydrothermal vent microbial mat bacterial communities from Southern Trench, Guaymas Basin, Mexico - 4872-18-4-5_MG | ecosystem: Environmental > Aquatic > Marine > Hydrothermal vents > Microbial...
AAGAATAGGAATAAGAATAAGCTTGAAAGAATGAGAAACAAGGAAGAGAATATAACATAACAGAAGTTTTCTTTTCCTTTTTTCTTTTCCTTTTTCCCAAACTATTTAAACCAGAATAGATACAATAATTTGCTTAAGTTGAAGTGAAGATGACAGCGTTTGGGATGTTGATGTGGAGTCCTATCGTTTCGATATACGTGCTGGTAGTAGCGAATCTGGTGATTATGCATTCCTGATTCAATGGGCTTGCATCGGTTTTATCTGCGATTATAACGGTATTTCTGCTGCTAAAATTCTATATTGAGGGTTACAATAGTGTGATATTCACTCTCAGTTGTCTGTGTGGGGCAACGCTGGGCTTCCTCGGGTATAACAGATAAACCGCACGGATATTCCTTGGTAACACAGGTTCTTTAGCTATAGGGGCGGTTATTGGCGCTGCTATTGTAGTATCGGGCTTTGTTATCCCGGAGTTTGTGATGTTAATACCTCATACTGTGAATCACTTGCTGTATGTCTACTGGCGGGTGATGTATCGGCTTCATTCCTGAGACTGGAGGTAGAGACTGGAGACTGGAGAAGTTCGGGAAGGTTCGCGCTGACGGTACACAGGAAGTACCCAATCCTCTGACCCTGAAATGGGTACTGCCGTACTTACTATTTCCCTATGAGAGAGAAGCAGACGGTTCTGGCGATGTATGCTCTGACTATCCCTTTCTGCATTGCTGCACTCTTCATTTCATTCATGGATAAAGTATAAATTCTTTCTTCTAATAACTTTAAGTGTGATGAAGACAATAAGAAGAACGAGGGGGTGAGGCTTACAAGTGGTGAGGAGTACAGTTAGTAGGAGAAATAGGAGAAAGAGAGATGATGATAGATGGAAACGAGCTCTGATAGGAGCGATACTGACATTGATAATGGTAGGCTCGGTAGTAGCACTTATGGCACGAATATGATCATGATTGGTTCTATATTATATGAAATGGTGGGCTCGATGCGATTCGAACGCACGATCTCCGCCTCGTGAAGGCGGCGTCATCACCAGCTAGACCACGAGCCCTTTTTAATATATTAAGTCATAAATATTATAATTAAAAATCATTTTCCCTATCCCATTCTACATGCTACATGAAACAGATAACAAATCTCGTAACTATTAACACGAGCTATTCGAAGAGTAAAGCAGCGAGGATTTTGATGCACGAGAGTTATGAGTGCCTGTTTATGGATTTCACACGAAATCAGGAGGGGTTTATAAGAGAGATAGCGCATGGCATAGCTCCTGAGTTGATAGTTGATGCTATGGAGCCAGAGGATATAGATATAAATCGCTATCGAACTGCCATGCCATTATTCAAGTGCCTGCCAGCACTTGGGGACAAAGCTCTGTATTGTTACAAAGAGGATGCTTCGCTACTTCTATCTCGAGATGCGGCGGTGAGGATATTGATTTTAACAGCGAAGGCGAAGATGGGTAAGATAGAAGTAAGCGAATGGAAGGAGGTTTTGAAGGACGATATCTTTAATGAGCATGAATCGGCAGGTAGCGAAGCGGAATATATAGCAGATAGAGCGAGGGAGCGGAATATATGCCTGGATGCCACGGATGAGGTATTAAACACCCTTTCCAAGCAAAGTTTCCATATAAAGAACATTGTGGTTGACACTCCCTGCAAGCCACTGGATATCCTTGGTGCAAAGCTAAAGCGAGAGATTCTTGGAGAAGTGGAGATAAGTGATGAGGAGGTAGAGCATCTCGTTAAGGAGCATGTGAGATTCGTGGATATGATTATAGAGCAGGGCTATGACCAGGCATATCGGATATGGGCAGGTCTTTTTGCTCCGGAAAGGGAGTGAGAATATGAATATAGGGGTGTAAATAGAGATGGAGATAGAGGTGCTAAGAGGTGGGATTTGCGCTGTAAGCGGTGTAAGGGCATACGGGATAAGAGAGAATAACAGAGGGCTGGCGCTGATAGAGGGCAAAGGTAAAGCAGTAGGTATGTTCACTATGAATAAGATGAAAGCAGCACCCCTCATCTTTACACAGCGATTGTTGCTTGAAAACGGGCGAATAAGTGCAATAATTGCTAATAGTGGCTGTGCGAACAGCTTTACTGGCGAAGAGGGTATGCGAAATGCGAATAGAATGGCAGAACTCGCTTCTGCTGTGCTTGGCGTTGATAAGAGCGAGGTGGCAGTCGCATCTACTGGCCCCATAGGGAAACAACTGGATATCGCAATGATAGCGCGGCAGGTTCAGGAGGTTGCTAAGAGGTTAACTTCAGATCCCGAGGGCAGTGCAGCGGCGGCAAAGGCGATTATGACCACCGATACGTTCCCGAAGGAACTGGCTATCAAGGTTGGCGAGGTAACAATAGGTGGTATAGCGAAAGGTTCAGGGATGATATACCCACATCTGGCTACGGCTACAATGCTGGCGTTCATCTATACAGATGCGGACCTGGATCGCGAAACAATGCGGACGTGCCTGAAAGATGCATGTGACAATTCATTCAATATGATTGTAGTGGATGGAGACATGAGCACGAACGATATGGTATTGCTCGTCAGCAGGGGTGGGAAGGAGATAAGCGCGGAAAACTTCAAAACGGGCTTGAATTATCTCTGTAAGGAGCTTGCAAAGATGATTGCGCGTGATGGCGAAGGTGCAACGAAGTTTATTGAGGTGAATGTGAGTCTGAAGGGAGCGCCAGTGTCACAGGGAGATGCGAAGTTGATAGCGCGTGAGATTCTGCGATCACCGCTGGTGAAGAGTGCAATATTTGGCGAGCGTATTGATCTTGCATGTGGTCGTATAATAGCAGCCATCGGGAGCTGTACCAGTACCAGTACCAGTACCGTGCCAGAAGTAGAAGTGATATCAATGAAGTTCAGGGGAAAAGAGCAGGAGGTGGAAGTGGTGAGAAACGGAAGAATTGTCGGCAGATGGAATCATGAAGTGATGAAGGGTAAGGAGATAACCATAGATATTGTGCTGGGTGGAGGAGAAGGAGAAAGCGAAGGGGAAAAGGAGACAACTGCAACTGCAACAGCCTGGGGCTGTGACCTCTCCTGTGATTATGTAATGCTGAATGCTTCAATGTTATGAAAATGGAACAAGAATCAACTTTAACAGCAACGGAAATCGTGGAAGGCATAAAAAGTGGGGCTATATCATGTGAGGACTTAATATCGAGGATATATGAGCGAATAGAAAAGAGCAAACTGAACTGCTATATCACGTTGAACAAGGAAGAAGCGCTTAAAAAAGCGAGGGAAACGGATAATAACAGAGAAGAAGAGGAATACATGCAGAAGAAGCTGCTTGGTGTACCTATCGCCATCAAGGACAGTATCTCCACCAAAAATATCCAGACCACGTGCGCATCGAAGATCCTCAGGGGTTATATCCCTCCTTATGATGCCACCGTGATAGAGGCGCTAAAGCGAGAAGGTGCGATAATCATAGGTAAAACGAATATGGATGAGTTCTGCATGGGCTCTTCCACCGAGACGAGCTATTACGGACCAACATTAAACCCGCATGATCTCAGTAGAGTTCCCGGAGGCTCTTCTGGTGGTAGTGCCGCAGCTATAGCAGCAGGAGAGGCGGTTCTTGCCCTTGGCTCCGATACCGGTGGTTCTATTCGCTGCCCTGCTTCTTTCTGCGGCATCGTCGGAATAAAGCCCACTTACGGGCTCGTATCACGTTACGGGCTCATTGCATACGCCAATTCCCTGGAACAGATAGGTCCGATGGCATCGAATGTAAGAGATGCCGCATTACTCCTGGAAGTGATATCTGCAAAAGATGAAAGGGACAGCACACAGGTGAAGTTGAGTAACAGCAGCGCTACTAACTATCACTATCAGACAAGTCACGAGGGAGGTGACGGTGTGAAAGATTTGAGGATAGGTGTGCCTAAGGAGTTCATAGAGGGTGTTTCACCAGAGGTTGAAGCTGCTGTTTGGAATGCCATTTACAGCTTTGAGGAGCTCGGGGCCTCTTATGAGGAGATGAGCATGAGATATCTAAAATATGCACTCGCTGCTTATTACATCATTGCGATGTCCGAGGCATCATCGAATCTGGCGAGGTTTGATGGACTCAGATATGGGCTTCGACTGGAACAGGATGCTGATTGGCATACCACTTTCTCAAGGATAAGAGGTGAAGGGTTTGGAGAGGAAGTGAAGAGACGGATTATTCTCGGTACTTATGCTCTTTCCGTGGGCTACTATGGCAGATATTATCTGAAGGCATTGAAGGTGCGTACACTTATAAGGCGTGAGTTCAATACCGCACTGAAGAGATATGATATCCTGGCACTACCAACAATGCCCTTTGTCGCATTTAAGCTTGGTGAACGGATAAAAGACCCGCTTTCTCTTTATCTCGCTGATGTTAATACTGTACCGATGAATTTAGCAGGTGTGCCATCCATATCAGTACCTTGCGCATTCTACAATGGGCTACCAGTTGGATTGCAGCTTGTGGGTGAGCAATTCAGTGAAGAAAAGATAATAAATGCTGCTATTGCTTATGAGGAATCTTCAAAGTTGTGATGCATGGCAGAACCCGGAGCATACCAAAGGCATGTCCGTCTTATCGTCTCTATTGTGTTAATTGATAAATAGGCAAAGCACGGCACTGTTATCACTCTTATCTGTTTATATAACATCAATTTGTATATTCTAATGGTGGTGGATATGCAGATGTATTATGCGATTCAACTGCCAAAGCGAGTGGTCTTTGGTAGTGGGATAGCGGATAAGATAGGTGGGGAAGCGAAGTTGTTGGGTGCAAAGAGAACGCTCATCGTTACTGATGAGACGATGGAGAAGATGGGGTTGTGTGATAAGGTAGAAAAGTCTTTAAGAGAGGTATTGGAAGAAGTAGATGTATTTGATAAAGTTGAGTCTGAGCCTACATTGGCGATTGCCGATGAGATTGTCAGAGCTTCAAAGCATAATTACGACCTGGTGGTGGGTATAGGTGGTGGGAGCGTACTGGATATGGCGAAATTGGCATCAGCAGCTGCAGCCAATCCAGAACAGGAAGCAAGTGAATTCCTGGGTGCCAACAAGATTAAAAATCCGAGTGTACCCAAGATTCTAATCCCAACTACTGCAGGTACAGGTTCTGAGGCTACTCCGTTTGCATTGGTGATTACAAATGGCAAGAAGAAGGCGATAGCGAGTTCTTACAACCTCGCCGATGTCGTATTTATTGATGCCGCGTTCACAGCCACAATGCCGCCACGTGTAACTGCTTTTACGGGCATGGATGCGTTGAGCCATGCGATAGAAGCTTTTCTATCACTTGGTGCGAATCCACTTACCGATTCGTTTGCACTGGAAGCGATGCGGAAGATCAGTAATAACTTAGAGGAGGCGTTCTCACACGGTGATAACCTCAATGCCCGTATGGAGATGTCATTAGCCGCGATGCTGGCAGGTATAGCATTTGGTAATGCGGGCGTTATCGCGGGACATGCAATAGCCCACGCATTTGGTGCGAGATATAAGGTGCCACACGGCGTTTCCGCTGCACTCACTCTGCCCTACATCATGGAATATAATGCTAATGCACCAACGGTGGGAGCGAGGATGAAGGAGATAGCGACAGCACTGGTGGGAGAGAAGATAGAATCTGCGGAAGAAGCGGCATCAAAGGCGATAGCACGTGTGAGAAGCATGATAGAGCGGTTGGAGTTACCAGCCCGATTGTCGGATCTGGACGTCCCGAGGGAGGACTTACCGGAGCTTGCGGAGGATGTAGAGAAGGAGAAAGGCTATCTGAAACGTAATCCACGCGAAATGGGGCTTGGAGATGCAATGAAGCTGCTGGAGAACATGTGGTAATTAAAAATTGAATACCTACAAAACAAAATACGAAATACAGTAGTACAAGTACAATAAAGACAATAGGGAAATGGCAGAAGCGGAATTGAAGAGCAGAAATCTTAAGTTACTTGAGGGAGACCGTGAGTTCAGGCTGAGCGTAGCCGGCTTTGTCGGCTTTAAAGAGGGGCTTGGTAGACTGGCGGAGCACGACCAACGCTTTGAGGAGCATGCCCGGCTGTTAAATGGGTTAGACCTCAAGATAGAGGATTTGGGTTCGAAATGGGGTATTTTCAGAGAGGGCATGAAAAGCATTGTCGAGCAGTATTTCGGTGGAGAGGTGGAAAGAGGGATTACTGACGATGAGGAAGGCATCGTCTTCGGGCATCCATCAAAAGTCGAAGTTGATTTGATTGTAAAAGATGGGAAGCATATCATCATTGAAATAAACTCGAGCATACGTAAAAGTGATGTCCCCAACCTGTTCCAGAAGGGGATATTATACGAGAAAGTGAAGGGCGTGAAGCCAAAGCTCGTTATCATCTCCCCATTCGTTGAAGCTGATGCGAGAGAGGAAGCGGAATTCCACGGGATTCCTGTCTTCACTCATACTTCGTTAAAGTAAGATTGTAGAGGGTGGAAAATGTGCGTAGGAGTCGTAGCTATTATTCCTAACGGGAAGAACAGGACGCAGGGAGAACTGATAAGAAAATTTGGCTGTGTGAAGATAGATTACTCCGCAGATATTGGCTTTTCGCTGCCTTATCCGCTGGAAAAGGAATTGATAGAACCGCCGGATGGGGATGTAGCCACAGAACCTGTAATCTATTGATCTTCACGGATGGATATTAAAACATGAAAATTGGCGTCTATGTGTGCCATTGCGGGACGAATATAGCAGCAACGGTAGATGTGAAGGAGGTGGCGGAGTTTGCAAAGACCCTGCCCGATGTCGCTATTGCACGTGATTACGTGTATATGTGCTCAGACCCCGGTCAGGACTTGATAAAGAATGATATTCGGACTGAGAAACTTGACCGCGTGGTCGTTGCTTCCTGCTCACCGCGGATGCATGAAGTAACGTTCAGGCGTGCATGTGAGGAAGCAGGCTTGAATGGCTATTGCATGGAGATGGCAAATATAAGGGAGCAGTGTAGCTGGGTTCACACTGATAAGGAGAAGGCAACGGAAAAGGCGAAGGAGCTGGTTGCGAGTGCAGTTGCAAAAGCATCATTATTACAACCCCTGGCGCCTATGCGAGTGGGTGTAACACCTTCTGCACTGGTGATAGGTGGTGGAATTGCGGGTATACAATGTGCTCTGGACATAGCAGATGCGGGCTATGACGTGTATTTAGTGGAGCGAGAGCCTTCTATCGGTGGACACATGGCTCAACTGGACAAGACTTTTCCCACTCTGGATTGCTCTGCGTGTGTGCTCACACCGAAGATGGTGGATGTAGCACGCCATGATAAGATAAAACTCATCAGCTATGCGGAGGTTGAGAGTGTAGATGGCTATGTGGGCAATTTCAGAGTGCATATAAGGAAGAAGGCGCGCTACATCGATGAGAGTAAATGCACAGGCTGTGGTGAATGCGCAAAGGTATGTCCAGTGAAGGATGTTATACCGAATGATTTCGATTTGGGTCTCACGAAGAGGGGTGCGTTATATATACCATTCCCACAGGCTATCCCATTGGTCTATACAATAGACAAGATAGAAGGTACGCCACCGTGCCGATTGGGCTGTCCCGCAGGTGTGAATGTGCAGGGCTATATCGCATTGATCGCCCGGGGGAGATATAAAGAAGCGGTGGATTTGATAAGAGAGACGAATCCTCTACCTGCAGTTTGTGGGTATGTATGCACACATCCATGCGAATCTGTCTGTAATCGTGCTGCAATTGACGAGCCAATAGCAATAATGGCATTAAAAAGGTTTGCAACTGACAATATAGAAGAAGAGGAAGAAGCGGGCATAGATGCAGCAGCCGGTGTGGAGGTAGGGGTAAGGGTAGAGGTAGAGGAGCAGAGTGAGAAGATAGCGATTATCGGTTCAGGTCCTGCGGGTCTCACGGCAGGCTATTACCTTGCGAGAGCGGGTTATACGGTGCGAATATTTGAGAAGTTGCCGGTCTCAGGAGGTATGCTTGCAGCCGGAATACCCCATTACAGGCTGCCACGTACTGTATTAAGGAAGGATATAGAGTATATCAAGCGTATATGCAGTGGGAGAATGGAGATAGAGACAGGAAAGGCGATAGATAAAAACGCTTTTGCGAGACTTATGAATGAATATGATGCCATTTGTATCTCTGTTGGTGCGGATAAGAGCAGGAAACTTGGTATTGAGGGCGAAGAACTGAAAGGAGTGGTTCATGGCGTTGATTTCCTCCGGGAATTGAATTTCAACCTGGATAAAGTGGGTACGGGAGATAGCTATGTAGAGATGGGGATGGGGATAGGGCATAAAGTGGCGGTGATAGGAGGAGGAGATGTGGCGGTAGATGCAGCGAGATGCGCTTTACGGCTGGGTGCAGAGGTGACAATAATATACAGACGAACACGTGAAGAGATGCCAGCGCGTGAAGAGGAGCTGCGAGATGCCGAGGATGAGGGTGTGCGACTCTTATATTTAGCATCACCGAGCAGGATAATCGGTAGCGAGCAAGTGGAGGCGCTGGAATGTATCAAGATGAAGCTGGGCGAGCCCGATGAATCGGGTAGGAGAAGACCGATACCTATTGAAGGTTCAGAGTTCATTCTTGATGTGGATACAGTAATAGTGGCAGTAGGGCAGCAATCAGGACTTGAATTCCTGGAGGGCAGTGGTATAGATGTGGAGGGTGGAAGGATCAGAGTAGATCGGTTTGGGCGTACGAGTAAGGAGGGCATATTCGCCTGTGGTGATGCAGTAACAGGACCGGCAACGGTGATAGAAGCGATAGCGGGAGGTAAGAAAGTTGCAGAGGTTATTGATTGTTATCTGCGGGGCTTACCAGCCAAGGAGGAGGAAGTAAGGGAGGAAATAGGGATAGAGAAGGTAAAAGCGCGGCTTAAGGGTGCAATAGAGCCAAAAACCCGTAAGAAACAGCGAAAGCTACCGGTGGATGAGAGGATACACAGTTTTAATGTGGTTGAGGTTGGGTTTGATCACGATGAAGCGATAGAAGAGGCGGATAGATGCCTGAAATGCGGAATCTGTGCCGATTGCAGGCTCTGTGAGCGTGTATGCGAGGCTGATGCGATAATGCATGACATGAAAGAAGAGATGCAGGAGATAGAAGTGGGTGCGATAGTGGTAGCAACGGGTTATGATTTATTCGACTCTGCTTTAGAGCCAAATTACGGGTATGAATACGATGAGGTAATAACAAGCTTGGAATTTGAGAGGCTCTGTAACGCTTCAGGTCCCACCGGCGGCAAGATAGAGATAAATGGAAAAGAGCCGAAAGAAGTGGTTTTCATATCCTGTGTAGGGTCAAGGGAGAAAGAGGTGGAAGGAGGAAAAGGAAATGAGTATTGTTCGCGTGTGTGCTGTATGTATATAGCAAAGCAGGCGCATCTGGTGAAGGAACATATTCCGGATGTAAATGTAACGGTGTTCTATACGGATGTAAGAGCGTTTGGTAAAGGATTTGAGGAATTCTACTGGCGGGTGAAAGAGGAAGGAGCGAATTACATAAGAAGGGAGTTAACAGACGAGATAAAAGTGGAGAAGGATAGAAATGGGAGATTGAGAGTAAAAACGATAAGTAAAGGTCGCACTATCGAAAAGGAAGCGGACCTTGTGGTGCTTGCAACGGGTATTGTTCCCCAAACTGATATCCTTGAGCTTGCAAGGATATTGAAGATAACACAAAGTGCTGATAAATTCTTTATGGAGGCACACCCAAAACTTCGTCCTATGGATACGCTTACAGATGGCATTTTCATTGCTGGATGCTGTCAATCGCCAAAGGATATTCCTGACAGTGTGGCACAGGCATCAGCAGCGGCATCGAGGGTTTGCAGTATCTTATCCAGGGAATATATAGAGGTGGAGCCGATAATCGCAGAAGTGAACAAGGAGCTCTGCATTGGATGTGGCGCCTGCGAGGAAGTATGTCCATTTGGAGCAATCGAGTTAAAAGAAGAGGAGAAAGAGTTAGAGGAAATCGTGCTCAGAACGAGGAAATCGTATGTTAATCCTGTACTATGTAAAGGCTGTGGCGCTTGCATTGCGGAATGCCCGGTTGGTGCGATGACCCAAAAACATTTCACATCTGCACAGATAGATGCGATGATGAAAGAGGTTGGAGGAGATGAAGATGAAACTTAGCAGTAAAATTGTCAGTGTTTTGATCGAGCATGATGAAAAGGTAAATGACAGAGAGTTTGATTTGTGGAGAGGGATGGCAGCCGGTTCGCAGGCTCAAGGTTCATGGCAAAATACAAAAGGAGATAGAGCT
>Ga0190361_1001127_pt1 | contig 10285 bp, 8 predicted proteins | sample 48721845_MG_FD_161273 | JGI IMG/M metagenome (GOLD analysis project Ga0190361, IMG submission 161273) | Hydrothermal vent microbial mat bacterial communities from Southern Trench, Guaymas Basin, Mexico - 4872-18-4-5_MG | ecosystem: Environmental > Aquatic > Marine > Hydrothermal vents > Microbial...
GGGGTGGTGCCATTAGAGCAACGGAGCCAGAATGTGCCGAACGAGCCCCGAGCAGCCCCCAGAACCTGCAATTCTTCCATAAACTTACGCGCAAGTTTCGCCTCCGCCTTCTTTTTGGCGGCAAGTCTGCCCACCACCTCCTCCAGTTGCTCCTTCAATGAGTCCCGTTCCTCCGCCAACTTTGAGCACTTCTGGGAAAGGCTCTCCGCGGCTTTCCTCTGCTCCTCCAACTGTTTTCTCATCTCCTGAATCGTATCCGACTGCCCAGCCTGCGCTTTAGAAAGTTCGCCCTCCAACCACTTTATACGACGCCGCAACATCGCCGCCTCCGCCTTCTTCTGCGCCAGCAGCCCGCTCAACTCATCAGCCTGCTTGCGTAGAAGTCTATACTCCTGCGCCGTCTTCCGCAGTGTGGACAACTCCTTTTCCTGATTGTCCACCCTTTTCTGCAACACCGCAAGGCGTTGCTCTTTCTCGGACAACTGCTTTTTCAGCAAATCCAATTCTGCCTTTGTGGCACGCAGTTCCGCCTCACTGTCCTGAAATCTCTTCTCCCGTTTCCTCAACGACTCAACTATCTGTTTCTGCGTCTCCAACTGCTTCTGCAACACATCTTTGTCCCCTTTCAACTTGCTGATTGTCACATTGGCTTGCATCAGTCTTTGCTTTAGGTCATCCACCTTCAACGCCAGAGTCTGGTTCTCCGTTTTCAGAGCATCCTCCTGCTTTCTGCTTTTCTCCTGCATCTGCAGTTTCTCTTTGCGAAACTTATCATACTGCATATAAGCGATTGCGCCGAGGAGTCCTGCAGTCACAAACCCCACAAACGCCAGAACCCCCGCGACCGCCGAACCTCTCATACCTTGCCCTCCCAAATCCGCTTAAGATATTCTACAAATATCACTTAAGCAATCCATACAAAACTTGTCCTTTCAATGCTGCAAGTTACAAACTGTATGTTGCCACTGCGTCTGCTGAAATAGCAGCAAGGCAAAAGCGATTCTTTTGAGGCGAAACCGATTTCTTGTTGATGCAGATTCTTCGGGCGCGATAATTAGAACGAGCGTTCGTTAAAATAAGGAGGAATCACCTTGCGCCTTCTCCTCCTAGTGCTTTCCGCATCCCTGCTCCTGGGCTGTGGGGCGAAGGAGAAAGTGGTCGTTTTCTGTGCAGGTAGTTTGACAAAGCCGTTTGAGCGACTGGCGGAGGAATTTGAGGACAGATATGGGGTGGGTGTGGAGATAGAGGCGAGTGGGAGCCGCGTTGTGGCGAAGAAGATAAGCGAGTTAGGCAGGCGTGCGGATGTAGTGGCGCTTGCCGACTGGCGTCTTTTTCCGCAACTTCTTTATCCCAAGCATTGCAGGTGGTTTGCGAAGTTCGCCGCCAACCGTCTGGTGCTTGCTTACACAGACAAATCCTATGCCGCAGACAGGGTAACATCACAGAACTGGACAGAAATTCTGAAGGACAAAAGAACACGCTGGGGGCATTCCGACCCAGATGCAGACCCTTGCGGATACCGTGCTCTTCTGGCGCTGCAGTTAGCGGAGAAGTTTTACAGAAAGCGCGGGCTTTATAACCTGTTGCTCAAGCATAAAGGGCGTGTTGTGCGTCCGAAATCGGTGGAGTTGGTTGTGCTCCTTCAAGCAGGGGAGTTGGACTACGCCTTTGAGTATTCAAGCGTTGCGGTGCAGCACAAGTTGAGGTTTGTTGAGTTGCCGGCGGAGATAAATCTGGGCGACCCTATGAAGGCGCAGTTTTACAGGCAGGCAAGACTCCGCTTGAGTGATGGGACAGAAGTTACAGGTGCGCCGATAGTTTATGGTGTGGGGGTGCCCCAAAACGCCCCTCATCCAGAACTGGCGTTAAAATTCGTGAAACTGCTTCTTTCGGAGACGGGACAGAAGATTCTTGCGGAATGCGGGCAGAGGAGCGTTGAGCCGCAGTTTGAGGGCAACGCGCCCAAAGAGTTGAGAAGCAGCAGGTAGCACCCTGTAGGAGGAGTGTTATGGGAATTGCGTTGGTCTGCTTGGTCCTTGCGGGGATGACGGTTTCGGCAAACCCCAGCAGGGGCACAGGAGTAAGGCTCAAAAGTGACGACTTAACGGTGATGCTGTTGGGGGACTTTTGGGGAGCGTTCAGTTACGAGGACGCAGAAGATTCAGATGCGGTGGGTGAGTTTTCCTGTCGTCGTGCGCTGATAGGGCTTAAAATGCTTGTTCCTTCCGCCCACATTGCTATTTATGGAAGCCTTGTCGGCAAAAGCGGTGGGAATGTGCAGATAGAGGATATGTTTGTCGTCTATCGTTGGCAGCGTCTGAAAAGATACAACCTTGCGGTAATTTTGGGTCAGGCGAAGGTTCCGTTTTCGTTCTTTGCGCTCTCATCAGCAAGGACAATCTATTTTACCGGGCGTCCTTCTGCTCTTTCGTATTTTCAGGATAGGGTGCTTCTTGCCTCATCCCGCGATGTGGGTCTGACTCTGCGGGGGGAGTATAGCAATTTCCGCGTTCAGGTCGGCTGCTACAACGGTGGCGGGCGGAATTCCACAAATTCTGACAACAAGTTTCTGACAGTGGCGCGTTTTGAATTCGCCTATCCCTCCTTGCCGAAGAAGTATGTGGAGAACGACCTAACATATTACCAGAAGTTGCGTTTCACACTGGGAGTTGCGGGCGCCTACAACGCCGCCGCTTTTGATTTCAACTCCGACAACATTCCTGACGACTCAAAAGGGGTGACTACTGACGCTGTCGTCAGATGGTCGTCTTTCTCCTTTATGGGTGGCTTGATTTACGCGACGCTTGAAAACGGACGCGCCTACGGCACAGGCTTTGCCCCCAGATACACCTACGGTTATGTTCTGCAGTTTGGATGGCTTTTGAGGAGTTATGTGACGGTGGCGGCGCGTTACTCTTATTATGACCCCAATGTCCACTACCTTCACGACTGGTATCATCAAGAGGCGTTGGTGTTCAACTACCATTTTGCGGGGCTTGCCCGAACGCTGAAGATTGAAGTTTCCCGCACGACGACCAAAGCGGCTCCCAAAACCGACATCAAATCCTGGGGATTTGTGGTTCTTGTTCAGATTCTGTTTTGAGGGAGAGTCTTTTTGTGAGCCGCTTTTTCTGGCTGGTGATGTGGTTTGCTGCTGGAACGCTTCTCGGCTTTGTTGTGATACCGACCATGCTTGTGATTGCGCGTTCTGGAGGCGCCACTTTTCAGGCTGCAGGTGAAAGTCAGGTATTATGGGCGCTTCTGAACTCGTTTATATGTGCGGGGGTGGCAGTGGTTCTGGCAGCCTTGTTCGGTGTTCCGCTTGCTTATATTCTCGCCACAAGAGCGATTGCGTTGAAGCGGTTGATAGAAGCACTTGTGGATTTGCCGTTGGCGGTGCCCCATTCGGTTGCGGGTATTGCGCTGCTGTGGGCGCTGGGGAAGCCGGGTCTGGGGGGTATTGTTGGGTGGGACTTTGTTGGGAGTTATGCGGCGATAATAGCGGCGATGTTGTTTGTGAGTCTGCCGTATGCGGTGAACGGTGCGCGCGAGGGGTTTGGGTTGGTGAATCAGCGTCTGGGCGATGTGGCGCGGGTCTTAGGTGCGAGTGAATGGCGCGTTTTTTGGGGTGTATATCTGCCGATAGCGCGCAGAGCCGTTCTGGCGGGACTGCTTCTGACATGGGCGAGGGCTGTGAGCGAGTTCGGCGCTGTTGTCATATTGGCGTATCATCCGATGACGGCGCCTGTTCTGATATGGCACCGATTTGAGACAGGCGGTTTGGCGGCGTCAGGTCCTGTGGCAGCGTTGCTTCTCCTCTGCTGTCTTGGTGTCTTCCTCGTTCTGCGTCTTGTTTTGTGGCGGAGAAAGCCAGATGTCCCTGCTTAGGGTAGAAAATCTTTCGGTTGGGGTTGGCAAATTTTGTATTGAGAACGCAACCCTTGATGTAGGCGCAGGCGAGGTGGTGGTCATTTTCGGACCAAGCGGTGCGGGAAAGACACTTTTGCTTGAGGCGATAGCGGGACTTCACAGACCACACAGGGGCAGGATTCTGCTTGATGGGCGGGACATAACGGCATTGGCAGTTCAGAAGCGTGGTTTTGGATATGTGCCGCAGGACTATGCGTTGTTTCCCCACCTTGATGTGCTGGGGAACATCCTATTTGGCGTTCGCGCAAGGGGGATGAAGGTAAGGGACTCGGATGTGAAGCATCTTGTGGAGTTGCTTGGGATAGGGCATCTTTTAAGGCGGAAGGTATGGACGCTTTCGGGTGGTGAGTGTCAGAGGGTGTCGCTGGCGCGGGCGTTGATTGTGCGACCGAGGGTTCTGCTTCTGGACGAGCCTTTCGGGGCGTTGGATGTTGTTATGCGGCGCAAGTTGCGTGGAACACTGAAGAAAGCGCTTGTAGAACTGAAGCAAGCGGCGCTGCTTGTGACCCACGATTTGGAGGAAGCGGTGGTTTTGGGGCGGCGAATTGCCGTGATGCGGCAAGGAAAGATAGTGCAATTTGCGTCTGCAGAGGATGTGCTGCGGATGCCGGCGGATGAGGCAGTTGCGCAGATGACAGGCGCCGAAAACCTCCTTAAAGGCAAGGTTGTAAGATTAGAGGAAGGGGTGATGTGTGTTGACTGCGGAGGAGTTGAGGTGCGGGCGTTGAGACAGGCGGCAGTTGGGGAGGATGTGGTTCTGCTTGTTCGGGCAGAGGACATCGTTGTGGATTTAAGGCGTGTTGAGGAGAGCAGTGCGTTGAACCAGATAGGGGTGGTTGTGGTGGATGTGAGGCGGCGCGGGGCGCTTGTGGATGTGGTGGGGAAAAGAGGGGACTTGACGCTTGTGGCGGTGGTGACACCTGCGTCGGCGGAGCGTTTAGGACTTGAGGCGGGAAGGGAAGTTTTTTTCAGTTTCAAGGCGTCGGGGGCGCATCGTGTGGGGTAACAGGGGAGACGGTGACGGCGGAATCAATCACATCGCCCACTTCATCAGCGTACCGCCGCAGGATGTCTTGTGCCAGTTCATCAGGTGTAACACCGATTTCAGGGAGTGTTGCCGCATTGACAGGGCATCCTGTTTTGTCAATGTTGAGTCCAAGATGTATGAGGGCGGAAACAGGTGAGACGGTGGCGACGGAGACGGAGAGTTTTGCGGCGCCGACGAACAGGTCATCACCGCGGCGGATGAGCCCTGCCACCCCCCGCGCCGACAGCGCCTCAAAGCAGCAGAAAACAAGCAACCTCTGCAGAAGCGACGCCTCAAGCAGCCCTGCACCAAAATGCTCCGCGATGAAGTGAAGCATATCCTTTGCCACCACCACCCTGCCCGCCCGCGCATCGGTAACATCCACAACACTTGCGCCCTCTACACGGCAGGCACCCACAAACGCCACCACAGCATCACCCACAATGCCCGTCTGATAGTATACCCAGTGCGGGCGCAGTTGACTGCCATCATAGTTGATACGCTCTTTGAGCAGCATAAAGGACGGTTTTCTCATTTGAGTCCTACCTTCTTAAGCGCCGTCTCCATATCCGGTAGAATAGAGAAAAACGACTCAAGCCCAAGGATACGAATGGTTTGCATAACAGGCGGTGCGGGGGCGACAAGCAGCACAGAATCGGCACCCCACTCCTCTTTTTTGCGTGTCACATAGTTGACAAGCAGACTGAAGCCGGAGGATGAGATGAAGAGGACATCTTTTAAGTCAATGATGACGCGCCGAACGCCTTTCTTCTCCAGTTCGTTCAGTTTCTCCCGCAGAATACGACTCTGCACTGCTTCAATGTAGCCGACCGCACGCACGACACCCACCTTCGGCGGACCCTCAAGCACCTCCACCTCAAAACTCACAACGAATGCCCCCAATCAGCCGCCACCAATATGGCATAAAAAGTGCCCCAAATCAAGCCCAAAGACGCCCCCAAAAGACAACACATAATGCAAACCTCACAAAGAGGCTGTAATCATCTCAAGAAATGCCTCAAGGCGGGTTCTGTGTTGCGCTGAAAGCGGTCCTGGAGCATCCGCTTCAAGCACAAGATAAGGCACAGGTGAGGACTGGCGCAGAAGAATCTCATATGCGTGGCGGAAACAGAAGGTCTGGGCGTAGTAGATGAGTCCTTGACAGCGGCGGCGTCTGACCTCGCGGCCTATATCGGCAAGGCGGCAGGCAAAGGCGTAAGGGTAGGTATAGCGGTGATACTGCTCAATGAGGTCGGGATATATGGGGAGACCCGCGAATTGGCGCTGCGTTTCGTTAAAGACTATATCGGCATCATAAGCGGGGAAGAAATCGTAGAAGTCGGTGATGATGGGAGGCACACCAGCGTAGGCGAGGCGGATTTTTGGGGGGGATGGAGAACGGCGCTGCGCCTGTTTGAGAAAAGCCGTCAGTTGGCGCTCAAATTGTTGGGGGTTGGAGCGGAAGTCAGAAGCGGTCACAAGCCAGATATGGTTTTCTGCTCCCGTGACTTTATGCTGCTGCCAGGTGAGGTCGTCAAGGTGTTGAAGGAGAAGACGAATTTTATCAAGGCGCTTTTTGGTGCGCTGGGCATCTTCTATGCTCACTCCGAACCGCCGACAGAGCCGCCTAATCTCTTCTTCCAAAGCATCCTTATCGGCAGGATAAGGGAAATTGAAATGGTGGGTGGCAATCCCCTCCTCCGCCAAGACCTCTGCCATAACACGGGTGTTGGTGCAGTCACCACCCGAAACGGCGATGAGAAGGTCGGGCTTGAGTCTGCGGCATACGGCGTATATCCCCTTAACCCAGGCGCAGAAGGTTTTGGGGAAGCCGCGGATTTCGGCTTCTTCCACAAGCGCCGCGGGGTCGTCAGCGCTGATGAAAAGGTTGTTTAAGTCAACGACTGCCCAGCCGGCAGCGTATGGAACCTCAACAGGCAGTGTTGTGGTTATGGCGCAGAGCGGTCGCTTAAAAGTCACCCTCTTTCCCTTCCTGCGGCACCTGCTTCGGTGGTGTGGACTGCTTCGGGATTTCAGGAATCCGCAGTGGGTGCTTCTCAACCTTGAAGAGGTCGCGCTTTACGGTCACCTTAGAAGCGTTCGCAGCAAAAGCGAGCAGTTTTTCCGCCTCCTTCTTGGTCGCTGACTCAATAACCACCACATCAGAGCCGTTGCGCTCAATCCATGCAAGGGTCTTTTGCGACGCGTCAATCCAGAAGCAGGCGGTGTTGCCTTTGCGCCACGCCGTCTTTTTGTGTTTTTTCTCCAGCACTTTTATGTAGAGGTCAAAGAACTCCTTGGCATCGTTTTCTGTGTCCCAGGTTGAGAGCCAGAAAAGAATATCGCGTTTTGAGGGTTTATGCGTAACGACGAAGTATCTGTCACCGTCCCAACCTTCAGCGGCACGGGTAGCATCTGTTTCATCAATGAAATGCGACATCACAACCTTCATCAAGAACTCCCCCAGAACCCCCACGCCACAGGTTTCGTAGTTGCCTTTACCGAGGCATTCCTCAGCGGGGTCAAGGAGACGAATTTCGGTGGGCTCATCGCGTTTTTCGGGGTCAAGGTACTTTTCGGGATGGAGAATCTGTTCGGTGGAGAGCGGTGGCCAGAGGAAGAGATAGGCGGAGCGCTTGACGCCGAGTTTGAGGCAAAACTCCTCATAGAAGCGCGTGCCAGCCTCATACGGGAAGAGCAATGTCTCGCAGAGGATTCTTGGGGTGGTTTTCATCATCTGGCGGCGTTGCAAAGCAAAGGAGAAGCGCAGCATAGGTGAGATGCGGCGTCCCTGTTCAATTCCCATTTTCCCCGTGCGAACGAAGTTCATATATTCAACGCCGATTAGCGTCGCCTGCCCCTCAATCAGGGCGTGCGCTGCCAAGGAGCGGTCGTCGTTGGCGTATATTGAACGCTCAAACGCCCACAGGTCAAACTGCTGGTCCTGAAGCGCGTGGGTCAACTCGTGCGCCACAACCATCGGCAACTGCATCTGGTCGTTTACAAGACCCGTCATCACAAAAAACTTCTTGTCCTTCGGCGAATAGAGTCCCGCAACATTTTTGCGCAGCATCGCTATCATCATCTTTTTCAAGTCCCATTCCTTCTTCCAAACACCGAACTTCATCATAACGCGGCTCGTCTTCTCAAGTTCCCCAGGACGCGACTCTTCTTTGAACTTTTTGAGCATAAACTCCTCAAGTTTCTGTCGCGTGAGAACATCCGCAGGCACATCACGGAACTCCTTGATGTCCAGCATCTTACAAAGCGTCTCAAGGGTTGTGGTAACGCGTTTCTGAACCTGCTCCCGCATCTTTTTCAGGTCGGTCTGCTGGGCAAGAAGGGAAAATCCAGCACTCAAAACGGCAACAAAGACAAGCAGACGGCGCATAAGAAATCCTCCAGAACAACTCTGGAGGATTATGTTAAACGGTCACAATGGGATTGGCAATCCAATAAAAGGTTTACCAGGAAGCCTTACCGAAAAGGCGCTTCTCTTGCTCACGGAGGATGGTTATGTCGCAGCGCACAAGAACAACCTCGCGTCTGCGCACCTTCACCAGATACCTACGACGCAGCACATTCCTCACTATCGGTATGTCGTTTATGATAGGAATTCCAGTCTCCCAGTCCTGCTCAATGAAATTCTTCATACCGCCTATGAGGACATAGCCGCCATCAGGGCAGAAGACGGTGGTGCGCAGGCGGGTCAAAACAAGCGATGGCAACTCTATCGTTACATTGGTTAGACCACCCTGCAGAATGACCTGTCTGCCGGGACGGTCCATAATGCCTGTGAAATCTCGGGCGCTTGAGGGACGCAACTCCACCAGCACATATTTTTTGTCATAGGAGACGATAGGACGCACATCCAATATGGCGCCGTGATTGAGAATTCCTATAACAGGCTGCAGAACAGGCATACCCGTCGTGTTTATGTCTATATCCTTAAGGTATGCTTCCTGATACATAGCCATAACATAGGAGCGTTGGGTGTTGAAGACGGTGAGGCGCGGCGCATAGAGTTCCAACGCCTCATAACGCTTCTCCACCGCCTCAAGAATAGCCTGTATCTGGAAAACATCGGTGTAGGACATCTGCACGGCAAGACCACCTGAAGACATAATACCGAAGGGGAAACCGATACCCGTGGGGAGAGAGAAAGGATTGAGAAGCGCGCCGCGAACCTCCGTGTTGCCGTGCGCGGTGATGTAGTGGTAACCTAGGTCAACATTGGTTCCCGGAACGATGTCATTTATAGTGCGTCCCAATCCTGTCCAGCGAACGCCTATCTCGTCCAAGAAGTTATCGCGTATTTCAACGAAACGGCATTCAACGGTGACCATAATACCGACCGTGCGGCGTAAGGCTTTCAAGAGTTTCTGTATCTTCCTATGCGCTGAAAGGGGTTTACGAACGACAAGAATGCCTGCACCCGGCTCAATTTCCCCCACCTCCTGCTCGTGCTCGTCAAGCACCTTGTTTATCAGTTCAATGAGTGCGTCTACATCAAAACCACCGCCGCGCTCCTCCTCAGTGTCTCCACCTGCGCTCACCTCTTCCGCCCCTGTCTTAAGCGCTATCTCCGGCGCATGAAAGTCGGGTGGAACCATCGTTATCTCACTTATGCTGTAAAACTCCAGCAGCAACTCTTCCTCTTCCGCCTCCGATTCTGTGGATACGTATATCACCCCATATTTCACTTGCCATCTAAGGGTTTCGTCAACCCGCAGTATCAGTCCCAAAACATTCTTTAAGGGAACCCCCTGAACCTTCAGAGTCACCGTCTTGCCTTCGGTGACACTGCGTGCTTCCTTGCTCAAAACGATGTTGAGACCTGTCATATCGCGCAGGGCGTTTATCACATCCTCAAACGGTGTTTCGTCAAACTCCACATTGACGGGGGTGGTCTCAAGACGCGCGGTTATCATCCGCTCAACGGGTGAAACCTCTTTGCTCACCACCTCCATAACAGGTGGAACCCGTTGTGAAATCAACTCCCATTCCTGCTTTGGAGGGTAAAGGAGTATTTTCTGCCATGGTATGGCGGCGGCTTCAGCATCCTGCACGCAAGAAATCCAATATTCGCTGAGATTAAGGACATTGTTCATAAATTGAACACGCCGTTTCTGCTGTCTGGCATACATCTTCAATGAGAGCGCATCAGGTTCTTCAGGGTCCATCTCAAGAACGCGGTCAAGGGTTCTGATAGCCTCATCAAACTTTTGGCGCTTGATGAGACGGCGTGCAGCCTCTATACCGCTTGCTATTTTGGCTTTGATATACTGGAGGCGCTTCACCTCCTCCGCCTCTTGGGCTTCCTTGACA
>Ga0190361_1001129_pt1 | contig 10263 bp, 8 predicted proteins | sample 48721845_MG_FD_161273 | JGI IMG/M metagenome (GOLD analysis project Ga0190361, IMG submission 161273) | Hydrothermal vent microbial mat bacterial communities from Southern Trench, Guaymas Basin, Mexico - 4872-18-4-5_MG | ecosystem: Environmental > Aquatic > Marine > Hydrothermal vents > Microbial...
GCCAACTTCCGTCTTGCTGTAAACTGCAATCATCTGCTGGAACGTATTCATTTATTCCTAACACAATATTTCTTAAATCAGCATAACATCTTACTCCAATCTTATCCTTAGCATAAACACGCAGATTAATAAAATCATTACTTTCAAAATATTCCTTTTCAGTTCCGTACATTCCTGCAGTAGCTTTTACTTCTATTTTTTCAATAAGAGGAGCATCTTCATCTGGCTTAAGTTCAATTTTGCCAAAAGTTGCAAGCTCGTCAATAGAAACACTATTTCCGGCATTGTCCTTTACGCTAACTAGAAAAGCAATACCGTAATTCCGTAAAGCGATATCAAGATAGCATTCATACACGCCGGATTCAACCTCACTGCAATTTTCAGCATGCACTTTCTTATGCGTTCCAGCTCCACCGCTTACAACATAATCAACATCAAATAAAACATTCTTAGCAGAAATTCCGCTTTCTGCTTCACGTATCCTTGCAATCAGCTTTGTCAATCTATTCTTGTTTGCATAATTTGTTCCATTATAGAAACCTTCACTTCCAACAAACAATATAACAGGTCTCGCCTGATCAACCTTAAAAGCTCTCTCAACATAAGCAATACCAACATTTCCGCGCAAATCAGTTGCGCTTATCTTAAGCCTAACATTGCCAGGAAAACTTACTAACCTATCATACCAATAGCACTTAAAATGCATAGGAGCAGTTTCTTCGCATTTATCAGCTACTTCATTTGAGCTTAAACCAAGCTGAGAAAAATCTCCAACAACCTCACTCAAACCTTCATCCTCTACAATCTCAACAGAAATATCAAATCTTCCTGGCTGTGAAGGAGCCCAATCAACCAATTCACCTATCTTAAAACTTTCAGTCAAAATTTTAGGAATACTAAAATCAACTGCAAATTGCTCGCTTGCAACAGCAGTAACATGACCTATTCTATCATAAACTTTAATCAAGAAATTTTGCGTAAAGCTTCCTTCTGCAGGCAGATCAGCAATTAAATCACCTTCATAATCAGTACTGCTAATGTTTTCAACCTTTGCAATAAGATTATCGCCATTCCAAACTTCAATCCTATCAAGTCCGCTGCTTGTCTCAACTCCATTTACAATTTTGCTATCAGAAACTATAATGCCAATCTTAATCTTACCTCCTTCTTGTGTTGTCTGCAGCGAATGAATCCTCGGCTTAGAACCATCAACAATCAGTTCTGCTTTATCACTATAATCCACAGCTAAAACAGGATCATGCAAAACAGCATCAACAGAATAACTTCCTTCAGGAGCTGTCATATAACCACTTTCCCATCTACATAAATAATGCTCGTTTTGTTTTTCACATGTCTGAAAATGCTCATCGCCTGTAGGAAATCTAAGTGTAATCATTTCTGGCTGAATAGTTCTGCCACCAAGATCAGCAACAGCTTCAATAATCCAATTGTCACCTTTGCCATCAAAATAATTATCAACATTACCAGAACCACTGCTCCTTGTTATTTCAAGAGAAGCATAAACCTCAGCAATAGAAAAGCTAATTGAAATAACTAAACCAATTAAGCTCATTGCAATGATCCGCCAAATACAGTTATGCTTCATCTTGCTACAGGCACAGGCAATAAATCATCGTAAAACTGTTTAGTATATTCCTCGAATTTTCCGAGCTGCTCAAGATCTTCAATCTTCCTTTCTTTTTCCTTAACCATGTATAAAGCAGGCGATAGCAAGTAAAATCTAATTTCTTTTGAATTATAAACAAGCGCAGGATCTAAGATTAAATAACCTGTATTGTTATTAAACAAAACACCTCCGGCTATGGATTTTTCAAGATTAATAGCAGGAATATCAAAACATTCTTTGCCAACAGTAACACCCAAAACCTTTTTCTTAATACATCTCTTTTCTTTTGGGATAGTAAGATTCTCATTTCTGATTAGCGTTCCAGAAACCTCGTATGCTCCGGGAACAAGCTTCAAACTGCTTCTATTTTTTCCGCTCAGCTTCAACACCGAAGTAAAAGATGCTTCTTCATCGCCAATTCTTCTAAATGTAATAACAGCTTCTTCAATATCATCTAGCGGAATACTTTCTCCGGTATACTGCCAGCCGCCTAAAGTCTTTCCGCTGATAAACGGAAAGGACTTCGTAATTTTTCTAATCAATCTTTTTTCAACCGACGCATTAAGCTCAGCAATCCTGTAAAGCCCAACTTTAATCTTTTCTGATTGTCCTGGTAAAGCATCATAAGACTTATAACCAGTTAGATAACCCTTTTTAACAAAGCTGAGCACACCACCAAAAGCAACAGGAAGCCTCGTTTTAAGCAATCCTGTGCTGTCCGTCTTTCCAATGAAACAGCTTTCGTCTCCAACAGAATAAAAAACACTCACATCAGAAAGCAATTCATTACTGTACGCATCACTTACTACTATGCTGATTTCACCGCTGTTTCTTTGATTTTCTCTACAAAGCAAACTTTCTTCAAAAAACGCTAAACTAGGCATAACCGGTTTATCCGGCCTCATTGGCTCATTGTTTCTAATGTTTGCCTCGATAGCAAAACTAAAACTATATCCTTTTTTTCCAAGTGCATTTTTATCAGTTATTGTAATCAAAATCGGAACAGAAATATCATACAGTGTCTTGTAGCGCTGAATCCCAAAAACCATACCAGCACTGCTAATCACTGTATGCTCTGGCATTATCAAACCAGCATCGTCATTTACATCGAAGTAAAAAGGCCATCCAAGATAGTCAAACCTTACAGCATATTTACTTTCAACAGGAATCAGAAAGTTATTGTAAAATGCTTTAGCTGTTAAATCATCAAAATCAGCTTCAAATTTGTTTGGCGCCTCTAGTCTTAATAAGGGAATATATGAAGTTATTAATCGTCCAACCTTTTTCTTAACATCATTTTCTAGCCATACAGCTGTAGGAGCAAGTTCAAATTCACTTTCGTCCATTGGCGGTAGATTTTCTACGGTTGTATCAGAAAAAGTCTCAATTCCACTCAATATTCTTTCTTCGATGAACGTATAATTAGTTTCAAGTTCTGTGATAAATCTCGCCATATCATACATTCCTTTGATATCAAGATCCAATTCTTTATACAAATGATCTAATTTGCTGCTTATTTCACCGAGTGTTATTTCAATATCATAATCAAGATGAACAATAACTTTTTGAGGCAAAATAACAATCCTTGCATCAGGTTTTCCTTTTAGCTGAATCCTAAATCCTTTCTCAGTAAATTGTTTAAAGTCACCAAAACAATCATCAATGTGATCCTCAATATATTGTTCAACCTGCTCTTCGATAGAATTTTTTCCTTCTTTTTTAGTCGGTACTGGCCTTAAAGATGCAAACTCTGGCTTTTCATTTGGCAGAGCTTTATTATAAAGCCAATAAACAACTTTTAAACCGTTTGGAGAAAGCATCAAACCATCACTTTCTGTTTGTGCATCATAGTCAAATTTTCCAACCGCATCAGGATTAATATAGCCTCCATGAGCACCGATCAACTTAAAGCCATCAACAGCAATTTTTTCAAGGCATTGTTCTGCAAAGAATTGCACAGGTTTCAGCTCAGTAGGTAATTCTATAACAGGTCTTTCCAACAGTTTTTTCTCAGCAATTCTTGCTCTAATAAAAAAGAACAAGCCAATTACGAGTAATATAACTATACCTAACACAATGAACAGCGTAATCTGACCTCTTTTTTTCATCGAATATCCTCTTACTGTGTTATTCTTACATAGTTTAAAAAAGTTTCTTGAGCTAAGCTTTGTTTTCTAGGTTTCTAGAAAAAAATAAAAATCAAGCGCCTCTTCTAGAAAAAGAGGAAAGATGAAACCCAAAAAAACAATAGTATCAATTTCCATCTTTATTTTCTTAATCACTATGCTTGTTTTGTGCGGATGTGAAGAAAAAGAAACCACACCAACAAAAATAAAATTCATAAAAATCATTCATACGCCCAAGAAAAACGTTGAATGTACAAAAGAAGAAGCGTTGAACTTTTCATTACAAATTGTTAACACGTACTTCACAAAGGATTATTTAGCTTTTATAAGCTTTCTAACCCCAAAAACCTATACCTTAGAAGGTGAGGGACCTTTTGACAAACAATTCGTGACAGCAAAACTGCAAGAAGAACCTTTTCCTTTTGGTAGGGATTATTCAGAATACACCCTCTCTGATTATCTCGAAAATTATAATCCCAAAATACTAAGTTTTGAAGAATACGCTCTTATTTATCCCCACATAGCTAATCTTAACATTGACGGTTGGAGTCCCAACGAAGACGATTTTCTTTTTGTTGGATATGAAACTAAACCAGGTAAGAGCGAATTTATGTGGGATGATCTGCTTGTTTTTATGGTAACTTGCGAAAATAATGAGTGGAGACTAATAGCTTTTTCCGGATAAACCGAAGGAAATTTTATATTTGAGAGTATAATCCTAGTTCAGATGCGTAAGAAAAAAGAAGAACATATAGTAGGACCTGGTTTAATCACAGGGGGCGCTGATAACGATCCCGCAGGCATAGTCACTTATACAATCGCAGGCTCGCTCTTCGGCTATGCTCCCCTCTGGATTCTTTTGCTATGCACTCCTATCATGGCGGTCGTGCAAGAAATGGCAGCAAGAATTGCCCTAGTCAAACGAAAAGGATTGGCATCTTTGATAAAACAATATGATGGCAAAACAACCGCCTTTTTAGTAATAGCTATTCTTGCGATTGCAAACCTTGTAACCATTTCAGCAGATATTGCAGGAATCGCTTCTGTCATTGGTTTAATGACAGGAATAAACTGGACGATATTCACTATACCAATAGCTTTACTATTAAGTTATCTCATCATCTTCAAAAAATACAAAACGATAAGAACCTTCTTACTAGGCTTAACTTTTCTTCTTGTGTTTTATATCATCTCTGCAATACTCACAAAACCTGACTGGCTTTCTATTCTAAAAGGGTTCATACCATCATTTCCGAGTTTAAGTTTTATTCCTGTAGCTATCGGTATAATAGGAACAACTATTGCTCCTTATATGTTATTCTGGCAAGCGTCGGATGAATTAGAAGAGCATAAAACTACATTCATAGCAAGAGAAATGAAGCTTGACACCATTCTCGGAATGCTTTGGTCAAATGTAGTAGCCGGATTCATTATCATAGCGGCTGCCGCAACATTATTTTCATCTAAAATAGTCGTTAATACTCCAGCGCACGCAGCGCTTGCTTTAAAGCCATTGGCAGGAAACTTAGCATATTTGCTATTTTCTCTTGGAATAATTTTTTCAGGCTTTCTTGCCTTACCTGTAATAGCAGGCAGTACTGCCTATGCTGTTTCTGAATTATTCGGCTGGCACGAAGGTCTTGACAAAAAACCAAAGTTCGCAAAGGGCTTTTATTTCATAATTATCATCTCTCTCTTGCTCGGAGCGCTTATCGCCCTTGTTCCAATCCATCCAATAAAATTCATCTATTATTCACAAATCCTAAATGGCTTTTTAACGCCTTTTGTAATAGCGATCTTGCTTAAGCTCAGCAATAGCAAAAAAATCATGCGTAAATACAGAAATACCAAAATTCAAACAATCATCACCTTAATTTTGATAGCAGCCCTTTCTGTTTTAGATATCTTTCTCATAATAAGCATTTTCTAATCTGAATTCTTCATCGCTTTTCTGTACGCACAAATCTTTCTAAGCAAACACTCGCTGCATCTCGGATTTCTCGGAAAACATTTCTTCTGGCCGAATTTCACCATAAGCTCGTTTAACTCAATCCAGTACTTCTTTGGTACAACTCCCATCAAAGCCTTTTCTGTTTGCTCTGGCGTTTTTGTTTTGACCAGACCAAGCCTGTTGCTTATCCTGTGAACATGCGTATCTACAGGAATGGCAGGAATCCTATAGCCATAAACAAGAACACAATTTGCTGTTTTCCTACCAACGCCAGGAAGTTTAATCAACTCATCAAAATCCTTTGGTACTTTATCATGATATTTCTCATGAATAATTCTTGCCAGCTCTTTTATTCGCTTCGCTTTTACTTTGAAGAAGCCAACACGCCTTATCAATCTCTCAATCTCTTTTACGTCAGCTTTAAGAAAGTCCTTTATTGATTTAAATCTTGAAAACAAGCTCTTAACAGCCTTTTCAGTATTAACATCCTTTGTTCTTTGAGAAAGCAAGGTTGCAATCAGAACCTTAAAGGGATTCCTACTATAAACTATAGCAGTAGTTTCACCAACCTCTTTTTTTAGTAAATGAATTATTTTTCTTATTCTTTTTACTTGTACTTCTTTTTCTTCCTTTTTGATTTTCTTCTGCATTGATTCAAAATTAAGAAAAAGAAATTTATTTAAGTTTAACGCATCACTTAAAAAACATGGTAAAAATAATGGGAAAAAAGGTTTTGTTTGCGATAGGATTTTTGTTTATAGCTTTATTGATTTTTGGATGTAAAAAACCAGCAATGCCAGCAGCACCAATAACCAAAGTTCAGGAACAGGAAGGATCCGAAAAGGTTCTTTTAATAGTAGCTCAAAAAGATTTTCAGCCAATCGAATATAGCAAAGTTAGAGATGCGCTTGAAGCAGAAAGTATTGCTGTTGAAGTAGCTTCACCTAACGGCGGAACTGCAACAGCAACGTCTGGCTTTACTGTAGAAACAATACCAATTGCTGATGTAAACGTAGATGATTACATTGCGATAGTAATCATTGGCGGTCCAGGTACGCGATCAAACCTTGCAGGAACAAGGGGATTAAATGAACAAATCAGCAGCGCAACTGAAAAAGAAAAGATTGTTGCAGCAATATGTTTAGCACCAACGATATTAGCTGAAGCAGGAATTCTCAATGGTGTTAAAGCAACAGTATGGCCAGAAGACAAATACATAAAACTGTTAGCTAACTACGGTGCTATCTACATCAATAAACATGTAGTAACAGATGGAAAAATCATAACAGCGCAGGGTCCAATGGCAGCTGAAGAATTTGCAACGACAGTAACCAAAGCTGTAAAAGCCGAACTTGCTGAACTTGAATAGCAACCCTTATTTTTCTTTTTTCTTTCGGAGTTGGATTACAAAAAAGTTTATAATTCAAATCAAGATTTCTTTCTGTGGTGATAAAAAATGCGGGATATCTTCGAAGAAATGCAAAAACGATTTAAGCAAGAGATGGAAAGGATGGAGCGCTTGTTAAGAGAATTCAGAAAACCAATCATGCCAGTAACAGCAGGATTTAGAGAGCCGCTGGCAGATATTCAGGTAACAGACAAAGAAGTAATCATTAATGTAGAGCTGCCCGGCGTTGATAAGGAAGACGTTCAGCTAAACATCACAGAAGACAGCATTGACATCAAAGCCGAAAAAAAGAAGGAGATCATCGAAAAGAAAAAAGGCTATTTCAGACAGGAAAGGGGTTATGCAGGCTTCAGACGATATTTCAGCCTACCGGTGAAAGTTATTCCAGAAAAAGCAGAAGCAAAGCTTGAGAAAGGTGTTCTCAGAATAAGAATTCCGAGAGCAAAGCCAGAAAAGAAAAAGAAAAAAGAAATTAAAGTAAAGATAAAATAAATAGAACCGTTAAAAATCAGCTATTCTTTTTTGTTCTTTTAATTCTTTCAGCAATTTGCTTTGTTCAAAGATTTTATTCAGATCTACCCTAAATTTTTTCTGCGCAAAATCAGCAGCGTATTTAAGCATCAACTCCATCGAACTAAAGCAAACACCTTTTCCTTGCAAGCTTTTTCTTGCAGCCTCTCTCGTTACCCAAACACCAAGAGGAACATAGTATTCTCCTGTTATAAAGCGCAATGCTAAAACACTTGCCTGTCGCTTTACGCTTCTAAGCTTTTCAAGTATAGCAAGTCTAACAGTGTAATAACCACCAGCGCAATTTTCAGCATACGTTTTCCTGCCAAAATTTCCTTCATAGTCTGTTGTATATTGCAATTGATTTGATTGATTCCAGCTTACTTTTGGAGCATATATCTCAAATAATTCATACCGCCAAACAGAAGGAAAGAACAAGATCATATAGTAGTTTCCCAAATATCCGTCAAAAAATAAAACATAGTCTTGAAAATTAAAATCTCGAATTATCTTAATAAGTCTTCTTGCTATAATATCATCAACAGCTGTAATGCTCCACCTTGTAGGCACAAGCTTTCTTTGTGTTTTAACCCCAAAACAACCAACGCTTAATGCTTTTGCGAGCTTGTTTTCATCAAAACCACTCTCATAAAGATAAAATACAGCTTCTTCTGCTTTTAAATCATAGTCAGCATATGCTTTTTCGATTTTTCGAGGAACAAAGGGATTCTCAATTAATTTTGCTTTCTTCAAACGTGCAACAGGACCACTCGGCATTGTTACAGCATTAAAATTAAGCCTAAAAACAGGTTTTTTCTTAAGCCAGACCTCAACATCAACTGGCTTTTCAGCCAAAGCAATTTCCTGTTCAAGCTCAACAATCCTTGATTTATCAGACTTAACAGAGCCAACATGCAAATTTGTTCTTGAATTAACTAAACTGCTTCTATAAACCATTATTTGATCAATGCTATAGTCTTTCATTGCCCAGTATCTTGGTGCATCAAATAGCCAAGCATCTTCTCTCTGCTCTTGTAAAGCAAGAACTCCAACATTTACAAATGGATATCCAATCCTTCCAACAAAAGGTGCTGGTGCATCTCCTGAAAAATTTTCTTTTAACTTAATTTGTTCACTAATTCTAAAAAGAGCTGATGCTTTTGCAACCATGGGGCAAACAATTCTGCCGCAGAAACCTCTGCCTTTGCATCTCAGACATTTAGGCTGCATTTAGAAAACAAGAAAGAAGAAAAATAAAAAGTTTTAGTTTGGTTTTACTATTTATAACTGGTCGGAAAACCGACTAAATTTAGCAAAAATCGGTCGGAAAATCGGAAAATTTATAAATTCCAGAATTTTCAAAAAGCAAAGATGAAAAAAACAAAACTGCTGCCATCAGAGGATTTTATAGAATTAAGAGAAATCGCATTGCGATTAATCGAAAAAATAAAACAATATAGGAAAAGATATTTTCTTTTAAAGTTAATGAAATCTTTAGGAAGAGAGCCAAGAATAAAACTTCTGAGAGGATTTAGGGGGGCTGGAAAAACAACAGCCTTACTGCAGATCTTTGCAGAAAAACAACAGGAAGCAATGTATTTCAGCATGGACAATCCATTAATCAAAAACTATGGATTATATCAGATCGGAAAGACCTCTCTCGAAAAAGGATTTAGCATTCTGCTTATAGATGAAGCTCATACGTATCCAAACTGGAGAAACGAAGTGAAAGCGTTATATGATGAGTTTCCTAAGGCAAAATTTGTTGTTTCAGGAAGCGCACCTTTGGTCTTTGTACCTGAAAGAAGAGAAGAAGAGATCAATGCAGATTTCCTTGGATTAGGAGAATTTGTGTTCCTTAAAACGGGAAAAAGAATACAAGCTAAAGAAGAATGGAAAAGAATAGAAAATTCGATAAAAATATTAATTAAAAATCCAGAACTTAAGCAAAATTGGGAAGCAGCACTTTACAATGGTTTACCTATATATTTTGAGTATGGTGAGGCAACAACTACTGCAATCTTTAATTCAATTAGAAAATCGATAAGGCAAGATACTGTTTTTTTTCTCAAAATGAGCGGAGAAAAAGTTGTTGCCATGGAAAATTTTCTTCGTATGCTTGCAACATCTTCTCTTGGAGAATTCAGCATAAATTCGTGCTCAAAAAATTTGGGGGTAAGTAAATTTACTATGTATGAAATAATAAACATTCTTAATGAGATGCAGATAATTCACATTATACGTCCTTATGGTAGAGGTCCTAAAATGGTTCGTGGAGAGCCAAAAATAATGTTCAGACATCCTTGTTTAAGAACAGGCATCTGTAAAACCATAAACGAAGAACCAAATTTAGGAGCGATTAGAGAAGAAATGGCGGTATTTAGTTTTATTTCAAGAGGATACGAGGTTTATACGATAAAGGGTAAAAAGAAATCTCCTGACTATGTCGTTAAAAAAGGTAAAGAGATTTTAATTACAGAAATCGGCGGCGAATCAAAAACAAAGATACAATTTACGGAATTTCCTAAAAGAAAGACCCTAATCCTGAAACCAAGACAACAGATTGTTTTAGCAACATTTTAATAAATGGTCGGAAAACCGACTAAATTTAGCAAAAATCGGTCGGAAAACCGACCATTAT
>Ga0190361_1001133_pt1 | contig 10254 bp, 6 predicted proteins | sample 48721845_MG_FD_161273 | JGI IMG/M metagenome (GOLD analysis project Ga0190361, IMG submission 161273) | Hydrothermal vent microbial mat bacterial communities from Southern Trench, Guaymas Basin, Mexico - 4872-18-4-5_MG | ecosystem: Environmental > Aquatic > Marine > Hydrothermal vents > Microbial...
AACTTCAGTGGGAAGGTCAATAGCCAGGGCTACAAACAGGAAGTTTTTCAGGTTTTCGCTTGGTGGGATGAGGGATGAAGCAGAGATAAAGGGGCACAGGAGAACGTATATCGGTGCGATGCCTGGGAAAATAATCCAGGCATTAAAGATCGTGGGTACAAAGAATCCCGTAATCATGCTTGATGAGATTGATAAACTCGGCGTTAGTTTTCAGGGCGATCCATCCTCTGCACTGCTTGAGGTACTTGACCCTGAGCAAAACAGCCAGTTTCGTGATCATTATCTTGATATACCTTTTGATCTCAGCAATATACTGTTTATCACAACGGCCAATACCCTGGATACAATTCCATCTCCTCTACTCGACAGAATGGAAGTCATAAGACTTTCAGGATATATTGAGGAAGAGAAGATCGAGATTGGCAGGAGGTATATTATACCAAGAAGCCTTGAGAAACATGGTTTAAAGCCGGGGGATGTGAAGTTTGAAAAATCAGCCCTCAGGGAAATACTCCAGGGATATGTAAGAGAGGCTGGATTGAGAAACTTTGAGAAATCGATTGATAAGATAAATCGAAAACTGGCAACAAGGCATCTTGAAGGAAAGGTAGAGTTTCCATATGTGGTAAAAAAGGAAAACATTAAGGATTTTCTTGGAGAGCGGGTATATATAGAAGAGATTTCAAAGAGAATTTCCAAACCCGGTATCGCGATTGGGCTTGCATGGACACCTCTTGGTGGAGCTACACTTACTGTTGAGTCGGTTTTAATACCTGGGAAGGGAGATTTGAAACTTACCGGAAGTCTCGGTGAGGTTATGCAGGAGTCTGCAAAAATAGCTTTCTCTTTTGTGCGTTCAATAATGGGTAAATATGGAGTTGATAATGATCTTTTTGAGAAAAACTTTATCCACCTCCATGTCCCTGCTGGGGCGACACCTAAGGATGGTCCCTCTGCGGGGATAACCATGGCCTCAGCTATGCTTTCTCTTGTAACGGGAAAGCTTTTGAAAAACAGACTTGCAATGACGGGGGAACTTTCGCTGATAGGAAATATCCTGCCCGTTGGAGGAATTAAGGAGAAGGTCATAGCGGCAAAAAGAGCCGGGATGAAGGAAGTTATCCTTCCAAATGGTAATAAGAAGGATCTCAATGAGATTCCCGATTATATTAAAAAGGGTATAACTTTTCATCTCGTTTCCACCATGAATGAGGCGCTTAAACTGATTTTTAGAGATTGATGTTACTACTGGGAATACGGTTTCGAGAATTGTCAATCCAGGTCGAAATTGATTTGTATAGATGTGGACGGGATCCTGATTCTGAACTTTACTAAAATTAATTTTATTCTTATTATATAAAACCCCATGACTTTCGGGTTTTGTAGTTTTCTTTATCACCTTAAAAAATATTCTTGGACAGAGGTTAAGGATAGAAAGATGAATCCCTATGATGTACTGAAAGAGAGAGGGTTTATCTATCAAACTACAGATGATGAGGGAATCCGAGAGCTTTTTAATAGTAAAAGGGTAACTGGGTATATTGGGTTTGACCCCACGGCAGATTCCTTTCATGCAGGTAGTCTTGTTCCAATTATGGCCCTTGCCCATCTTCAGAGAAATGGGCACAGACCTATAGCTCTTGTCGGTGGTGGTACTGGGCTTGTTGGTGATCCTTCTGGAAAAACAGAAACGAGAAAGCTACTCAGTGTTGAAGAGATAAATAGAAATGCAGAGGCTCTGAAGAAACAGCTTTCCAGATATATCAGTTTTTCAGAGGGTGAGGCGCTTCTTCTAAATAATGCAGATTGGCTTGTTGGTCTGAACTACATCGAGTTTTTAAGAGATATTGGAAAGCACTTTTCCGTTAATAAAATGCTTTCAGCTGAGTCTATAAGACTCAGGCTTGAAAAAGGGCTTACTTTTATCGAGTTCAACTACATGGTTCTCCAGGCATATGATTTTTATATCCTCAATAGGGATTATGATTGCGATCTCCAGATGGGTGGACAGGACCAGTGGGGCAATATAGTTGCAGGGATTGATCTTATAAGAAGGATGACCGGGAAGCAGGCCTATGGAATTACCTTTCCGCTTATAACAGATGCAAGTGGTCAGAAGTTTGGCAAGTCAGTAAAGGGGGCTATATGGCTCGATCCAAATAAAACACCTCCGTATGAGTATTATCAGTTCTTCAGAAATACAATGGATGAAGATGTTCAACGTTACCTTGGGTACTTTACCTTTCTCCCAATGGATGAGGTTCGGAGACTTGGTTCATTAAAGCCGCCACTTCTGAATCGGGCTAAGGAAATTCTTGCCTTTGAAGCAACAAAGCTCACCCATGGTGAGAAGGAAGCCAAAAAAGCATATCTGGCTTCGATTTCTAAGTTTGGTGAAGCAGACCCAAATCGTGTTGTTGAAACTTCATCTACCATAGTTAATATAAGTGGTGAGGTTGAGCATCCGGCTATTGAGGTCGAGAGGCAAAGAATAGAGAATGGACTTTCAATAGTTGATGCACTTGTCATATCAGGTCTGTGTAAGAGCAAGAGTGAAGCTAGGAGGCTTATAAAGCAGGGTGGATGTTACGTAGAAGAGCAGAGAATCACGGATGAAGGATACATAATACATGCTTCAGATTTGAAGGATAGCTCCCTTACACTCCGGGCTGGTAAGAAAAGATACAGGGTATTGAAGTTTGTTTAGTTTTGTACTATCTATTTGAGGTTTTGCTCTTTCACTTGCTTTTAAGGTACACCTCTTTAAAAGCTCTAAAATAACCTATTTCAGAGATTAAAACTTCTTGTCCGCCATTATCAGTGAAAGTGCTTCTGAGCGAGTTTTCTCGTTATCCTTGAATATACCCCTGACTGCACTGGTTACAGTATACGATCCAGGTTTCTTCACACCTCTCATTATCATGCAGAGATGCTCCGCTTCTATTACAACAATTACTCCATAGGGTTTCAGCTTTTTCATCACAAGGTCTGCAATTGCCGTGGTCAGTCTTTCCTGAACCTGAAGCCTTCTGGAAAAAATATCAATTACCCGAACGAGCTTGCTCAGTCCTGTAATTCTATGATTTTTAGGAATGTATCCTATATGTGCTTTACCATAAAATGGGAGAAGATGGTGCTCGCACATTGAGAATATTGGTATATCTTTAATCAGGACAATTTCATCATGTTCTTCGCTGAGCAGTACCTCGAGAGCTTTTTCGGGTTCCATATATGTGCCGGCAAAAATTTCCTGATACATTTTGGCAACTCTTTCAGGGGTCCTTTTCAGATCTTCTCTATCCGGGTTGGGATCAATCTCCTCAAGAATCATCCTGACAGCTTTCTTTATTTTTTCAGTATCCATGACTACTCCTTGAAATGAAGAGATATCTTACTCAATTTTTCAAGTATTTAGATAAAGGATAACAGGTTAAGTTAAGCCAAGGAAAGGAAAAAAGCAAGTGTAAAAATTATGTAGTCCGTGGAGAAGGGAGATTGATGTCTTTGGATAAAATGATACAGATGGGTGTAGGAGCAGTTACTGAAGTGGACAGGGTAGCGGGTTTGCTTGTGTAAGGGGGTTATTTGCCTATACAGAACTGACTGAAGATTTCATTGAGGATGTCGGCGTTTGTGATTTCACCGGTTATCTCGCCCAGCGTATCCATTGCAGATCTTACATCGAAGCTTATGAGCTCTGCTTCTTTATTTTCGTTTACTGAGTTAATTGCATTTTCGATTTCATCTTTTGCTCTTTTAAGGATTGCATAGTGGCGGGCATTTGTTACAAGGATCTGATTATCCCCCATCGCTTTTCCGCTCTGTACCATTTCGACCATTTTTTCTTCGAGATGTTTCAGGCCCTCACCGGTTTTGGCAGAAATTTTAACAAAGGCTGAATCAAGCCCCAGAATGCTTTTAATATCTTTCTCATAAATCTTTAATGGAAGATCGACCTTGTTTATTACAACTATATGGGATTGGTTTTTTATCCTGCTGGCAATTTCTATATCCCTTTCGTCCAATTTTTCACTACCATCGAGTATGAAAATAGTAAGCTGGGATTTCTCCAGATAGCTCCTGCTTCTCTTGATTCCTTCTTTTTCAATGGGATCTGCAGTTTCAGTTATCCCCGCTGTATCTGCCAGAATAAACGGGATGCCTTTAAGATTTATCTGTTCTTCTATTACATCCCTCGTGGTACCGGGAATAGGTGTCACAATTGCCCTTTCGAATTTTAGAAAACTGTTTAACAAGCTGGATTTGCCTACGTTTGGTTTGCCAACAATTGTTGTTAGCACACCGTTCCTGTAGAGCCTTCCTTCATCATAGCTTTCTATTAGCTTTTCAAGTGAAGATTTTATTTCCCGCAATTCTTTGGAAATTTTATCCAATTCAACCTCCGGGACATCCTCCTCCTCAGCGAAATCGATTGCTGCTTCCAGCCTCACGACCAAATCTTTCAATCTGGATGTGATTTCTCTGACCTTACATGAGAGTTTCCCACTGAGTTGATTAACGGCTGTCTGGAGGGCTTTTGAGGTTTTTGCCCTGACTATATCTAGTACAGCTTCTGCCTGTGCGAGGTCGATTCTTCCATTAATAAAAGCCCTTTTAGTAAACTCTCCCGGTTCTGCAAGCCTTGCACCTTTTTCAAGAACGGCTCTAAGCACCTCCTGAACTGCTACTGCTCCACCATGACAGTTTATCTCCACCACATCTTCGCGGGTATAGGTATGAGGTTTTTTCATGTAGGTTACAAGTACCTCATCAAGGATCTTACCATTTTTTACAATATATCCCAGATACATTTTGAAAGATTCCCTTTCTGAAGCCGGTGGAAGCTTTTTTAAGGGCTTAAATATGGAATCGACTATCCTAAAGGAGTCCTCACCGCTTAATCTGACTATTCCTATTCCACCTTCGCCAGGCGGTGTTGAGATGGCAGCTATTGTATCAAATATTTCTGTTCTTGTTTTCATTGAATTGGATTATTTTTACTGTCGATTTGAAGATTCATCTATTTAAAGTTAATATTTATTGAGCCCCTTGATGAGAAAATAATGCAGTATAAGGTTGGGGAGTAGGATATCTGTTATATCCAAAAAATGGAGCAATGAATATGAAACTGTCCAAAAGAATTTTCATTAACTCTTTAATAATAATAGTTGTTGGTGGATTAATGAGTACTGTTGCAGGTTCCATACTGATTTCAAGATCTGTTAGAAGCGAGGCTTTTTCCCGTGTATCCAATGATCTTAAGGTCGCATGGGGGGTATTGGATAGGAAAATTGACCGTATTGTAATTGTCTCTAGATTGCTTGCAAATGGTTTTGACCCTTCAAAGATAATAAATGACCTGCCTGATATAATGCTAGTTTTTAATGAGCAAGAGGGACACTCCGGCTGGATTGTTAAAGATGGCAGGTTTTTAGAGGCAAATCTTTCGAAGTTTTACTCTTTTATTTCAAATCAACTGGATTGGAGCGCCGGCTCGTCAAGTGGTATGATGAAGCTGAGGTATGATCTGCTTGAGGATTTGGGATATAGTAAAAAGCTCGATGCCCGCTCGCTATGTGATGGAGGTTACATTCTTGTTCTTTATTCTGCCTGTGAGGGCGAAAAACGCACTGTATTTTGTGCAACTATTCTCAATGGAAATGATAATCTTATAATGTCTCTTCAAAATCTTATTTTTGGTAATTCTTACTACGGGGGAAAACCATTTGGAACTGTTACCATTTTCTGTGATGATAAGAGAGTTGTCACCACCGTGATTGGGAGTAACAATGAGCCCGCGATAGGTACCAGGGTATCAGAGGTTGTGAAGAATAGAGTTTTAGGTGAAGGTAAAAGCTGGCTTGATAGAGCATTTGTAGTGGATGAATGGTACTTGTCTGCGTATGAACCAATAGTTTCACCTGGAGGTGAAAGGATGGGGATCCTGTACGTGGGTGTGCTTGAGAAAAAATATGTTGATATCAGAAACAGATCAATAATGGTTTTTGTGAGTATAATTATCGGGATGATAGGGGCGCTTGCCCTGGCAGTTTTCCTTTTATCATCAAGAATTGTGCGTCCTCTGACAAATCTGGTGAAAATGACAGATAGAATATCTTCAGGGGAGTTTTCAGTTGATATTAAGCCTGATTCTGGTATAGATGAGATAAATGAACTTACAGAGAATTTCAGCAGAATGGCAAGGATAGTTGAAAAGAGAGAAAAATTATTGACAGAAAAAAACGAGCAACTTGAACAGACGACAAAGGATTATCAGGAGCTACTAAGATTTGTGACTCATGAGCTTAATAATTCCATTGGTTCTCTTCTTTTAAATGCAAACATCCTTGTTGATGGAACTGTTGGCGAGCTGAAGGGTGAACAGAGGGAAGTGGCAGAGCAGCTACTCAGGGATACCGAGAGATTTAGGGATATGGTGAAAAACTATTTGAATATATCGAGACTTGAAAGGGGGAAGCTGATCTGCCGACCGGAACCAATAAACATTAAGAAACTGGTGGTGGAGCCTGTTGTAAAGAGATTTGAGAGGTGGATGAAGGAAAGGGGATTTGAAATAAGATGGAGATGGCCCGAAGAATACATAGTGAAAGCTGATAGAGAGCTTATGGATATTTGTTACAGTAATTTGATAATAAATGCTCTAAAGTACGGGAAGGATTGGATAGAGCTTTCAATTGACAGGAATGATTCAGGATATATTCTGGGTGTCCGAAATGGTGGTGAACCAATACCAAAGGATAAAATACCACTTTTATTTCAGAAATTTTCGCGCCTTGTGAGATCGAGTGATGGAGCAGGTCTTGGGCTGTATCTTGTCAGAAAAATAGTTGAACAGCATGGTGGTAAAGTCTGGTGTTCTTCTGAGAGGGAAGGCACTGGTTTTTATATGCTCTTGCCTTTTTGATTGAAGTTTAAGGGGAAATAGACTGTAAAGGTTGAACCCACATCAGGGGTACTTTTTACTGTAATTTTGCCATTGTATTCGCCCAAAACTCTTTTTACCGTTGCCAGACCAAGTCCGGTGCCTGTGATGCCAGCTGTCTTTTTATTTTTTATCCTGTAAAACTCTTTAAAGAGGTTTTGCATTTCTTTTTCGTCCATTCCAATTCCCGTGTCACTCACATCAACCACAATGTACTTATCTTCTTTTCTGATGTTTATTGTAAGTTTACCACCTTCTCTGTTGTATTTTATACCGTTGGAGATGAGGTTCATAAATATTCTGTCAAGGTCTTGTTTATCTGCCATTACAGGATATTTTTCTGCCCCATCTGTTTGAAGTTTGAGTTCGATGTTTCTTGTTCTGGCAGTTGCGTTATAGAAATCGAGCTGTTCTTTAAGGATTTCTTTTAAGTCATAGCGTTTAATTGATTTTTCAATTCTTCCAGTATCACGTTTGTTTATGTATAGTAGGTCCTGTATTAATTCTAAAAGTGCTTCTCCCCTTATTTTGCATCTTTCGAGAATTTCATGGATTTTCTCAGGTTTGTCATCTAACATTCCTGATATAATAATGTTTAAATAATTTATAATTGCTGCCAGGGGACTTTTAAGCTCATGTGCAACCATTGAGACAAATCTATTTTTATCCTGTTCAATTTTCCAATCTTCGGTTATATCATGGATTATTATAAGGATACCGTTTAGATTATTATCTCTAAAAATTGGATGAAGCCTGAACTCCAGCATGAGATCTTCGTTTATCCGGGCTTTAAATACCTTTGTTTCCTCTTTTGCCTGTGAACTACCGAGTAGTTCCTCTATCAGTTCTCTAACCCTTTTTGTGTAAAATAGTTTATCCACTGTAAGGGATTCATCGAACCGCTGGTTGAGGTAGTATTCAGCCTTTGGATTCATCAATACAACCTGCTTTCGAATATTAATTACAACAAGCCCCTCCTGCATGGATTGCAGTATTTGGTGTGAAAGGCTTTTCTCTCGATTTAACTCCAGCAGATACTTCTCTCTTTCGATTATGAGTTTTCTCTGGCGTTCTGCTCTTTCTGCAACATTTAAAAGATCCTGCGGGGTGAAGGGCTTTACGAGAAAATCGAAAGCACCCCGCCTTGTAACTTCTATTGCAGCATCAACGGTTGCAAGTACAGATACAATGATTACAACGGTATTTGTTTTGACCTCATTGTGGATGTACTCAGTTACTTTAAATCCGTCGATACCTGGCATTTTTAGATCTATGAAGGCCAGGTCATAATTTTTATGCTTTAGAAGTTCAATAGCTTTTTCACCATTTTCTGCTGTGTCAACTATATATCCTTTTTTCGAGAGAACTCTCTTTATACCTTCCCTCACACCCTGTTCATCATCTACTACAAGTACATGCATGGTATCATTCATTTTTAGACCTTTATATTGGGATTTATTCTTGCCTGGTTTTAATATAAAATACAATGGGGGTCTTCTGCAAGGAAATCGCCTGTTATTGAAAGTGCCATACTTCTGCAACCCGTACAATCCTCAATGGGACATTTTTTACATTTACCTTTTAGCAGGTATTTATCTGTTAGTTTTTTAAGAAGTTCTGAGTTTTCCCATATCTGGATCAGTGATCTGTCAAGAAGGTTACCAATTGGGATGGGAAACCTCCTGCAGGGCAATACAGAACCATCGGGCATAACGCAGAGGCCATCTCTTCCAATTATGCAGGGAGCCCCGAGAAGTTCCGTCTCTTCGGTATCAAGACGAAGGTAAAATGCATGATAGGAGGCAAGCTCGGTAATATGATTTATTGCAAAGATACTGGATAAGATCTCCAGTACTTCTTTCCAGTCATTTTTTGATAAAACCTCCTCTTTTATTTTTTTTCCTGTTCTCAGGGGTATAAACCTCTCAAGTATTATACCATCAACATTTAAAGACTCTGCTAAATCGATTAGTTGAGGTATTTCTCTGTAGTTCTTTTTCATTAATGTAAACATGAGTATGATTTTGAAGTCATAGTTATCTTTAACAAGATTTATATTTTCAATAATCTTTTTAAAAGTTCCATTTCCCCTGATGCTATCGTTGGTTTTTTCATTTGCTCCATCGATTGAAATCTTAAGGGTTTTCAATTTTTTATGATGAGAGAGCTTTTCCAGTGAGGAGGAATTGATAAAAAGACCATTTGTAATTATGGCAAGTTCGATAATTTCTGTTTCGTTGTCGAGCAGTTCCATGAGGGGGAATAAATCGTTTTTCAAAAGGGGTTCTCCTCCGGTAACATTTATTACCAGCCTCTTTCTCCATTTTTTAATTGTTGAAATTACATTGCCGAGTACTATTTTGAGCTCATCCAATGATAGTTCCGACGATTTAGAAAAGTTTTCCTGATAGCAATGCCTGCATCTCAGGTTACACATATCCGTAATATGCCACTGTATGTGAAATTTATCGCTCATCCAGTTGTTTCCTGATTTCTGTTTTGTTTGCCTGCTTTATATATTCTTTTGAATTGGTGATTTAAGTGATAACTCAAAGAGATTTCTGATATGGATTCAGTTGGAGTTTTAATTCTAATAGAACATAAATTTTCTTCCTAACTTCATTATTCAATGCAGGCGATTTGATAGCTTGTTCACGTCAGGTCATTATCAGATAACCCTATCCTTTTAACCACTAAAGAGGATTATATAGGTTCTATTTCATGACTGCTAAATCAATATTTTAATGGATTAATACCTGTATATGTCTATTCCGAACTCGCTTTTGATGTCTTTAATAATTTTGTTATACAGTTTCTCGAAATGAGGTTTTGGTCTGAACCACTCAAGATCGTAGCAATCCTCTAATCTCTCACCTGCAGGTGGATCAGGAATCTGGTCTATGTACTTTGGAAGTATCCTCTTAACCATTTCATTAGCTTCTTTTCTTGTTATGCCCCTGCATGCATGCCCAACCTGGCAGGTAAACTCCATATCCACAGGAGTACATCCATTTGTTGGTTTGCCTTTTGCAGCATGAACATCCTCAATTCCAGATCCAGATGATATAAGCATTAGATAGCAGGCAAGAGCTTCCCAGAAGTACATCTCGGTTGCCGCTCCTGCAGCTGCATACATCAATGTATAGTATGGTACACCCATATTCCTGGCAATTGCCTGTGTACTAACCGATGTGGCCCAAAGAACATCCTCGGTTGTGGAACATACGTATCTCATGTGTATCGGGTATATTAGATGGTAGTTTGCCCTCATCACGAGTGTTCCGTGGAAGCTGTAGGCTACATTCAGTACT